>JAEAMG010001622.1_pt1 | contig 16427 bp, 3 predicted proteins | sample 8958741 | NCBI WGS metagenome assembly JAEAMG01 (sample SAMN16933256, study PRJNA681125) | bioreactor sludge metagenome | isolation source: anaerobic bioreactor treating anionic surfactant - SDBS | place: India: Bengaluru | collected 2019-02-28 | reverse complement strand
GGCGAGGGCGATGGTGAGGCTGAGGGTGATGGTGATGGCGAGGGTGATGGCGAAGGTGAGGGTGTAGTCGAGGGTGAAGGCGAGGGTGAAAGTGAAGGTGAAGGTGAGAACGAGGGCGAAGGCGAGGGTGAAGGTGAAGGCGAGGGTGAGGGCGAAGGTGAAGGCGAGGGTGAAGGCGAGGGTGAGGGCGAGGGTGAGGGTGAAGGCGAGGGCGAAGGTGAAGGGGAATTACCTGTTCCGCATCCCGCAGATACCAACGAAGATTTTGTTATGGTGATAAGTGAAGCCATCGCTTATCTCGCAGGATGGCAGCAGGGTAGCAATCCCATCGGATATGCCATCCGCGCCGCCTACTTGTGGCAGAACGGGGAAAATTACCGCTATGATTCAGAGACGGCGCCGCCGTTGTGCTGGATTTTAATTGATAATTGATAATGGACAATTGATGATTGTGGAGTCGCGGTTTCTGGTTTTGCTGCGTAGTGTTTTTCATAGAGAAAGGGAGCAGTAGGCGTACCTTCCCAGGTGCGCCATAAGGGCATTTCCCCAAACTCCGGTCATTCTGCAGAAAATAGGGAACAGTAGGCGTACCTTCCCAGGTGCGCCATAAGGGCATTTCCCCAAACTCCGGTCATTCCGCAGAAAATAGGAAACTCAGTAGGCGTACCTTCCCAGGTGCGCCATAAGGGGTAATCTTCGGCGCTTGCGGTACTTTGGCGCACCTGGGAAGGTACGCCTACTACGCACATAAAAATTGTTTGGGGCGGATATGAACCAGGGGAGTCTTGAGTGTTGTCCCTTTTTGGCGCACCTGGGAAGGTATGCCTACTAATGCGACTTGGGGAAAAACCTCAAAAATGAACACTATCACATCCCGATAAATTAGGGAGGGCGTAAATTCTTATTGCATTTGAGGTGGGGTCATGCCATACTATAATTTTAATAGATGTGTTTAAGGATTAGTTTAGAAAATGAGACGGAGGTCATGAACATGACTATGAGTCAGAAGTCTATTTTTATTATCCTGGTCTTATTTCTCTCTTCTGCGACGTGGGGTGAACGATTGCTGACCCTGCTGGAACCTGCCGGCGGTGAAGCCTGGATAGCCGGAGAACAGGCCATCCGCTGGGACCTCGGGGGCGATGGGTGGACGGGAACAGAAACCCTTACTATCGAATCTACGCGGGATTACGGGGAAACGTGGTCTATCTGGACGATTGACGCCCCGGCCGCGGCGGGTAGTTTTGTTTGGGATGTATCCGGCCTTCCGGCCAGCGCCAGTTACCGCCTGCACATTGAGTGTAACGAGGACACCACTGCGGGGGACCTCAGTGACTTATTCCGTATCGGTGCTTCTGTAAATTATTATGTAAATGATACCGCTGTGGACGACGACGTGTATTGCACGGCGCCCGGTGCGTCGGCGGGAGACGGCGCTTCGCCCGGCACGCCCAACAGCAGTCTGCGCTATGTTCTGAACACCTATGCCCTGCAACCGGGGGATACCATCTGGCTGGATACCGGTCAGTACACCCTTACAGCCAACATTACTATCGGCCCTGAAGACGCGGGGACCGCAGGCAGTCCCGTGCGTATTCTGGGTTCGCCGAACGGTACGGTATTGAACCGCAACGCACCGGATACGGAGACTAGCCGTGTACTGGTTGTTACCGGGGATTATGTGCAGCTGGGGGAGGTATCCCATCCCCTGCAGGCAACCGGTGCCTACTACGGCATCAGCCTGGAAGGAACCGGGGGCGAAGCGAATGCCTGCGTTGTTTCTGATTGCGGCAGCCACGGTATTTCCGTCACGGGTTCGCAGTGTGTGCTTCAAAATTGCCTGGTCCAGGATACTGCCGGGAATGGCGTTCATTTCTTAGGGGCTCATAATGAGCTGTGGAATTCACAGGTTTATAGATGCACTATCGGCGCTTATATCAGTGGAGACAGTAACCGCATAGCAGACTGCATTGTGAGTCACAATAGTACCAACGGCATCCGGGTTCATAATGCCATTGACACCACCGTCATCGGCAACAGCGTCCACAATAATGGTGTTATTGGAATCGATATATGGGACGTTCTTTCAAAACCAGGGTTGAAAGAAGTGATTGGGAATCTGGTCGTGAAGAACGGCAATACCGGCATACACGCGAATGCCCCGCGCGCATCGTTGCACATTATAAATAACACCATTGCTGAGAACGGTTCTTTTGGACTTCGCATCAATAGCCTGTTCAGCCAGTATGTATTTCGTAACAATATCGTGTGTGCCGACGGTCCGGAAAGTTTCTGCGTTCGTGATGAAGCCGCATCAAGTACGATTTATGACTACAATACGTACTACACATCAGAGGGCGCGTTAACCGGTTTTTATGGCGAGGCGCCGCGGCCAACCATAGGAGACTGGCGATGGGTTACCCAACAGGATTCAAATTCTATCACTGCGGATCCGCTTTTCGCCGACCCTGAAAACAATGACTATCGGTTGCGCAGCACAGGAGGCCGGTTTGACGGAGTTACGTGGGTGTTCGACACGGTATCGAGCCCGGCGATTGACGCAGGCGACCCGAGCGATCCGGTGAACGCCGAAACCCTGCCCCATGGCGACGTTATCAACCAAGGCGCGTATGGCGGCACCGCCGAGGCCTCCCGCAGCCCCATGGACCGGGTGCTCACACTGATTGAACCGCTCCACAACGAGGTGTATCCCGATGCAGGGGAAGTGATTGTGCGCTGGCGGTGCACCGGTCAGGGCTGGCTTGAAACGGACTCCCTCACCATTGAAGTTACATCCGACTACGGAAATTCGTGGCTATTGCTGGCCAGCAATGCCCCGGCTGCGGCGTACGCATGGGCCTGGGATTTAACCGGGCTGTCTGCCGCAGCCAACTACCAATTGCGTATCACCTCCAATGAGGCCCCTGCTGTCGTTGCCGCAAGTTCTATTTTTCGCGTGGGTTCCGGACTGGAATTTTATGTAAATGACACGGAGACAGAGGACGTCTTTTGCACTGCGCCCGGTTCGCCGGACGGCGATGGCCTTTCGCCATCAACACCCAACAGCAGCCTGCAGTTTATCATTGACACCTACCCGCTGCAGGGGGGCGACATCGTCTGGATAGATGCCGGATACTACCTGCTTGAGGATACCATTACGATTGCAGCGGAAGATGCGGGCGCAGACCAAAACCCGATACGATTTCTCGGCGCTCCCGACGGAAACACCCTGCTGGATAGAAACGATACGGAAAGCCATGCCATAACCATTAACAGCCGCTACATCCAGATTGGAGATACCTTCCACCCAGTGAAAATTACAGGAGGCAAGTCGGGTGTCCATCTTAATTTTGATGGGCAAAACGTCACGATTCAAAATTGTGAGATATTCGGATGCACCAGAGGGATTGGCACTTTTTATGGCGGTCCCTTCATCATTGAAGATACTCTGCTGCACCATAATCAGATCGGTATACTCTTAAGCAAATCCTTGGCAATCGTACGGCACAATGAAACGCTGAATAACGAGGAGTTTGGTATCGTTTGCGACGGTAGTGCTGCCTCTATCGAAGAAAACCTTGTGGCTGAAAATGGAGCGTATGGCATCTCGGCGGTCAATGTTCTACGGAGCCCCAGCGCGGAATTGATAGGCAACCAAATTTTAGATAACGGGTCTGGCGGCGTACGTGGGGAAGCCTATGACATCAGTATCCCTCCAGGCGACCCCTGCGTAACCTTGAATGCCTATGACAATACGGTTCGAGTGCTGCCGGGTACCTTGTGCTTCAGTTTTTCACCCAAGTTTTGCGGCACACTCAGCGGTAATTCATGTACTACCAATAATGAGGAGGGCGAAGGCGAAATACCCGCGGAAGGCGAGATGCCTGTTCCCCATCCCGGGGATGTCAACGAAGACTGGAGCATCAGTATGAGCGAAGCTATCGCCTATCTGGCTGGCTGGCAGCAGGGCGGCAACCCCATGGAATATGCTATCCGCGTCGCTTACTTGTGGCAAAACGGGGAGGCCTATCTCTATAACCCGGAGGAGACAGCGCCTTTGTGCTGGGAACTGGAGAATAAATGATATGGCTTGTCCAAGATACTGAGGGGTAGGGTTACCTGTGAAAGGATAGCCCTTAAAAATAGACATAATGACAGAAAAACGGAGAAACTTGCCCTGCCGCCACACTTTGGTATAAAAATGGAACCTCAGGTTATGGTAACTCCGTGGTTTCACGGTCTTGCTGTACAAAATTGCAGGGTTTTTGCCATGCCTAAGATAGCCAGAATAAAATTTATGTTGACATAAATTTTCATTTCCGGTATATTTTTAGCGTATTTGACATAATAGATACATAAATGTGGGTTGGTGTTGTGGAATAGATAATTGTTGTATACCGGGAAGAAGATACGTCCCCCGACACAACATAACCAGTTTAGTGAAAGCTAGATGTATGCTGTAAATCCTGGTTTATCAGACGGCTTGATATGTGCCGGGAATATCGGTCACATTCAGTCAAGGCGGCTCAAATCCTTTTAACATCCATAAAAACAGCCCAGCCATACCATATCTTGAACCGATAAACAACTGAGCAGGAGACAGATTATGTCCAGAGATATACAAAAGGTACTGAGAAGATCACCGAGCTTTCTATTGCTTGTGGTTTTTCTGTCAACATGTTTAGGGGCGCTACCGGCGAAGGCCCAGTTTGAAATCTTAAGTTCCGGCAGCGCCATCAAGACGGTGGCCGCGGGTGGCGAGGTCTCCCAGGACGCCACTACGCCGACGGGAGCGCAAATACTCTTCCTTGCGGTTTCCGCCGGGGCGCGCGCGGGCACCGGCATTGAGGTCACCTTCGCGAGTTGCGGGTTTGGTACCATGCGCCTTGTCGCGGGCACGGACCCCTGGAACGATGAGGATCAGCTGACGAATCTGTACTATTATCGTTCAGCCGCACTGGAAACCGCGACGGGCACGGAGTTTGAAGTGGGCGTGGACAGCGAAGATCAGGACCCGGTAAACGTGACGCTCAGCTGGTTTTTTGTGCGCGGTTTTGATTTGACCCTGTTTCCCCCACAGGACCAGCCTTATATCGGGTACCAGGGCCGGATATATAGTTCCACCCTCCGCTCAGCCAGGGAATTGTCTTTGCAGGTTTCACAGGCCCTGGGCCTGGGCGATTATATATTGACCTCCGCCTGCGCTTTCGGACAGCCGGCAGCGCCCATCGAAGCGCATATGGAGGAAGTGTGCCGCGGACAGAATTCCGTGTTCTCCGCACCTTCGGCATTGAGTGTCTTCACGCGGGCGGAATCGTCACCTTCCTTTTCTTGGAGCGGCACGGTGAACCGGGGCGCCGTACTGGCGCTCCCGTTGCGTGCCAGCCAATTCGGTTCCTTAAAGGTGGACATCCAGCCGGAGGAGGCGGCGACCCAGGGCGCGCAATGGCGTTTGCCCGGCGGGGACTGGCAGGATTCAGGCGCCTTGCTGGGCGGCATTCCCGCCGGGTCCTGGGATATTGAAGTAACAACGCTGCCGGGCTTTAGGGCTCTGCCCTTGCAGGTGGATGTCGCCCCTAACGCCATGACGGAAGCGGTGGCGCAGTATCATCGCGAAGGCACGCCTGAAGTCCTTTCCGTCAGCACCTACGCGGAAGTTGCAAGTATCAACGATGACGCTCATCTCCTTGACTTTGAAGGCGACGTCCCTAAAGACACCGAATTGGTGCTGATTACGTTAGCCTATCCTCAGACGGATGACACGGAAGTCACGTTTCTTTCGGGCGACTTAAGCGCGTTCGAAGAACATCCCGCGCCAACCCTGTGGTACGATTCGGGAAACAAACCCGGGTGGCGCACCCGGGTCTATTTCATGACCCGCCCGCAGCTGAATTTGTCCGGATATTTTCAACTGTCAATGCAAATCTCACCCTTAACCGGCGCGGAGTGGCTGCCGTACATGATTTCGGCGACCTGCCTGCGGGGCGTGGACTTGACGGCGTTTTCGGGGTCCTGGGACGAAACGCCACGTTATCCCGACATCATCACCCTCTCCGGTGCGGGTCCCTATGCTTCCTTTGAATATGCGGCCCATGAACGGCCCTTGAACGGTGACGCCACCCTCGCCCTGCTGTGGAGCCCCGAGCCGGTGACGGGGCCCGATGAGAGTCATGAATCTTTATGGAATATGAGCAGCTATGAAGGTGATCCGGCGGGCCCTGCGGGCCTGGCGGCGGGGTTGCGCCGCTTCGCATCGGGCGGCACCGATAACCTGCTGGGCTATGACGTGGGCGGCACCGACCAGCCTTGGGAACTGGCGTTGTTGTCGCTGCCCGCGGCGGGCCGGGGAAGCCTGCGCATCGGGCTCAATGACGCTTACATCGGGTCGCCCCTGCAGTGGCGTCTGGATGGCGGCCCGTGGTACAACTCCGAAGCCTCCGCCCCGGAGGTCGCCGCCGGGTATCACACCGTTGAATTTTTGCAGGAAGAAAACGGCCTCTACCAGGCGCCGCCCCCGCGTGAAGTATATGTCCATAGAAGTACGCCGGAGTTGTACCGCATGACCTATTCGAAGTTGGGCGTGCCGCATGTGATCGCGCAACGTTCGTTCCACGCCCCGCTTTCGTCGGCGGGAATACTTACGGCGCGCATTTCGCCTGCTCTGGAACAAACCGCCGAATTTGCCGTGGTGCAGATAACGGCGCCGGAACGCGGCTTCATAGACGAGGTATATCTGGATACAAGGAAGATGGAAAAATGGGTAGCGAGTCCCACTGGCCAGCCCTATGCCGCTTTGTTCTATTTGAAAGCGCCGGCGATTACCTCCTCAAGCACGTTAAATATATCCGCGGAAGAAAAAAGCGGCCTGGACACGATGGTTCATGTCGGTCTTCTGTTGATGCGTAATGTGTCTGACACCGACATTTTTTCCCCGTACAGTAATGTCGCCGGGGTTCGGGTTGACAATGGACTTGCGAATGTCCTGAATCCCTTGGAGTACGACGGGGTTTATGATGTCTTATGCGGCACACTGATTATGGCGAGCCCGGTTTCACAGGCATACACCATGACCGACCCGGAATCCAACCCCGGCCAGGTGTGGAGCCAGGAGTCGCCGGGTAAAACCAGTGTGGGTTACACCGCCATGGCCACGCCTTCCGCCGCAGTGGAGCAGCAGGGCGCCGCGTGGTGGGTAGGCGCCAGCAATACTTGGGCAGGCGCCGAGGCACTGATTTACGCGGCCCGCGCCACCATAACCGTAACCATCTCTCCCGCCGGCGTACCACGGACCAGCGGGCGCTGGCAGCTGATGACGGACACGGCCTGGCGCCTCTCGGGCAATTCCGCCCAGGCCTTGTGCGGCCGCCAGCCCATAAAGGTAAACGACCTCGTCGGCTGGAAGATAGCCAATCCCGACGACCTCTGGGTTGATGTTCAGAAAGGTGTTGCCAATACCAAGACCATTACCTTCACCCCCATCGCCACCACGCGCGTGAGCGTCAACTTCGGGCCGGCAGGTTCAAATGGACAGCTCTATGGCGCCTGGCGCATCAAGGGACGCAGTCCCGAAGACGCCTGGAAGGGAGACGGCGTTCTGTTCAGCAGTTTTACCGGCGCGGACATTGAACGGGGTTCGGTTGAAATTGAGTTTAAGGACGTTTCCGGTTTCAGTACGCCGGAAACATGCACGGTAGCCATTACGGAAGGCCAGACCACCGCCCTCAATGTGCGCTACATCCGCTGGGGAGAACTCCGGTTTACCGTGCTCCCGGCAGAAGTGGCCCAAAATAATACAGTGCGCTGGAATATTGAAGGCCAGACAGAATGGCACGTTCACACGGAACGTGTTGACGTAGACGAAGACATCCACACCGTTCAATTCAGCGCGGTTCCCGGATGGCGCGCTCCCGTGGTGCGAATACGGACGTATGAGGGCGTCCTTACCGAGGCAACCGTACGCTATGAGCCCTGGGGCACGCCGCGCGTGGCGGCCCAAAGCAGCTGGTCCGGCGATATGGTTCCAAGCGCCAGTTATGTGGATGTGCCCATATCAGCGCCGGAATACACGCCCGACGCCACAGCGGACCTGGCCGTCATGATGGTCACGTGGCAGCATGGTACCGGCGCGCCGACCCTGTATCTTGACGGAGCTCTGGAATTCCGCCTATGGAAACAGGTCGCCCATCCGGACGGCGCGGTCAGCACCGCCCTGTATTACCGGAAGAATCCCGTGCTCCAGGGCGACCCGTACAATGATCCGGAACCCGTGGTGCGGGTGCAATTCGGCGGATCCGGAAATACCTTCACCCTGCAAACGTATTGCCTGTTTCTTAACGAGGTAAACCTGGACTATTTCCCGAACCCGGGAGAAACCGGAACCCTGCCCTGGACCGCCAGCAGCTCCGGAACGGCAAGCCCGAACCCTGCCAATACTTCGAGCAAACTTCTTGCCGGTATGTACCTGGGTATTGTCGGCACCGGCCCGAACGGCGCCACCCCGTCCATCGCCTCGGCGCCGGATAGCGAAGAACGATTCCTGGAACAGGTGTGGCGCGGGCAGGCTCTTGCCGGTAAAGTCACTGTTGCAGGGTCCGGTAACCTGGTAACCGGCAAAGTCTATGGCAGTTCGCATCTGCTGGACTGGTTTACCATCCCGGGAACCAAGTGGGTTCAGATTACCTCATCCATACCCGCGAAGAGCGGCAGCCTGCAAGTCACCATCACCCCGCCCGAAGCGGTGACGGCGGGCGTGCAGTGGCAGGCCGATCCCGGCCAGTATTTCTCCAACAGCGGCGATACCCGCACGGACGCGTCTCTGGGCGAGAACCGGCTTTCCCACAACCACGTCAACGGCTGGGAACCCGTAAACGGGGAAGACGTGGCCACCGTGACACCGAATATACTCAATACCTACACGTATGCTTTCCGTCAGGTTGCCCGTGGCGGGGTACGGGTAACCTTGTATCCGGACGCGCTGCCCGGTTACGGCGCGCAATGGAAGATAGCCGGGGACGGATTCGAGACCGCGTGGCAAAACAGTGGTGTCTCGAACACCGATGCGCCGTATGTGAATACGCCGTACACCATCCTCTGCAAGCCTGTCACCGGTTGGGCGGAACCGGAAGCCTACCCGGTAACCCTTCGAAACGGTACGGTGGAAGAAATCAGCCTGCTCTATAAAAAGAACGGCTCTCTCAAAGTCACCCTCAAGCCCAGCCCGGAAGCGTCGGGCGCGCAATACTGGTTTTTTGAAGGCGAGACCGAACGCAGGGCCCTGTCCGGCCAGCGCATTGACAATGTCAGGCCGGGCACCTACACCCTGTATTTCACCGATATTACGGGATGGATGGCGCCCATCGACAATGTCGTTATTATCGGGGAGGGGCAAGCGGTAGAAACCACGCTGTATTACGAAAAGACGCCCCAGGCGGGCATAGACGAATTCGGCGCCACCGCAGCCATCCAGGTGTACATCGAACCTGAAGAGGCCCGGCTCGCCGGTGGACGGTGGCGCATCGAAGGGTCGGACTGGCGTACCTCCGGCTATGTGCAAGCAAACCTGCCATCCGGATATTACCAGGTGCTCCTGCAGCCCATCGAAGGCTGGTATGCTTCCCGGCCCTACGACGTCGTCGCCCTCGCCGGGGATACCGTTCAGAAAACGGTCTATTACACCCCGGCCGTAACCTTTGATTTTCAGGATACGCTGGAATTGCGGGCCGAGTACGGCGGCCAGATCATCATTCGGGTAACCGTGCCTGCGGGCGTCAATCCCGATACCCTCACGTATACCATCGAAGGACTGATCACCGGTGAAATAGATTTCAACGCGGCGGAAGGTTTGTTCACCTACACCCCGTCCGCGGAGGATTACACCCCGTTCCGGGTCACCTTCTGCGTTGAAGCGCCGGGAGGCGGCAGCATTTGTAATGATGTGGTCATTTCTCCGAGACCGGCCCTTGGCGCCGAAGAACAGATTATCCAGAACACCATGCCGCTGCCCAATGAAGAAGATGCAGGGTACGCGACCATCACGGCGCGCACGTCGAGCGCGAAAGTCAATTTCAATTATGAAAAGCGTTTTGTGCGCGATGTCATCGTTTCCGCCAAGAGACTGCGCATCAGTGCCGGCAGCGCCTTGCATAACATGCTTCACGACGCCCACGACCTTCGTTCACTGAAACTCTACGCGGAAACTCTGGTGATCGCCGCGGAACTGAAAATGCCGGGAACCGCTGTAGATGTTTATGCCCGGAATTTAGAGTTCGAAGGCGATACCGCCCGGATTGATCTCACACCGCCCGACAACCCCGAAGCGGCCGAAGACGCGGGGGCCACGGCCGCAACGGGCATGGCCTGTCCCAGACTGCAGTTGTTTGTGGAAAGCCTTGTCCTGCCGGGAACCAGTAAACGGTTCATCCTCAAGGGCGGCCGCGGCCAGACCGGCGCGCCCGGCGCCAAAGGCGAAGACGGAGGCACCTTCCCGCCGGCCGTCTCTATCAGCAGCCTGGAAGGGTATATCTACAGCATCGTCGGCGATGAAGCGGACAAATTCAAAAACAATGTGGTTTATTACAACTACGCCTTCAGCACGGAAGATATGACGATTTACGGACAGAACGGCACCAAAGCCTGGGCGAATGAATCCGGACCCACCACACCCCGGGGCAAGCCCGGCACCGGCGGTAACGGCGGCATCTTGAATATGCCTTTCAACCTGGGCGGCTACAGCGATCGGTCGGGGGGCCCGGGCGGCAATTTGTTTCCTGCAACCCCCGGCCAGGCCGCTCCTCATGCGCCAAACCCGGCCTATTGGCTCTGGGCAGGCGACAAGTCGCCGTCCTCGGGCACCACGGACCGGGACGGCAATCCGCCGGTGGTGCGCACCGACGCCCATGGCAGGCGCATCATCTATGTGGAGCAATACGACCGGGTCTGGCAGCGCGGCTTCGTAGATGCCACCCCAGGAACCCCCGGCTCTTCCGGAACCCTCGGTGTCGTTCCGGCCATGCAGCGGGGTTGGGTGGTTCCTGAAACCGTCCAGCCGGTGCTCATGTACCTGCGGGATGTTTATCTGAACGGCCATCTCGAGTTGGCTCAAGGCATTGCCACCGAATATATCGCCATCATCAACAGGCGGCTCACAGACCTGCTCCCCCCCGATGTAGCCAATGGGCTGCAGGCACAACGGGATGAATTGGTGGCGATTCTGAACCGCCTGGAGAGCGGGCTGGACTATTTCGGCAATCCCCCCGGCTGGACGCCCATGTTGTCCTTTGAGTCCAACTATACGTTCTTCCAGAACGCCTATAAACAGGCGATTCCCACCTTGTATCTTGCCGAGTGGTGGGAGGCGGACGAGTCCCGTCGCACCTACCTGGCCGAGGCCCTGACCGAAGCACGGCAACAGAACCGTAACGAATTGGCCCAACTGCGCAGAGACTATGACAATCTCGTCCTTGGAGAGCAGCAGGCGCATCTGGACGTGGCCAACCTGAATAACCGCATCCGGGATGTGAACCTGGAAATAGCCCGACTCGAGGCCAAACTGCGTGCCCAGGCCGAGGAACAGGCCAAAGTTCCGTGGTGGAAACAAGCCCTGAACGCGGTTTCTGCGGTATGCAAAGTTATTCCGGTGCCGGCGGTACAGGCAGTAGGCGTCGGAGCGAGCGTACTGGACGCCCTGGCTTCGGGCGACACCGGTGCCGCCGTTACACAGGCCAAGGATTTCGCCAAGGTCTTTGAAGAAGAAGAGGTTCCGGAAAAGGCGGAAGAACTGAATGCCGAGGTCCAGTCCGAGAATCCTGAAGAGGTCGACAGTGAAGAGGACGCGGTCAATTATTTTGATATCATCAAGGGAAAAGCCGAAGAAGCGATGGCTGCCTACAAGGCCGTCAGCACTGCGGCATCCGAACAAAAAGTGCCCAAAGATCGTGTTGACGCGATTCTCAATGAACTCAAGAGCAAGGATCGCGCGTTCCAGGCGCTTTGTGAAAAAGTGGATGCCCTGACAAAGGAACGTACCCGGGTGGAAGCCACGTTGTCGCCTTTCGCGGAACTGAAATCCAGCCTGACCAGCCAAATCGGCAACACCCTTATGGCCCTTGTAAAAACAGAGGGTTCTATTGCCAACCCCGCCAATCAGCCGGGCGACCATGTGGCACGACAATACTTCAAAGATCTCAACCAGCGCGTGCGGCACCGGCTGCTGCAGTACCAGTATTACATGGCCAAGGCCTATGAGTTCCGCACGCTGCAGCCGTATCCGGCTCCGGGCGGTTTCCAGATTCAACGCTTTTTTGACGCTATTCTGGCGAACCCGGCCTTCAATCCGGCGGACCGTGCAACCCCCGTGCTAAGTTCTTCCGAACAGGTCATGCTGGAGACGCCGTTCCGGGAAGAATTGAGTGACATCCTCGAGACCTTTATCCAGATGGCCAATGAGAGCACGCCCTCCCGGGCCACGGATTACACGCTGCTGCTGTCGGAAGACAGCCACAAGGACCTGTTGGATGAACTGAACCGCAACCGCAAAGTGACCATCAACCTGAAGCGGCTGGGCGCGTTTCCGGCGTACCATGAAAACCAGCGCCTGGCGAATATCACGGTGGGAACCGGACTCAATGATCTGCAGGTGAACTATACCGGGACGGACCCCAATGCCACGCTGCGTATCAACTACACCCATTCGGGCGTTTCGCGGTTCCGTTCCGGCGGGACGACCTACCTGTTCCGCCATTTCAAAGAGGAAAACCAGGCTCCTATTCAGTGGGAGACCACCTACAGAAACTATACGCAGACCTGGTCCGAGGACCAGCCCGATCCGACTACAACATCTATTTTGAGACTGATTCTGGATGAATCGGATTTGCAAAGCAATGGGCTGTACTACTGTACGCCTTCGGCATGGGCCGATATTGAGATACGCTTGGACAACCCGGATTTTGAGGTTACCCACATGTATCTCACCTTTGATATCTATTACAAGCCCAAATCTCCCAATGTCGTTGACCTGTATATCAACTCTCATGATGATTTCACGCCGTTGATACAGGTGAATGTAGCCAATCCGGGCACCCTGCCGCCGCGCCAGGACGGTTTCGGTGAATTCCACCGCCAGTTCAGCAAGACCACCCCAAAAACGGTGACGCTGACTGCGGAGGAGGATTACGGCCTGTTCCACTTCGCTGGCTGGCGGAGCAACGGTAAGATAAATCCGGCCAAGCCGGGCGACCCGAGTATCACCGTCTATACCGACCAGGAATACACCCTGGAACCCCTGTATGAACCCGACCCCGTTACCGTGCCCAAAGTAACCGGGCATCCGTATACGCCGCGGAATGAGCCGCCTTCCGGCGAATATTCCGTGGACGATTATTCTGAAGCGGAATTCCGCCTGATCATGTACGGCCTCGAACTGGGCACGGTCCGCTATGAGCGCACCGGCAATCCCGCGGATAAAGATCAGGTCCTGCGCCAGTATCCCGAAGAAGGCGCAACGGCCGCCCTGGGCTCCAAAGTACACTTCATCGTTTCCAGCGGTGGCGATGATCCGGCCGGCGATGATTTCCTTGGGGAAGCGATGGCCGGACTGCTCGAAGGGTTCGATACCTTCGACACCAACGGTGACGGCGGCCTGTCCTGGGAGGAAGCCTTGGCCGCGTGGCCGGACCTGTGGCCCGAGGATTTCGATACCCTGGATACGGACGGCAACAACCTGTTGAGCCCCGAAGAACTGGGCTATGTGCCGCCGCTATGCGAAATTGAATCCCGGGACACCGTCTTCCGGCTGTTGCTGCTGCTGAGCCATGAAGACGTTTCAGGCGTATTGACCAAAACGCAGTTCCAGACCGTGCTCAACGCCCCCACAGCCGCCATGAACAACTGGAACCAGTTGGACGTGGATGGCGATAACGCTGCCACCATTGAGGAGTTCGAAGCCTCGACCTGGACCTATCTTAACAATCTCTTCGCTATGGATGTGGACCTGGACAATGCCCTGTCCCTGGCGGAATTCCAGGCGGTCAACAGCAGTTACTCTGCGGGAGACTTCAACTATTACGCAGCGTTGTATCCGCCGACCGACGTTATTGGGTGCGAAGAACTGCTGGATGTGTACGTCCTCTATGCCCCGGATATCCCGCACCCCGCCGACTTGAACACCGACTTTCGTATCGTACTGGGCGAAGCCATCGCTTATCTGGCCGGCTGGCAGCAGGGCAGCAATCCCATTGGTTACGCCATCCGTGCCGCCTACTTGTGGCAGAACGGAGAGAAGTACACCTATATTTCAGACGTAACGCCTCCGTTGTGCTGGATTCTTATAGAATAATGAGCATTTCACGGCTGTACTTGTTTTGATTATCCATGAAGTAGTAGTGTATTTCAGGTATAGTTACTCAACGTTATTTTCTGCATAGGCTATTTCTGTTTCCAGATTCGATACCCTCGGAGAAATGAAATGAAAACAAATACGTTTTTTCCCGCTGTCATTGTTATTCTAGGTTCATTATGGTTGCTGAGTCCTTTTTCATCGAGTGTGGAGCCGCCGGAGGGATTTACAGCGTTGTTTAATGGCGTGGATTTTACGAACTGGAAGGTGCCCGAAGGGGATAACGGCCATTGGCGCATTCTGGACGGGGTAATAGATTATGACGCTTTGAGCGAGGCGCCGGAGGACAAGTGTCTCTGGACAGAAGAGAGTTACAGTGACTTTGTGCTGCAATTGGACTGGCGCATCAAGGAAACACCTTTTCTTAACCCAAATGTGCCGATTGTCAAACCGGACGGCACCCATAAGCTGGGCGCGGACGGCAAACCCATCACCATGGTCGTGCCGGATTCCGATTCCGGGCTGTATGTGCGCGGGACGTCGAAGGCGCAGATTAACATCTGGTGTTGGCCGGTAGGTTCGGGTGAGGTGTATGGGTATCGCATGGACCCGTCCATGCCGCCGGAGGTTCGTGCCGGGGTAACGCCGAAAATCAATGCGGACAACGATATCGGCCAGTGGAACCAATTCGTCATCACCGTGCGCGGCAACAGGCTCACGGTGGAACTGAACGGCAAGACCGTGCTGGATAACGCGGAATTGCCGGACCTTCCCGAGACGGGTCCCATTGCGTTGCAGCATCATGGGGCGAAGCGGGACGGCGTCTGGGCGGGGCCGCCCTCGCTGGTCCAGTTTCGAAACATTTTCATAAAAAAGTTGGATTGAGTAATCTAAAACGCCCCATTGGGACGTTATAGATATACAACCTGTATGGTTGCGCGTGGTGCCGTGAAAGGTCGTCCCTGAGGCGTCTTTCTTCCAGCGTATCGGGGATGTGTAGGGGTATGGAAGTGGCCAGGTTTCCGTAACCGCAATCCGGAAAGGGATATGGGGCATGAACAAGATGCGTTGTGTGATGGTGGTAGTGTCTTCATTTTTGTGTGTTGCGCCGGTTTTTGCCGAGGCGCTTTCTTTGAAGGCCTTCGAAGCGACGTCCGTCGAAGCGCAGGAGGAGGTACTGGAGAAGATTCGAACGGGTGCGGTGGAGGATATCACGCAGACCTATGGCGGGCCGGGTCTTGGCGCTGTTTCTGCGGCGCGGGACGCGGCGGCGCCGGACCAGGGGCTGCAAATTCTGGGCGCGTATCCTATTCCAGGCATGCGGGTGGGCGAAGAGATCGTTGTCTTTTTTGAAGAGGCCCTTGCCCCGCTTCCCAATGTGGAAGGTGCCCGTTGTTTTCCGATGGCGGTGGAACCCAATGTGGATGGTCATGTTTCCATCCAGGGGAACAGCCTGCGTTTTTCTTCGGCCTACCTGGGCGCCCTGGCCGAGAATCCGGCGGTCAGCGGTATCAAGGTGTTGCTGCATCCGGAGTTGCGCTCCGTTTCCGGTAAAAGATTACGGGCTGAAGACCGTGTATTGACCTTTCCCAACGAAGAACTCACGTTGGACGCCATTCGGGTGACGGAGGTTGCGGAAGATTCCCTGAAACTGGACTTGTCCTTCAGTCATCCCGTGGACGGTGCCCAAGTCAAAGATCTGTTGACTGTCCGGGACATGCAAGGCGCCGCTGTTGCCTGTTCCGTGGAGCCGGATGGGGCAGCGGGGGCGGAATCTCCGCAACAGGTGATCCTCTCTATTCCGCGGGCGACTTCTTTCCCCTTGGATATTGTCATTGGGCATGGGTTGCGCTGGGGCGTCGCTCTTGATCATATTTCGGGCGCATTACGAAGTGTTTTCCCCTCCGGCGAGCGGTTAAAGGTATATTCAGCCGAATACACACGGGAGAAACCGGCCATGCTCACCGTGCGCTTTTCCGAGGCGGTGCGCGCGGAAACGCTCATCGAGCTGCTGCGGGCGCTTCGCACCGATACCCAGGCGCTGCTGCCGCTGGCGCTCGACGAATCCTATCAAGGAACCTATAGATTCCGCCTG
>JAEAMG010001615.1_pt1 | contig 16485 bp, 8 predicted proteins | sample 8958741 | NCBI WGS metagenome assembly JAEAMG01 (sample SAMN16933256, study PRJNA681125) | bioreactor sludge metagenome | isolation source: anaerobic bioreactor treating anionic surfactant - SDBS | place: India: Bengaluru | collected 2019-02-28 | reverse complement strand
TGCAGACAAGTCCATGTTTTCAGTTGGTCCTGAAGCGCCGGAACCAATCTCTTCCGAAGGGGCTACAAGAGGAAGAACCTCCTCCGGCTGGGGCTCGACGAGCTCGGGTTCAGGCTCTGTCTCTAGCTGCTCGGATTCCACAGGCTCGACGTCTTCTTCGTCGAATTCCGGTTGTTCTTCCCAGATCGGCACATCTTCGTCGTCATCCTCCCCCGATGGCAATTCAATATCATCTAATGCGTAACAGATATTGCCTTCTTCTGGTTGAGTTTCGGTTCTCCATTCATCCCACGTCTTCGGGAATCCACTCCCTCGCAACGCAAGTTCACGCACAAACTGACTGCCCATCGTATAGATTTCCGCCGGCACGCTTTGCGGACAGGCGACTGTCCATGTGCCGATACGTCGCGATTCGCTCGTATCATCGTCACTCCAGAAGGCGAACACGGCTGCTCCCCATTCGATTTTGTAGTCTCCCTCGGCCAACCGCTCCAAAGCCGAAAGAACCGCGGCTTGGGATGTATTGTCAATCTCCGCCTTGCTGGTCACCAGGCGATGAAGTTGCAGCCACCAGTACCGCTGATCGGGGCGATTGTCTTCGGCAAGAGCAGCGTTGGTCTCAGCACGCGGCATGAAGGCTGGAACCAGCACATGAAGCCCGTTTGAGATTTGCTCTTGAGCCTTCTTCAAATGCTTATCGGCGCTTTGCGCTACCTTGCATTCGATCAGCCGTGCGTTGATGCAGACGCGGTTCTCCCCGTCAATCCACGCTGTCAGCCAAAGGAGATCCGGGCGACGCTCGCTTTCGGCAAGATCGAACCAGTGCCGGTAGGCATCGAGCGACACCAGGTTGTCGCACAACACCTGTCGCTTTTCCCGCAACATCTTGCGCGTCAGCGCATAGGCCATGAACTCGCGAACATAATGGCCGACACCCGTCGCCCGCACCAACGACAGGCCGGAAAGCTCCCGCGCTTCTCTCAGGACGCTTCCGGCCACAGCCTGACACTCTTCAGCGCTCCAGCCGGCGCCGGCATATACTTCTTCAATAGCAGCAGCGAGCCGCATCCGAACGTCTTCGAGCGAAAACTGCTCGGTGGAAATCGTGTAATTCGCCTCTCCGTGAGACCCGACGCCCGACCCAAACCCAATGATCTCCCGCTCACGTGCCTTCTCCCCCGCCGGGATCTTGACCAGACGCTCGTCCATACTGGGATCGATGCAGATCACCCATTCCGCCTTGGCATGCAGGGCGTCTAGCACTCCACGCCAGGGCGCGAAATCACCCACCCCCAGGATGACAAACTCCTTGCCGGGCTGAACTCCCTGGTTCTTGAGTCGATGCATGACCTGCGAATGGAGCGTACCGAGCTTGAACTGCCTGTTGCTGATGACCCTTAAGCGCTTGTATATGTCAATCGGATGCCGCACGGCGCAACAAGATTTCTCCAGGATGGGGAACTTCAAGGTGCGTTCCGTGACATCAAAAGGAAGAACTTCGGCAAAGCGGTTCCCTCCCTGGCTCGCGCTGACAAAATCATAAAATACTGCGATATCAGCTTCAAAACTGTCGTTGATCAACCGCTGGAATGCACTCAGCTGACGGGCCTCGACAATCCGATGGGCTACAGAGAAGCGGCAGCACCGATACGCCCGATATTTGGTTTCGGTCTCAGCCGCCTCCCAACGCTCCCGCCATTGTTCGATCCATCGGGCGACACCCACATCGTCACCCGATTCGGTGAACAGGGTCACCCCGATGGAATAGGGCTTGCGGCGCTCGGGCGGCAATACGTGGTAGCGTGTATCCCGTGCATCCGCGAGTTTGTTGAGATACTGATGCACGGCCGCGATGATGGGCTGAATGTCCTGGTTGCGGAAGACGGCCAGATTCAACCCATCGCGAGCATGGGGGTGAAGCCGGAAGTAATCGGTCATCAGCCGGAACAGCAGCCGCGACTCCCGGCTTTCCCGGAACATCTCGATATCGGTCACGTCATCGTCTTCCATGCCGTCGTCGTAGCGCACCAGCATTCGCGTCGACAGGGCGGCTTCCGTCTCGGGAGGACTGCCGATCCGATGAATGAGATCACATCCCCGGACGTTGGTGTCGAGGTTCAGATCCTCGTTATACAGAAGCCCGACAATCGGCGCTTGAAGCGAGGCCAGATCCACGTATCCCGTCCAGATATTTTCTGCAAACGACCGCTGGCGATCATCACGACGTTGCTCCTGAGCACACGCGGCATTGAAGCACGAAAACAGGAACAGGATCTGGGCCTCCAACATCTCGAGCACGGAGGGGTGCAGCACTGTCGCGATCCCTGACCGCTCAAATGGTTCCGTAGCCCAAGCTGTGCCGGCCTGCAGGCTGCGACGCTGAACCACGAGGAAACACCGGAGCAGCATGGCCGTCATTTGCGATTCCGCTCCGGCGGTCTCATCCACCACCACCCGGCACGCGGATGCATATTCCTTTCGAAGATCCGCCCACTCCGGAGCGAATAACGCGCCATGCAATCCCTTATCATGTGCGGCCCGGATGAACTGGACGTATTTCTCGGCAAGCGGTTTGAGTGAGGGGAGGAGAGGATCATGACTGACCAACCACTCCTTGCTTAAGAGATTGGTCAGCCGCGCATCCTCCACGCGGGCGTCCCGAATGCAGTGCATCATCACCCGTCGCGTCTCCTCGTCATCCGTCGCCCGGAGTAATTCCTCGTAATACGGAAGGTGAAAAACCGGCAATCTCCAGGTGCTGGAATCGGAGTTCAACGCATCCTTCGCCCACCGGATCATGGACTCCGCCAGCCGGAAGGATTGAATTTCAGGAAGGCGCCAGGCAAACCGGCGACGAAACGGCACCCCGTTGACGTCATGCGACAATTTGACGGAGAACTCCAGTCGTGGCTCGGCCGTCTTGCCGTACACACAGGGGACCTGGTCATCCTCAAGTGAGCAGGCTACTTTCAGAGGATCTCCGCTGTTTCCGAGCACGTTGAGTCGTTCTTTGATGAGATTGTCCACTCCGCCCAAAAGACGCAGGAGGTACTGTCGGGCGAGTTCGCTGCGGTCTAGGGCGTCTTCAATCTCCTCGCTTTCGGATGAGTTCTCGTAGTCGTGTTTGAACCGATCCGCGTAGATCTCGATCTCAGACACATGGGCATCCATGAAGCGTTTGTCGCGATAAAACTCACGACAGGTCTGCCACACTGCGTGAAGGATCACCTCAACGGGGCTGCCCGAGAACCGGCGCAAAGGAATCGGGCGAGTGACTGTCTTTCGGAACTTCAGCACATCGTCGATCAACGTGACGAAGTCGCATCTCATGAGGTGATCGCGATCGGGTGCCGATTCGTTCTCGATGTATCTCCTCAAACCATCCAAGTAGTCACGATCGCTCGCATATGGGCCTCTCACCTCGGCGTCATCGAGGGGCAACCCGGTGTCTTCTCCCGCCTCCAGCGATTCGACAATCAGGCGAATGGCCTTCAGCGCTCTCTCCCTGGCCTTGGCTTCGACGAACATGGTGTAAGAGAAAAATGCGTCGGCCTTATCAATGTAGTTTCCAAGCGATGCGCGCTTCCGTCTAATGGGGAAGCGGCTGAACCTGGGAAGCTGGAACTGGCCGAGTCCGTTCAGGATGATTTGCTGGACATCGCCCGCGTCACACGCTGTGATAAGATCGAGCGCGTCGAGCCAGTCACCGATCTGGATCAAGTCCGCCTTGCCGTGGTGCAGTAACGGGGGCAAGAGTCGATCAAATACTTGAAGATCGGTCACCCCCACTTCCATTCCGATTGAGCGGAGCTTTTGGAGTACCCACGATCGGAAACTCTTTTTCATCTGGATATTCCAGATCGTGTCAAAATCACAGAGATGGAAATCCCCCAGGCTCCCGGAAATATCCGGGCAGTTCTCCGCGCCGCAGATGATCAGGACTTTCACGGTTCCCGGTTGTATGTTCGCATCGTGGCGTGCATGCATGATCTGGGCCACATCGGCCACCCACCCGTGCCGCTGCGCCTCGGCGAGCTGATCGTCAGACCATTGTCGAGTGGCAGGCTCAGCGATCAGGAAAACCAGATCCAGCGTCGCATCGGCTGCGCACCGGCTTGCGAACCGATCCGCGAGGTGTAAGGTTGCCTCTCCGGGAAGGGAGGGCACTCTGACCAGGACGCGCCGGCCGGTGCCGCCCTGTCGCACGGCGGCGATCTTCTTCGCGATGTAGTCCCATGCCGAATCCGCAAAATAGCTCATGAGTTGACACCTCTCTTTGCCGCCGGGTTCTCCACGAGCGCGCAGGAATCGGACAGGTGAACGAGCAGTCCAGCGGCTGCCAGCATGTCCTGAAACCATGCGTCCAGATCACTGCCGAATGACACCCGACCGGTACCGCCGGTCCACTGATCCGCGCGGGCAAAGCCATTCGCGTCAAACACCAGGCCATGCCGGGCCTCGACCAGCGCCTTGAAGCGGTCATAGGTCAGGCGCCCTCCAACCGGCACAGTCGTTACGACCAGCAACCGCAGTAGTTGTTCGTTCAAGGTAAACCGGACGCCGGCGCCCCGACGGGGGATCAGGAAGCCGATCCGCTTGGCCAAGCCGGCAAACAGCTTACCGCCATACCGCCTGTCGGCCTCCCGGAGCGTTTTATTCCGCTGGGTGGCATCGTCCGGCAGGGGCACATCGCCCGACCGCAGGGCATGGTAGATCAGGCGCTCGGCCACCTTGGCGGTGTGCCGCGAGATGCGTTTCACGGCTGGCTTGTCTTCAACCGGCGCTGAGATGGCGAGCCGGTACCCCGGCCACCCCACCGCCCGTTCGGCCGGGCAGTGTCGGGCGCTTTGCGCCGCCAGACTGCGAAGGACTTGCATGGCACACGCGGCTTCCAGCAGACGCAGGCGTTTCACGACGTCCAGGTCCGCCGTGCATAGACGCAACAGCTCGACCGCAAAGAGGTACCCTTCGCGCCAGCTCTCCGCCGCGCACCATCCCGCGTCCACGTATCGCGGTCCCCCGTTATCCGAATCGGTGGCACGCGCCGTCTCCGATTCAATCCCCGAATCGAGGAAGTCGGCGATCTCGGTCAGGGTTTGGGGGCACTGATCGAGCAGTTTCCCCAGCTCACGTTGAAGTTCCGCATGCAGCCAGGCGGGATCCAGCTCTTGGGATTCCAGACACACGTCGCTTTGCTCCGCCCACGCGCGAATGGTCGCTGGAGACTGTCGCAGCGCGTTGCACAATTGGAGGAACATCAACTCGCCCCCGCGGGCAAGAAATAAGCGCTTGTTTGACGCAAAGTACTTGGACAAGTCACCCTTCTTCAAGAGGTCATTCCATTCCCGGGGAGCATTTCGCCGCGCAGTCGACTCGCTCCAAATGGTTTCGCCAGAAAGTAGTCCACGGCAAACCGGCAGGAAGCTCTGCGCGCACCAGGTGCGGCCGCTGCCCGCTCCCTGGAAACCCAGGAAAAGATTCTCAAGGGTGCGAAGGACGTCCTCTTCTGTCCCTCCCTCGGTGACTCGAACGCTGTTGCGGAGTGTCTCCAGCAACTCCTTGTAATGTTCCCGATGCGTCTCGTGGCGCGAATCCAGACGGGACGCGCCCATGAAGGCGAACAGCTTGAGGTTGAGTCGCGCCTTCGGGGCGTACTGCAGCCCGACCGTGTCCGGCCAGTCCACAAGCATTCCGAATTCGGGCAGGGGACTGGCAAATGATGCTCCCGTCGCACCAATCCGCTTCGGGGAGTGCGTCACCAGCAGCAATTCGATGAGGAATTCCGTGGGCGACTGGTCGCTGTACAACCGATTGCCGAAAAGCAGGAAGGCGGGATTACTCTCGTGGTGTGGAATGGGAGGGAAGATCTCACAGCACATCGGTCACCTCCAGTTGTCCGTCACGGACCGTATATTGCTGGCGACGGAAGGTGTGGTCGGTCTTGAGCCGCACCAGCATGACGTGAGCGGGGCTCTCCGTCGCCAAATCCTGGATTTGTGCCTTGAAGCGCTCAAGGCGTTCCACGTAGGCAGCCTGCAGTGTTTCCCCCACCTCTCCAAAATGGCGCATCAAAACATAGTCCAGGAACGGCAAGGCCAGCACCAGCTTGGCGTCCAGGATTCGGCCCCGCCCCCGTAGTTCCAGATCGGTCCGCGTGCCGCCGGCCACATTTTTCCTGGAAACCAGCTCGAGCATCGTCTCGTTACTCCAGTCCACCTGTGCAACAACGACCTGGGCGCTCTGGCGGATATCGTTCCTGCCCCGGCTCAGGGTGATGTACAGCCGGCGATCATGGCCCCTGGATCCCTCGGGCAGGCGGATGCCGGTGAAATGCTCCTGCAGCACATGGTAGATGCGTTGTTCCAGGACGTTCTTCTCCGTCATCTCCAACTGGGCGCCGGGCTTCTGCCAATCCTGCCAGCGTAAAATGGTCGGGGAATTCAGATACTGCCTCAGGAAGGACATGTTGTCTCCAAAAAAATCGTACAGGAAGAAGAGCATCCGACGGACCTGCTCGCGCGCCTGGTCCGGCGTCATGCCCGGATTGTTGTCAGCCCCGGGACCGGCGCCATGAGCCCTCAGCAATTCGAATTCCTCGTCACAGTCCTCGACCCCCAAGCGGAAGTTCCCCTCGCAAAGTCTCAACCATAATCTGCGTTCCCAAGTCGGGCACGGCCGTTCCCCAAAACCCTGGCGGCGGATTTCTTGCACGGCCCGCATCTGCATGGCGGGGGCATGGTCAACTTTGCCATCGTCCCCGAAAAAACGGTTGAAGAACATGAACTCCGCTTTGAGCGGCGTGAGCCCTCGTTCCCGCATCTCGGCGATGTCTGCCTCTTCGAGCCCCGAAGTCACCAGATAGGCGAGATGCTCGGTGATTTGCCGCAGAGTCAGGCGCGTTCCATACTCGTACATCCGGCGGTACGCCAGAAACAGGCGGTCCAACACGGTCTCGCGGCGGTGGTTGATAAGGTCCACATTCAAGCAGATTGGGCAATTGGCGCGGCATGATTGCCCGGCGCATAGCGCCCACCGCTCAGGATCGATCATTCGGGTAAAAATCTGGCGGGCAATGGCGAGATTGTCGATTCGCGCCAGGTTGATTACCCAGAAGCGCGTACTGCCGACGACCAGGTCCGCTTCGCCATTTTCCGCACCGATGGCGGTCAGCACGTCGCTCTCCATCGTCACGGGAGATACACCGTGCAAATCCTTCTGCCCCTGGAAGAAGTCCATGAGGGCGCCGGTGTTCGAGACAATCAGGAACCGTCTGGTGCGCTGGAGAATCTCGGTCATGAGTGCGGCATCCTCTTCCTTTTGCCGCTCGCTGAGGTCCTTGATGATCGCAATGTTGCCCGGCAGGTCTTCACGGGGCCGAGGCTGCCGGGCTAGCGGCGCCCCCTCGGGCAGGCCGGCTAGCTGCCGATACACGGCGAGCGCGATCGTGGATTTGCCGTCTCCCGCGTGGCCAGTGAGAATCACCTGTCTGCCGTCGGTTCGACGCAGTTCGTCGAGGATGACGCGGGTCAGCGGATGGTCAACCTGGATCATCGGGAAGAATTCGCTGCACGCCTGGAACTCCGCAAGTGCGTTTTCGTTTCCCGCGCTCAATCGTTGGAGAGAATTGAGATAACCTACGAATGGATTTCCCGTCCCTTCATGAAGGGTAGATAAGTCGAGACACTCAAAATGCCTTCTTGTTTCCGCTACACCATTGACTATCGTTCCCTGACAGTCGATTTCTGATTGTTGTGTCTCCCCGCTCAATGCGCCAATAATGGCATCTGTTAGGAATTGCAATACGGTATTTCGGTCAATGGCGGATCGAAAGCAACGATCAAACTCTGGGCATAATTTGCCATGATCTATTGTTTCTTTGAGACGCCGCCGAGTTAATCGTTTGTGATAGCTTGTTTCATACAAACGAAACTGTTCGCCTTTACCTTGAAGAAAAGTGAGTGACCAAATCCCTTCACTTGAAAGGTGATAGAAGGGATACTCTATCAGAATCTTGTCTCTTTGAGCAGCTGAGCAACATTCGTTACAAACATCACGGAATGTTTGCTCAAGCTCGCTATTCAGTGGAAATGCATTCTCACGGTGAGGATTCTTCTCATAAAGGCGAGCCAGCGTAATTAAGAACAACATTTTATGAGGATTGTGGACTCCTCCGAAACTAGACAGACGCAGTTTTTGCAAACTCTCTATCACGTGACGCAGATCATTCGTCATGATTCATGCCCTCACTATTTCGTTTTGCAATTCTCTCCAACCTTTGTTGAGATATGTTGTATCGCAAGCCTCAGCCCCTCGATTGCGACTTCAACGTCTCGTTCAGTATTGAAGCGGCCAAGACTGATTCGCACCGTGCACTCAGCATTTGTCCGACTCATGTTCATTGCGGTAAGAACATGTGACGGTTCAGGAGCACCAGAACTACAGGCGGAGCCGTCGCCAATGCAAACATTGGGAAGGTTAGCCATTAGCATATCGGAAGGTATGCCCGGGATCGTCAAACTGATTGTTCCTGGCAAACGGGCTACTGTTCGCGCGTTCAAATGTGCGCGGGGAATGCTCTGTAGCAGATCTTCCTCAAATAGGCTCCTGAGGCGTGATATGCGCTCTATATCTTCGTGCAAGACATTCGAAGCAAGACGACAAGCAGTTCCAAAACCAACAATTCCGGGAACATTTAGAGTTCCGGCTCGCAAATATTCTTCCTGACCTCCTCCCCACATTTGTGGTCGTAATAATGGTCGCGCGCGCTTCTTGGATGCAAAGAGAGCGCCTATACCTTTTGGCCCATAAGCCTTGTGTGCAGAGAGGGACGCAAGGTCAACACCAAGTTTTTCGATGTTAATTTGCATTTTACCTATCGCTTGAGCCGCATCGCAGTGGCATACCGCACCAACTGAGTGTGCAATATCTACGATTTCTTTGATGGGTTGAATTACACCCGTCTCGTTATTCGCCATCTGCGCTGAGACAAGCAGGGTCTCGTCGTCAATGATCTTCTTTGCAGCCTCAATCACAAGCACACCATTGTTATCGACTGGCAGACACTCGACTAGAAAGCCGAGATCAGCAAGCGTCTTTGCGGGGCTTAGCACAGACTTGTGCTCGACCGCTGATACGACAATTTTCCGTCTTTTAGCAGTCCCCTGAACCAACCCAAACAATGCAAGGTTGTTGGCCTCTGTTGCACCACTTGTGAAAATGATATCAACCGCGTCGACGCCAACTGCTGAAGCGATCTCTTCCCTCGCTCGTGCAACGGCTGATGATGCTATGTACCCATGACTGTGAAGGCTGGACGCATTACCAAACTTCTTATTGAAGAATGGCGACATCTCTGCCATTACTTCGGGCGCACATGGTGTCGTTGAATTGTTGTCGAGGTATATGATCTCTCTATTACTCATAGGTGACACACCAAGCAGCCATCCTGGCGGTCATCAGGTTCGTCATCAAACACATCCCTGAGGGTTGCGTGGGAACGACGTTGATCACCATCTTGAGCCCGTCGTACGTACTCCGCTTTTATCTCCTCCGCACGTTTGGCAAGGTCGTGGAGTGTTTCGTTTTCAACCCATGTGAACACCCTGCCAGTAGATTCATCAAATTTCTCGAAGTCAGCAGCCTTCCAGTACAGATCTGGATGTCTTTCAAGGAGACCAATCCACTCACGTCTCTGTTGGAAGAAACAGAAATAGCATCCGGATCGAGATCGCCATTCATAATATCTAGGCAGTCCCAATCCGCTTTCGCTCAAGATACTCATCACATCAGTCTTGGTAATTCCGTCTTCAACGAACGGGAAGCGCGTCGTGATGTTGGGTTTCGTTGAGATGTAACCTTTCCGATTAGACTCATCCGCACGAATTCCAACATAGAGATAAACATCATCTTCACCTACATAGTGCTCAAATGGCTTAAGCTTAAGCATCCGAGTACACCAACGCGTTCTCGGATCCGGTAGTACTCCGCGGTAGACATCTAGGTAATGTCGGAATGGTCTGTCAGGATTTAGTCTCTTCACGCTCTTACCTAAAACAGCCTCTATTCTCAGAAGATACTCATAGGTTTCCGACAACTCCTCTCCTGTATCACAAAACACATATTCCATCTCAGGTACCCGATCCCGCATGTACAGCGCCAGGGCCGTGCTGTCTTTCCCTCCCGATAGGGAAAGTATGTGGCGAACGGGCGGGGCATCATCCGCCACGTGCGGTGCATGGGTGTCTTGGTTCTTGCGCTTCATGATTCCAGCTCCTGAATCAATCGCATCATGGCGGCACGGATGGCTCGCGGTGATGCCTCCTCCGCCTTGCGTTGGAGATAGTCGCGCATCTGCTGCGCCAACTCATCGGCTTGCTTGCGCTCGAGCGGCGTCAGATTCGGAAGCGGTTCTTCCGCCCCGCCGCCCAGGCGCGCCGCGCGGACGGCGCCGCGAAAAGCCAGGCCCATCGCGGTCGCAGCCGCGGGAAAGCGCTCGACATCGGAATCATGCCAACTCTGCGGGGGGCGGGTCGCCACCAGAGCGAGAACCGACTCGATGCCGGAAGGATCGGCTCCCGACCGAGCCACGCGCTGGACGAACGTCAGAAGCTGCGGCTCTGAAATGAACGGCTCGAGATTGACGGCCTGGTGCCGCAGTTCCGTCCAGGCGGTCTCCCCGGCGCTCAACCCGCAAGCCTCCAGCAAGGCATCGCGCGCCCCGCTGATGGCCTGCGGGGAAGCCTCCGCCCAGTGTCGAAGATTGTCGTTCAAGGCGTCGAAGAAACGATCGACATCGCGCTGCTGGAGTCTTTGCTCCGAGAAAGCCGGCAGGCCCAGCGCCTCCGGCAGCAGGACGAACAGGAACTGCTCCGGTGACTTGGCGCTGCGGAACGTCTCCCGCAAGGCTTGGGTGGTATCCGGCAGACGACGGGTGTTCCAAGCGAACTCCGGCAGCCGTTTCACCCGGCTAAAAAGGGCACGGACCACCGAGACCGTAGCGGCACGAACTTTCAATCCCTTGGCAAGGCGTTGGACCACCACGGCCCGTTCGCCAACCATCCGGCTGCCGGCGACGGCGAAGAGATCCGGCCGTCGCATCAGGACCTCGAAATCCGCTATTCCAGGTTCGGGCAAGAACGTGCCCTCTCGATACAGGGTGGTCTCGTCCGGGTAGGCCAACATGAAAGCGCACAACAGAACAGGGTGCAGGCCCGCCAGGACACCGTAAGGCGGCACGGCGATCTTTGCGAACAGATCGACCAACGGAATTGGTTCGGGTTGACGGTTGAATACGGCATCGCACAGGAAATCCCACAATGCCTTCATCTGCTTCGGATCGCTGCAACTGGGGGGATAGAAGCCCCATGACCCGTCCGCCTCTTGCCGGTGAAGCTCGGTGGACCGCAGGACCGACTCATACATGCTCCGCTCGGGGGGATAGCCCTGGATTCCCAAAGTCTCCTCCGCCGCAAGGCGCAGCATGCGCTCAACAAGCGTGCGGCGGGCGGCGGCCGCAGCGGAAGACAGTGACCGTCTGGTGATCAGCTCGTTACAGATTATCGGCGCCTTGTCATAGGTTCGATCGCAGACGTCCGACAAGAGTTTCGCCACCTCGACGGGAGATTGGACCGTCTTGCGCTCACCGGCATGAATCCAGAGGCACCCGCTACCAACTGGCTCATCCCGCGGGTCGAGCAGACCGTCCAAGCTGCGTCGCAGAGACTGATCGGCATCGGCGATGCGAAGGGACATCTCTCGCCGGGCCACACGGTCATCCCTCAGCTCGAGGGTGTTGTCCCACGCCCACCGCAGGGCACCGAGCTCGGTCACGACCGCACGCAATTCTCCGATGAGTTGGGGTATGGCAAACACCACCGTGGGCTTCCCTTGCGTTCGCATCGCGATCTCGCGAAAACGTTCTGCAGCCTGCGTCGATTCGGCCAGACAGACCAGGATTTTCCCGTCGGCGCTCGATGGCTCCAGATGGGTGCCCACGGATTCGGGATCAGCGAGATAGTCCAACTCGAAGAATCGCAACGCCCCTGTTTCAAAGCTATGCCGGCGCGCAAACAGAGGGCGTTTGGGAAGGTATTGCTTGATGCTGTCCGCCAGGCGCAAACCGTGGCGGATCTTGCGTTCGCCTTCGGCAATCCTCGCCTCGATGTCGACGTCGCTGCCCTCCCAGATGCGATAGGTACGATTGAATTTCCGATACGTGAGAACCGATTCTTCTTTCAATTCATTTATGGCGGTCTGAATTGCAATGTCCGGCGAAGCCCGGTCTGAAACGGCGAAGGCGATCATTTCCTCGGTGGCTTGAAGATGGCAAAACTCCCCGAGGGCGTTCAGAATCCCCGTTGTTTTTACGATGTCCTGGTGCAGCTTGGACAGGCCCTGCTTCCGATCCAGCACATCTGCGGCCTCGAGCCAGCGCAACGCGTGCGGATGGCGGTAGAGTCCGGGCCCCAGGTTCTTGATGAAGTAGTCATACAAGTCGACGAGCCGAATCATCGGGGGTGCGTCCGATGACACGGTGCGGTTCTGGATGAATTCCTGAAAGCCGAACGGTTCCAGGCTGCTGAGGTATGAAAAAAGCGACCGCTCGTTCTGGGCGAAGCGGCGAAAAACAAAAGGAAGCGTGACCAGGGTAACGGGATGGAAAGGGTACGCTGCCTGCGCAATCTGTTCAAAATCCGGATTCCGCAGATTCTGAGGCGGCACACCAACCCGGATCGCATCGGCCGCCAGAGATCGCATTACCCGATGGGGGATTATCTTTGTAGAATCCGTGTTAAATCGGATTGCCTGGGCGATCATCCGAACGACCTGTTCAGCCGGTTCGATGAAGGCGATATCCTCAAACCGGCCCTGAATTTTCCCCCACTCACGCCGGGTGGAAAGGTCGAGGTGCTGGCCGTATTCCTCAAACGATTGGTGCAGGAGACCGATAAAGAGAATCGGCGACTGGTTGCTGCGGGCGGCGTGCTCCGCTAGTTCCTGTAGGACAAATACATCTCCCCTCTGGGGATACCGCGCCGCATACTCGAAGAGCTTGCCCATCTCATCCAGAATCAACACCACGCCGTTGTACTTTGCCGATTGAGCGGCCTTGGACATCGAATCCAGGGCCGTGACGATCTGGCGAGAGTCCCAATGATTGCCATTCGGTTGACTCAATGCACTTTTCAAGCTTCGGACAGCGGATTGGATACCCCTGCTGTTCGACTCGTTCGCCGCGTTGACGATACCCTCCGCGAGACTTTTAGAGGCCGCGATGCGTCGGGCCGTGACGAGCACGGGCAAGAACCCTCTCGTCCCGTTCTTGAATAATCCCAGCCGTTGGAACTGATCAGAGAGCACAGGGTCTGCTTGCGCCAACTGCAGCCTGGCCTGCTTGCCTTGCGCACTGTTCTCGCAGAGCAAGCGGCTTAGGAACACCGCGAAAGCAGATTTGCCCACGCCATAAGGCCCGGTCAAGGTCCAGGCGCGACAAGTGGATTTTTCCTCAATCCCTTCCATGAGGCGCCTCAGCGCATCTCGGGCGGTCGGCGTGATCAGGTAATCTCCATTCTGAGAAGCACCGCTGAAATCTTTTTCAAGATGGATCGACCTTCTGAATCGACCTCTGATTTCGATGTAGTCAGCGAGTGGTCTGGCTTGCGCGGTCACTTGGGGCTAACTCCAGAATAATAGTCAGAGAGCACTTGCATCGGATCGTACGCCCTTCGGCGATAGAGCTGCTTGAGCCCGGCAGTCTCGTCCAGGCTGATGCAATCGCCCAGCGAATCTTCCAGCTCTTCCACATATTCAATCAAACTGTTTTCATCCAGTTTGAACACCTGCCCCGGGCTTGACTCCCCATACAGGCATTCCTGGACGCTCAGTGTTTCCGTGCGGCCCTGTCTTCGGGAAAAATACTCGTGCAGGGCGAAGGCAAATACCGCCGCGGGCAACGTGGGTTTATGACCAATGGCGAAACGATACAGCTCGCCGTCAGGGGATGGCTGGATGAGATTGAGTTGAAGGAGCGGACAATCGAAGGTTTCCGCTCCTCCCGGTTTGCTTTTACTAGCCGGGCTGGCCGAGTACATTCGGATCAGGCAATCCACGTCTCGCTTCACCACGCCCGGCCCAACTCTTAACGATTCTCTCTCGGTAAAGTCGAGCACGTAATTCTCAATTTCTCGGTGCGTGAAATCCGGACGACCGAACCGAGAGAACACGAGCTGCCAGGACGTGCAAATGGAGGGATTGGTGACAATCAACCAATGGATCAGCCAGAGTGACGCGTCATCCTGAAGGTATGGATCCCAGCCTCCGTCCAGCAGGAGCCTTCGCGCCATCGCGGTCGGTTGAAAAAAGCGGCCGGGATTTCGTTTTCCATCCTGCACCAGCTCGATGAGCTGGGCGACTTGGCACCAGTGCTTGATGCTCTCCACCATGTTCTTGCCTACGCCGAGGAGCACCAACGCATCGTCTCTCGCAAAGAGATCAGCATGCTCCTCCACCCCTCGAACACCCTTCTCCAGCCAACCATATCGAAAGACAAAGGTCTGATGTCCTGAAAATTTGTAGTTTATTCTCATCCCACAAGCCTTGGAGTTTCTGATGAGCAGATAATTCGATGGCCCTCGGCGAAAGTCTATTGGTGCCTGCTAATACTGAAGGCGCCGAATACAAACAACTTTTTCACAATCCAAACTGGTACATTAGGATCGGATTTCATTAATCTTCTGCACCCTGTTCTGGAGCTAACTTTTCTACCGCCTCCTCAAAATGCTCTTTCATACATCGCCCGCTTTTGCTTACCCATTTGCAGCCTTTGCGCAAGCCCTCATTAATTTTAATGAAAGAAGAGCAAAGCGGACAGAATTCGTAATTGGCACTAGTAAAAAGATCTCTAAAATAATCTGAATTGCTGCATTCTACGAAATTGGCAGGAAGAACAATTGAGATGTTTTTTTCCTCAAAGACCGTTTGAGCATTGACTTCCTCTGGACATCTGACGGACACAATTCCAACCGAGTTATTCTGACACATTTGATAATAATCTTCCCAAACCTCAGGATCATAGAAATCACCTTTTTCAAATTTTGGGATTACGATGTATGAGTAGTTCGCAAAGGATCGATAATTTGTCGCCTGACTAATCGCTGTGGCGATGGAGGGAATGTCGTTCCCTCTTTTTAATTCAAAAGCAAAGGTTTGGACATCCTGCTCTTTCAACCGGTCGATGATATTGAAACCGGCAAAGTCAACGTTATTAAAGGTGGATTCGCGATGATTGTCCCCTACATTTGTAAGATATGAAATATCAAATTTAATCTTAAGAGGTTCAATTAATTTATTGGAGAATTCCCGTTCTGTTATTCCAGCTCTAAAAGGATTTTGTCTTTTACGGAAGCGGAGTGAGTTTGGATAAAAAACATATTCCTTATTAGGATTTTCCGGGGGCCAATTTTTAAAGCCCTCCCTAACTTTTGTAATATCAATTTTTATATAATCATTGATTTCTTTATAATTTTCGATCTGGTTAACTAACTGCTCTCTGAGGTCACCAGATTCAATCCTTTGTCCATGAAGTAATTGTGCAAGCTTCAGACCCAAGTTCTCAGAAAAAACAATTGATTCTAATTTAATACCGATACTCTCCCCTCTTTGACGTCCTGTATTCCAAGTTAAACCAAATGTTTGTTGGTAATTAATAAATTCGTCCTTAAAATTTTGCCAGTCCTCTTCAATTCCACCTGATAGTATTTTCTTTAATTTAGGAGATAATTGATTAAATTGGCTTAATGTAATTTTATAAGTGTTATTGAATCTTTCTGCGTTATCATGTAGCGTTTTAAAAATCTTGCTGATCTCCTTAATCATAACAACCTCCATTCAACTTTTTCAAAAAGAGGATCAATTTTACCATTTAGTAAAATCGCTGCCAGATAGTTAAATAATTCATTATCTGAAAGTTCTATTGAACTTTCATTATTATCTCTCATGTCGCTTGTGCGGGCTGCGGGTGCAGGATCCGAGAGACGTGGAGCCGCAGTAGACGCACTTGTTGGCGCCGTGGCCGTGCTTGTGGATGCCGATGGGACTTCGGGTGCACGAGCCGTAGCTCGACGAGCCGCAGAACACGCAGTGTTTCTCGTCCCCCACGTGCTCGTGAATGCGATGCGGGCTGCGGGTACACGAACCATACGACGAGGAATTGCAATAGATGCAGTGGTCAGCCATGAACACCCCCTTTTCGAAGATCAAAGCCTTTTATTCAACGCGTTCCTGACAGCTCCGGCTGTCAGTGAAACGGTCTGTTCAAGTTAATGCTCCTGGATTTTCTCCTTCCGCGCAGAGTTTGTCAAGTGATGCAAGTCACAGCTCACCGGGTTTCAGAAACCTCTTGATTTGGGTGGTTTGAGTTTGGCACGCCAAGGGGCTAAGACGCCAAGCAGACTTTTATTGTCCATGGAAAGACGAGGGGGGGAGGGA
>JAEAMG010001611.1_pt1 | contig 16529 bp, 11 predicted proteins | sample 8958741 | NCBI WGS metagenome assembly JAEAMG01 (sample SAMN16933256, study PRJNA681125) | bioreactor sludge metagenome | isolation source: anaerobic bioreactor treating anionic surfactant - SDBS | place: India: Bengaluru | collected 2019-02-28 | reverse complement strand
GGGCCGGTGATTCAGCAAAGCAGTCTGGTTGCTTTGCAAAACGGCATGAGCGTGAAGAAGCTCTTTGAACAACTTCAGGACATTCGCCAATCGGTGGACATTCCGCTGATATTGATGGGCTACCTGAACCCCGTGATTCAGTACGGCGTGGAAGCTTTTTGCCGGAAGTGCAACGAAATTGGTATCGACGGGCTGATCATTCCCGATCTGCCGCCATCGGTTTACGAAGACGATTACAAAGCCATTTTCGAAGCCAGCAACCTGCACAACATTTTCCTGATCACGCCTCAAACCGACGACGAGCGCTTGCGCGAAATTGATGAGAAATCAACCGGCTTTATTTACATGGTGTCGAGCAATGCCACCACCGGAGCAAAAAAAAGTGTGAATCAGTTTCAGAAAGAATACTTCGAGCGAATCCGTTCGAAAAACCTTAAAAATCCGCGGCTTATCGGTTTTGGCATATCGAATGCTGAAACTTTTGCCGAAGCCTGTCAGTTTGCCAGCGGCGCCATCATTGGTTCGGCTTTTGTAAAATGCCTCGAAGGAGACGGAAAACTGGCGCAAAAGATTTCAGGATTTATTAATTCAATTGCAACCCAATCGTAATTTGGCCGTGGTTCTTTTGTTCAGGTTTTAGTATATAAAGCTATATGTTTTGAAACAGGGTTGTGAAATGAAGATGCAAAGATCTGAATTTCAGTAATATTTAGTTTTGTCTGAGTGTTGCCACATGTTAAGTAAAGTTAATCCTGTTTTGCGGCATATTTTCGTCAACGAGGTTTCATTAAATTAGTGAACGAAAACGAACAATTAAAACAGAAGAGCTATGATTGAGTACGCAAAAGTTATTTTACCGAAAGTGAGCTTTAGCCGTGAGCTTTTTCGGAAAGAATTAGCCAAGTGTATTAACTGGGTGAGTGATTCGGAAATTGTTAATTTGAAGGAATGGTGCTATGAGAATTTTTCGGAAATATATCCTGATATTCTCAAAAGTGCTTTTTCAATGAAAGCTGCCTGAATCACGGGTTAATTTTCAGATTATTTTCTTCCCTGGAAGAATCAGTTTAAAATCCATAGGCCTCCGGAAACGGGGGCCTTTATTTTTGCAGAAAAGAGTAAGCTTAGTTTTTGCTGTGGTCTCGTTTTAATAAGTTACCCAAATCTTTACCAATTTTTTGCACAGCTTCGATACCCTGATTGAGTTTTTCAGAATAGATGTCGCCATATTCGCTGAATTTGCTGTCGATATGGTGCGTTCGCGGGTAGATAAGCAATTTACTGTTTTCTGTGAAGTTGCGTTCCAGCTTTTCCTGAATATTTTCCATGCAATTGTTGTATGAAACCGAAGTACGGCGGGCCGCAATGTAGATAAGGATATCATCGGGAGTAACCTGATTCCTTAGTACATCCAGATCTTCAAAATCAAAATCGGTGGAATACGTAAATCCTGATTTCTGCCTATGGTGTTTAAAGTAATCTCCGATTGCCTTTTGAGTTTCAGTATTACAATAGCAAAATACATTGATGCTTAATTCTTTGGCAAGTGCAAAAATTTTGGGGACCCAAATTTCGAATCCAGGTTCAAGTTCAGCCAGTGGCGGGCAGGAAACGACAATCTTTTTATGCCCAACCAACGGACGAAGAAACTGGCAAATGTATATAGCCTTACTGGTACGCGAGATAATCAATGCAGTTTTTGTCTCGATAAACCGTTCTATCAATCCTGTTTTTCTAGGCCAGCCTATCATGATGGTGTCTGTCATTTCTTCCCTTGATGCGCGAATAATTCCTCCGGCAACATTGTGGTCGATGGTTGCAATTATCTTAATCTTCGTCTCGTTTGCCGACGCCAATTTTACAAGTGGCTGCAAATTTTTCTTCGCTTTTATCAGGTTTTTTTCAGCCTCTTCGTCGTTTGGCACAACCGACAATATTGTTATCGGGCTTACCGATTTTTTGTTCTTTATCAAAACGGCGAACTCGAGCAACAATTCCATATTGTCGAGGTTGGCAATTGGGAGCATTATGTGTTCGCTATAATGCACCGGATATTCAATTTCCGGCTCTTCTTCTTCCTCCGTTAAAATTCTTTTTGAAGCATTTTCGGTAACCAGCGTGGCCGCCAGGCAGGTTACAAGTATTAGCAGAATGGTGCCGTTCAATGCATTTTCGTCGATAATGTGAGTTTGGAACCCAACCATGATAACGGCAAGGGTAGCTGCTGCGTGCGAGCTGCTTAACCCAAAGATGAGTCGCCTCTGGTTTCGCGAGTACCTGAATATTTTACTTGTGCTGGCAGCGGCAAGCCATTTCCCAATTAGCGCAACAACCGATAAGGTAACGGCTATAATAACAGCAGTTGGCCCGTTAAGCAGCACTTTTACATCAACCAGCATCCCTACACTGATTAGGAAAAACGGGATAAAAATCGACTGACCAACAAATTCGATGCGGTTCATCAGCGTTGACGAATAGGGGATCAGCTTGTTTAGCGCCAGCCCGGCAACGAAAGCGCCAATAATAGGTTCTACTCCTGAAATTTCGGCTAAAAAGGCTGCAAAAAATACAACCGACAATACAAATATGTAGTGCGAGTTTTTTTCACTTTCAAGCTTCTGAAAAAACCATGCAGTTACTTTAGGAATAACATAGAACATGATTCCAAGAAAAATGGCTAGCGATCCGGTTAAACGGGCCCAGAAGGTGAGATCGAGTCCACCATTGTTTGAACTTAAAATTACAGCGAGCAAAACAAGTACAGCAGTATCGGTAAGGATGGTACCACCCACGGTTATGGCCACAGCTTCGTTTTTTGCAATACCAAATTTACTCACGATAGGGTAGGCTACCATCGTGTGTGTTGAAAACATACTTGAAATGAGTAAGCTGGCTGTAAAATCGTATTTCAGCAAAAAGTAACAGACCGGGAACCCAAAAGCAAGAGGTATGGTGAAAGTCAAAAATCCGAAGACCAAACTTTTATTTTGATTTCGCTGGAATTCTTTTAAATCGAGTTCAAGCCCGGCGATAAACATGATATAGAGCAACCCGATTGTCGAAAAAAGCTTCACTGCCGAGTTTTGCTCAAGCAGGTTTATTCCATGGGGACCAACAATTACGCCTGAAATAATTAAGCCAATGATGCCCGGTATTCTAAGTTTGCGTAATACGATGGGCGACAGTAAAATAATGAACAGAATAACCGAGAACACCAAAACAGGATTCTGAAAAGGGCGGTCAAATTCGTGGGTTATTTGTTCCAAAAAGCTATTGGCCATTTCTGTACATCTTATTAAAGAATACCCTGAAATTTTTTCGCAAGATAGTTGATTAAAGCTATTGATGTACTTCGGTATGGCTTAGTTTTTTGCTGTTAAAATGGGTTTTAATTGATTTTTCATGAGTTGTTAACCTTGGTTTAATTCGGGTTGGCGTAATTGCGCTTGTAAAATTGCAAGAATGTATGCAAGAAGAAATTCGAAAGATTGATATCGCAGTAATCTCCGATCTGCATCTGGCAACTTACGCAAGTAAAGCCAAAACCCTGCTCGTTTATTTAAAATCGATTAGCCCCGACATTCTTGTTCTGAATGGCGATATCATCGATTCGTGGCGGTTCAGCAAGAATTATTTTCCGAAGTCGCACCTCAAAGTTATCCGCCAGTTGCTAAAGATGGTCGAACGAGGTGTTCGCGTTGTGTACATTACCGGAAATCACGATGATGTGTTCCGAAAATTCAACAATGTCAGGCTGGGGAATTTCAGCATTGTCAACCAGTTGGAGTTGAATGTTGCCGGCAAGAAAACCTGGATATTTCATGGCGATGTATTCGACCACATCATCCATCACTCGCCCTGGCTGGCCAAGTTAGGTGCCGCTGCTTACGGTTTTTTTACCATTTTCAACAAAGTCATCAATTTTTTCCTGAAGTTTTTAGGCGGGAAAGAGATGATCCTTTACAAATCGATGAGCGATCGCATTGCCCGGCATGGTAAAGTGTTGACCAATTTTGAAAAAGCAATTGCCAATGCCGCCGCCAGCAAAAATATGGATGTAGTGATTTGTGGTCATACACATATACCTGTAGATAAGCAAATTAACACCGATAAGGGAAGTGTAAGATATATCAATTGTGGCGATTGGGTCGAGCATTTTTCGGCTGCCGAATGCAAAGACGGGCAATGGAGCATTGTTTATACTCCTGATGAGGTTGTAGAGACGTCAGAGTCGCCCGATGACGAATTGTTTATTCCAGACAAAAAACAAGTTTACAAATCAATAATCGAGGAATTAGCCGTTGCTGCTTTCTTTTGAAAGGAAGTTCTGCTGCGGCGTTGCTGCGTTTCAGAAATAGTAAATGGTAAATATTTAAATTGTCAGTCAAGATGAAAATACTCTACGCTATACAAGGAACCGGAAACGGTCATTTGGCCAGGGCAACCGAAATAGTGCCTATCCTGAAATCGATGGCGCAAACTGATGTTTTGGTCAGCGGAACTCAAGCCGATTTGAATGTGCCGTTTCAGGTTGATTATAAGCTTTCAGGAATGAGTTTCATTATTGGTAAAAGCGGTGGTGTCGATTTGATTAAAACAGCCCTGAAACTTCCGCTATCGCAGTTAATTAAGGATATCAGGAAGCTTCCTGTCGAAAAGTATGACCTTGTTATAAACGATTTTGAGCCGGTTTCGGCCTGGGCGTGCTGGTTGCGCGGGAAAGATTGTGTCGGATTAAGTCATCAAAATGCGGTGCTTCATCCGTCGGCTCCCAAACCAAATTTTAATGATATTGTCGGTAAACTCATTCTAAAATATTATGCTCCGGTTACTTATAAGTACGGATTCAATTTTAAACCTTCCTTCCCAAATATATTTCCACCTGTCATTCGCGGCGACATCCGCAATGCTGAATCCACCCAAAAACCGCACTACACGGTTTATCTTCCCGCATATAGTGATCAGCAGATTTTGGATGTTTTATCCAGCATACCGGATATCGAATGGCAGGTTTTTTCCAAACATTCACACACAATATATTCAGCAGGAAATGTTCATTTTCAGCCTGTTTCGCTCGAAAAATTTACTAAAAGCTTTTTGAGTTGCACCGGACTGCTTTGCACAGCTGGTTTCGAAGGTCCTGCCGAAGCCATTTATCTTGGGAAAAAGTTATGCGTTATCCCGATGAAAAAGCAGTACGAACAGTATTGTAATGCTGCATTCCTGAAATCGATGGGCATTCGGGTGCTCGACAGGTTTTCAACTTCGGCCAAAGTATTGGAGGAGTGGACAAAAAGTGAAGATGTTTTGCACGTGAGATATCCCGATATGACTACGCAGATTCTCGAAAACATTGTAAACAAGCACTGCCGGGAGTCCATTTTCTCTTTTGCCTGATTTTAGCTTACCACTTTTCAGGAAGATATTTCCAGAAACGCTGTGGCAGGTGCTGCCGATGAACTTTTTCATTTCTTCGCTCTTCAATGCAAATACTCTTGAAGTATTGTTTCCATAATTTCTGAAAGAGCCGTTCGTCTTCGGCTTGGAGTGACTGGTGCAACTGGCCCGTTTGGGTGTTGACTTTCAGATCGTCGAAAACAATACGCGTGACGGTTTTCAGGTCGTACAAAAATCCGTAGTTGCGTTTCAAGTCATAGATAATCCACGACTGGTCGGCAAACCGGTCACGGAAATGCGGTATGCACAACGGCAGCACGTTGTACATAGGCGCATACGACGCGTAATAACTTCCCTCAATCGTTTTCTGGAAACGGGTGAACATGTGGATTCGCTGGGCTTCACGACAAACCTTCTGGTGTAATTTATTGAATTCAACTACGATTGGTATCGAAAAATTGGTCTCTTCGTTTTTATCCGAATCAATGATCAACCTCACGTATTTCATCAGCAGCATAGGTGTTTCCGATTGTTCTGACAAAAATACCCGGTAAATGCGGTGCCCGTTATCTTCCGAAGTTTTTCTGACAATCCCGTTCCACACCCGCTCGGCCTTGCTTTCGTCGGTCACCACTTCCACGCCCGAAGCAAACAAAACACCCTGGCTTCCTTCTCCTGAAAGGATTTCATCGGGAAACTGTTTTCGGAAATAACACTCAAAAACCAGTGTCAGAAAGCCCTCGAAAGTGTTGTCGTATGAAAAAACGTTCATTTATCGTGCGAAATTTTAGTTGATTATTGGAAATTCGATATCGGATATTTTCCTGAAGTTCCAATAACCAATATTCAATATCGAATCACCAACACCTATCCCAAAGCGGGCAAGGTTGGATAAAACATTTTCAACTGAATAGCCGAGTCGCTTGATGTTGGGCTTTTATCGAGCAAGATTTGCCTTATAATTTCGGGTCTTAGTTCCTGCACATTTTTTATCCGTAGTTCGTTGCAGGTTATAAAAAACTGCGCACGTTTGATTACCACACCCATCTTTTTCAGGTGCAACGAATTGAGCCGGTTGTGTTGGCGGGCCATTAAAATCAGTTGAACTGATTTGGTGCCCACTCCCGGAATACGAAGTAACATTGCCGGGTCAGCAGTATTCACATCAACCGGGAATAAATGCGGGTTTCGCAACGCCCAGGTCACTTTAGGGTCGAGCTCCAGATCGAGGTTCGGGTTCTCGTCGTTCACAATTTCGTTGCTTCTGAATCCGTAGAAGCGCAGCAACCAATCGGCCTGGTAAAGCCGGTGTTCGCGGCGGAGTGGGGGAGTGTTCAGTGCCGGGAGCCGGTTGTCGTAGGTGTTTACGGGTATGTAGCCCGAATAGTAAACCCGCTTCAAATCGCGCCTGGTATATAGCGCCGACGAAAGTTTCAGAATAGTGTGGTCGGTGTCGTTGGTGGCGCCAATAATCAATTGCGTACTTTGTCCCGATGGGCTAAACTGTGGCGCATTTCGATATTTTTTTCGTTCTTCTTTCGCTTCAGCGATCCCGGTCGAAATCATTTTCATGGGTTCCAGAACGCTTCTGAAATCCTTATCAGGCGCCAGAACTTTCAGGTTTCCTTCGCTCGGAATTTCGATATTCACGCTCAATCGGTCGGCCCAGTGACCTGCCTCAGTCACCAGTTGCTGGCTCGCACCGGGGATTGTTTTCATGTGGATGTAGCCGTTGTACCGATGCTCTGTTCTCAGTTTTTTAACCACCGAAACCAATCGCTCCATGGTGTGGTCGGGGCTAACCAGCACTCCTGAACTGAGAAAAAGCCCTTCGATATAGTTTCTGCGGTAAAACTCGATGGTTAGGTTGGCTACCTCGTCGGGTGTGAACGAGGTTCGCGGAATATCGTTGCTTTTGCGGTTGTAGCAGTATGCACAATCGTAAATGCAGTAATTGCTGAGCATAATTTTCAGGAGCGAGATGCAGCGGCCATCTTCGGCAAAGCTATGGCAAATTCCCCATGCCGTTGCATTGCCAATTCCTCCCTGCGTATTGTTTCGCTTGGTTCCGCTCGAAGCGCACGATACGTCGTATTTGGCTGCTCCCGCTAAGATTTTGAGTTTTTCAAGGCTGCTTTCCGAAATCATTGTTTAATTGTTTTCTTGACTAATATCTAATCAACATCGACTAAACAAGATAATAGAATTAAGCGAAACCTGAAGGAGAGTTGATCTTTTTTTCGATAAAGAAAACTTGCTTGTGTATATTTGTAATAACACCTTTAAGTAGCGTATCCGTGATCTGCTTTTTAAGCAAAACAGAAAGCATTTCAACCAAGCCCTTTTCTCTCCCCCAATAGTCTTTCTGACTTTCTGAATTGCCTAGTCCAGGTAAAACATAATAAGCTATTTTAACCACAAAACCAAAATTTTCCTTTTGTAATTTTTATGTTACCAAACACCTGCTGCGCGAAGCAACCTTTTTGCGGTTTTTGGAATCAATAGTATATGTTTATTAATGGCTATTCACTCTATAAATCAAAGCCATGAAACGATCACCTCCTGAAAAACAAAAACACGTTAGAAAACACGGAATTGATTTAACTAAAATTAAAAAAACATGAAAACAACAATTTTTAAACTCAGCGCTTTTATCCTGCTCTTTGCATTAATGGGGGCAGGGTGCGAAAAAGAAAAAAATGACTATGATCCTAACAGTATTGTCGGGAAATGGAAATTAATTAAAGTTGGTTCTTGTGTAGGAAAAGATAATTTTATTAGTGAAATCACATCAGATTCCATTATTAAAACCTACATAAATGGTAATCTAATTAGTACATCTCTTTTTAGGATTAGAAAAGGAAAAGTTGATGACACCATTTTTTATGACAATAAAAAAGATTTTTCAACCTATGCATTTATTAAATTAATAAGTGCTGATACATTAAGAGTTTACTCCGATATTTCATATCTCGCCCCTGTATGTGAATATTCAAGCCGTATAAAAGAATAAAAATATGAAGACATTACATTTTATCATCATGATTATCTTATTCCCAGTTGCTGCATTATCCCAGAATATGGAGAAGATTGACGGCAAGGGAGAAGCACGAAGAAACAATAAAAACGAAATTGGGTTTTTCAAGACAACTGCCAATATCGAAGCCATCACAAACAAAAACGATTTCTTTAGCACTGTATTGAATATCGCCAAAACCGATGAGTACAAGTTCGAGAAAAAAGGGGATAGTGAAAAAGAGCGGCGCTTCGAGGTGTATCGTCAATATTACGGTGGCGTCCCTGTAAAAGACGGTGTATATGTATTGCACTGGGAAAATGGGAAACTTGAAAGCGCCAATGGAAACTATATCCGCATATCCAAATTAGACCCCAAACCAACTTTTACCGAAAAAGAGGCTTTGGAGATATGGTGCAACTACCAAAAGATTCCGACTAACGAAATCTCACGTTCAAAAATTGAACTATTTGTGGTTGACCTAAACGGAGCCGATGAAACTAAAACGGAAAGTAATGTAGTACTCGCCTACCGCATCAGGCTCTTTTCTATCAATATCAATAACTCGCTAATAGGATATATCGATGCTCACACGGGGGAAGTATGCCTTACAGAACCAATTGCTATTACCTCTTCATTTTCAGATACAAAGGTTGAACAGAACTATGGCCCCATGCCGCTCACCTCTTCCCCGCCACCTCCAGCCACCGGAACTTTTGCTACGAGATATAGTGGTCCCCAAAGTGCTATTACCGAATCACGGAATAATCAATTCTTTTTGGAAGATTGGTCACGCACAAATGGCATTATCACTCGCAACCGTAACAACCAGAATGCAGCTGATACCACAGGGGTAACACCTTTTGCCGACAATAATAATACATGGACTACTGCCGAGTGGGACAACACAAACAAGGACAATACAGCGCTTGACATACATTGGGCTCTACAAAAAATTTACGATTATTACTTGAATGTGCATGGCCGACGTGGATGGGATAGCATAGGGCAAAGGACTAACGCGTATGTCCACTCTCTCATACTCGATAATTCTGGTCTAACTAAAGATAATGCTGCATATTATCCTGATGGCGAATACCTAGCGTTTGGTGATGGCGAATCTAAATTTAAGCCACTAGGAAGCGTCGATGTTGTCGCGCACGAATATGCACATGGGATTAACGACCATACTTCTGGTTTTAGTGGAGGCGGAATCAATAGTTCGTTTAACGAAGGGTTGAGCGATATTTGGGCAGCAACGATTGAGAGTTATGTTGCTCCACAAAAAAACAAATGGAAGATTGGAGAAGAAGTCATGTTAACAAAATCCTGTTTACGAAATCTTATGACCCCGTCTGATCCTACTGCTGACTGGCCAATTGCGCATACTTATGGAACTTCAGAATACAATTCGAATTCCGAAGCATATTACCGGAGCGGGATATTGAGCCACTGGTTCTATCTGCTTTCAGAAGGAGGTTCAGGGACAAATGGTTTAGGGAATAGCTACACCGTTTATGGGCTTGGTATTGAAACTGCGGCAAGATTGGTTTATTTTGCTCAAGCCAGAAGGTACTTGAACGGAACAACAACTTATCCCTTGATGAGAACCAATATGATGAGTGCTACAGACGCTTCTTTTGGTGCTAATTCTTTTCAATCGTTACAAGTTGCCAATGCCTGGTATGCCGTTGGTGTTGGCAGTAATCCGGGTCAGGTAACTATTTCGGGTCCTCAAACTGTATGCTATTCTTCCGCTTCTACCTTTACTGCCAATAGCGCCCCAACCGGCTTCGCAATAAGTTGGAGTGTAAGCGACAACACGCTAAGTGTTGTTTCCGGAGGCAATACCTCCACCCCTTTAATAAGGCCAATCAGTTCATCCAGCAGGGATGCCGGGTGGATACAAGCCAAATTCACTTCAAGCATAGCCCCCACAATAACCTCGGACGGGCCAAAGGTCAATGTAAGTGTAAATGGGCCCTATTATAAGGATATTTCATTTGATGTTTACAAGTCGGATGGAACGCATGTGACCAATTCTTCAGGTTACACCCCTACTTTGTGCGCTAACACTACATATCATATCTTTGTTGTGAACAACGGTTCGTGTTCTACGTCAAATTATTCGTGGACGATACCTTCAGGCTGGACAAATTTTTATACATCTGGCAATATGATTTCTATTAATACAAATTCTGCATCAGGAGGGAATATTATTGTTGCCGCCAATACGTCTTGCAATAATAATGTTACAATTATTTCAGGGTATATGAGTAGTGGTTCGTGCGGGGGATATTATTTGGTAATCTCACCAAATCCTTCAGTTAGCGAAACCTCGATTGAACTAAAGGCGGATAGTGAGACCACTCTGGATGAAAATTTGGATTGGGATCTGGATGTTTATGATTCGTTCCAGGGCTTGAAGGAAAAGAAAACCAAGCTCAAAACCAAGGAAACGAAAATCAATACTTCCGGCTGGAAAGACGGGGTTTACATCGTACGTGCCACCGTTGGCGACAAGGTGGTTACCGAAAAAATGATGGTGAAACATTAGAACTAGATAATTGATCTTAAATATGCCTCCACGAATGTATATAACGGCATTATTAATACTCATAACGCCGTTATATACATTCATAACACCAATTTCGTATTCATATCGGCATTATATCTATTGAATTTGGCATTATAACAATTGATAACAGCAATCTTGCAATTGTACCCCTGTAAATTAATTACTTAAACGCTTGTAGATATAATAATATTGCATTATATTTAATCATTAACCAATTAAAATAGACGTAATTATGGCTAGAACAGCAGGAAGAATAGTTATTTCCCAAAATGTGGAAGAGATGCTCACACTGGCATCAAAAGTTTATCAGAGACATCAGGAAATTGGAGAGGCTTCGCCACTGACAAATCTTGATGGCATATCGTGGTCGGTGGTGGGCCCAACCATTGAACAGGCTCTGGCCAAACAGAAGGAGGCCGAAGACTACAAGAACCGGATGGAGCAGGCTTACCGCGAACGCGACCTTTACACGCCTGCAATCAAAGAGGCTGTAACTGCGAGCCGAAACCTGCTCAAAGCCTTGAACCAGAAAAATCCCAAACGCCTGGCCGATTGGGGCTTCGAGGTTGACGATTCGGCACAGGCTGCCAAAACCCCAACTGCGAAATAGCATTTGCAAAAGGCTATTTGTGAGCTGATCACACACAATGCCCCGGCTGTCGCTAACGCGCAACCGGGGGTGTTGTTTTTTATAAGGTATGGTTTACAAAACCGCGCCAGCCATGAAAAACATCAAAGGCTAAAATCTTTGGGATTCAGCCTTTGAATAATTGTGCGGTTCGATGTTTAATTATTTTGTGCCAAGCGCCTTTTTAATCGCCGCTTCAGCCAACGGTGCCATCACATCGTATCCTCTTTTGTTCGGGTGAACTCCATCACCTGAAAGTTCTTTGGGCAATCCTTTGCGTTCGTCAGCCATGGCCGAATAATAATCCAGATATACAATGCCGTTTTGATCGGCATAATTTTTTATCATCGCATTCAATGCTGCAATTTTTTCGACAGGCTGCATACCCGGTTTCCAGGGATAATCAAAAGCAGGAAGCACTGAACTCAGTACTACTTTAATCTTGTTAGCTTTTGCGAGTTCGCACATCGAAATCAGGTTATCCATGATCATTTCGAGCGTTGATGGGCCCGTGTTGCCTGCAATATCATTTGTTCCGGCGAGGATTACAACCAGAGCAGGTTTCAGGTTAATTACATCAGAACGGAAGCGAACGAGCATCTGCGGTGTTGTTTGTCCGCTAATTCCCCGGTTTACGTATGATTTCCCGGTGAAGAACTCGGGCGAAGTTCTTATCCAGCCTTCAGTTATTGAGTTGCCCATAAATACAACTCGCTTTTCTCCGGAACCCGGCAATCCGAGTTTGGCGTTGTCGTCTTTAAATCGGGAGGTATTTGCCCAATCCTGAGCAAACGAAATACCTGTAAAGCACAATAGAAAGATTAAAGTTAGTAATCTTGGAGTATTCATTTTTATTGGTTTAAAGTGTTGTTTTATAGTTTATTAATTAATTGTTTCAAATAATGCGAAGAAGGCTGCCCAGTTGAGCAGCCTTCCTGAAAAATTGGTTTTTGTGTATAAGGTAAATTTAAACAAACTCGATTAACCACATTTCGATGTTCCACAATCAGGACAAATTAAGCAGCCTTCGCGGTAAATAACATTTTTCGATCCGCATTCGCCGCAAACGGCTCCTTCAGCAACCGTTCCGTCGGGGACATATTTTTTCAAGGCACGAGCGACGCCTGCTTTCCAGCTGTTGATGGTGTCGTTGTCGAACTGTAAGCTTGAAACTGTATCAACAACCTTGTGAATAGGCATTCCGTGGCGCAATACTCCTGAAATCAGTTTGGCGTAATTCCAGAACACCGGATTGAATTTGTATGACAATCCTTCGATAGTTGTTCTGTATCCGTGTTTGTTGGTGTATTGGAAATCGTAACGTTTGGTGCCATCAGGAGCAATACTTTTTATGATTTTTCCATTCACTACAGAACGAGGCAACAAAATACCATCTTCGTCGTCAGAAAGACCGGTGAAGATTTCATAAGGACGATCATCAATTTTCCCAATAAAGGCAATCCATTTGTCTTTTGCATTCTGGAAACGAACAACATCTGCATCCAATTCAAATGGCCGTCTGGTCGGGAAAGCCGTTTCTTTCTTTTCTTCTTTTTCTTTTTCCTTGTCTTTGTCTTCTTCTTTCTTTGTTGAAACCAACACTCCGGAGCGCGATCCGTCGCGATATACAGTCACTCCTTTGCAGCCACTTTTCCAGGCTTCAAAATAAAGCTTGCCAACAAGATCTTCTTCTGTTTCAGCCGGAAGATTAATCGTTACGCTGATTGAATGGTCAACCCATTTCTGGATTCGTCCCTGCATCTGTACTTTGGCAATCCAGTCAATATCGTTCGAAGTTGCTTTGTAGTATGGAGATTTGTCAACCATTTCGTCGAGTTCTTCTTGAGACGCATTGTCAGCAAGAACCAACCCATTGATATCCATCCATTCTTTGAATTTGTGGTGAATAACAATATATTCTTCCCATGAATCACCTACTTCATCAACGAAATCAACTTTTACATCTTTATCGTTTGGATTTACTTTGCGACGACGTTTGTAAACCGGCATAAAAACTGGTTCGATTCCCGAGGTCGTTTGGGTCATCAAGCTGGTGGTTCCGGTTGGAGCGATGGTTAAAAGGGCAATGTTACGGCGGCCATATTTTACCATATCCTGGTATAATTGTTCATCGGCGGCACGTAACCTTTTGATCATTGGGTTATTTTTTTCGCGATCGGAACTGTAAATTTTAAAGGCACCGCGTTCTTTAGCCATGTTTACCGATGAACGGTAAGCTTCTAATGCAACTGTTTTGTGTATTTCTTCGCTGAAATCGGTTGCGTCTTCGCTTCCGTAACGGAGTCCAAGGGCTGCCAGCATATCGCCTTCAGCAGTGATACCAACACCAGTGCGACGGCCTTCTTTGGCTTTAGTCTGAATTTTTAGCCACATCGAGCGTTCAACTTGTTTAATCTCGTCATTTTCCGGGTCTTCGTCTATTTTCTGAAGAATGCCATTGATTTTTTCAAGTTCGAGATCGATAATGTCGTCCATCATTCGCTGCGCTACCTGAACGTGTTTTCTAAACAAATCAAAATTAAAGCGAGCCTTTGCTGTGAACGGATTTTCAACATAAGAAACCAGGTTGACTGCAATCAAACGACAACTGTCGTATGGACAAAGCGGAATTTCGCCGCAAGGATTTGTTGATACCGTTTTATATCCTAAATCAGCGTAGCAATCCGGAACAGATTCGCGGATGATGGTATCCCAGAAGAGAATTCCAGGTTCAGCCGATTTCCAGGCGTTGTGAACAATTTTTCTCCACAATCCGCCGGCATCAATGTCTTTTGTGTATTTCGGGTCTTTTGCATCAATCGGATACTGAGTGCGATAACTTTCACCCGATTCAACAGATTGCATAAAATCATCGTGAATCTTCACAGAAACATTAGCTCCTGTAACTTTTCCCTGTTCCAGTTTAGCATCAATAAACGATTCGGCATCCGGGTGTTTGATTGATACAGACAACATCAACGCACCACGACGGCCGTCTTGAGCAACCTCACGTGTCGAATTTGAATAACGTTCCATGAAAGGAACAATACCGGTTGAGGTCAATGCAGAGTTTTTAACAGGCGAGCCTTTGGGCCTGATGTGCGAGAGATCGTGACCAACGCCGCCACGTCGTTTCATAAGCTGAACTTGTTCCTGATCAACTTTCATAATGCCGCCATAAGAGTCGGAATTACCTTCGTTGCCAATAACAAAGCAGTTTGATAGAGACGCAATCTGATAATCGTTGCCGATACCAGTCATTGGACCACCCTGTGGAACGATGTATTTAAAATCTTTCAGAAGTGCAAAAATCTCGTCTTCCGACATCGGGTTTTCGTAATTTTTTTCGATTCTTGCAATTTCTGAAGCGAGTCGTCTGTGCATATCATCTGGGGTGAGTTCGTACAGATTGCCGAACGAATCTTTCAATGCATACTTATTGACCCATACTCTTGCTGCAAGATCGTCGCCTTTAAAATAATCTAATGATGCTTTGTAGGCTTCGTCCTGAGAGTAGGTTCTTTTTCCCGTTTGAGGTTCGACTGCCAGGTTTTTAAATGTCATATTCCAGAAATTTTAATGCTTAATTTTTATTTAAATGTTTGAAAACGTGAAAAATTTCGGCAACACGTTTTGTTCGTTTTGGTATATGCAAGATATGACCTTGGTTTAAAAAAATAAACACCGGATTGGTGAAATTTGACAAAAGTTATCAACTTGACAATGTTAATATAAAGATTTTCAGCATTTTGTGATTTTATAAGTGCTGAAAAGTTTACAAAAATTAAAATCCAGTTTCGAATTGATGCAGTTTGATATTTGCGTAAAAGGGCTGAATTATAAATGATTATTGTATAATATTGTCGAAAGCACAATATTCAGACTCCGATTTTAATTACTTGTTGAAAACTTTGCTCAGAATAATTTGGGTTGCTCCCAGGTTTTGTTTTGTATAGGCAATACACTTTTCTGAAACTGCCATGCGTTTGCTTTCGTTGGTTAACATGTCGTCGAAAACTACGCCAAGGTCGTCGGCGTTATTTATCGGAAATGCTACCCCAAGTTTTACCATGCTGGTGGCTTCGCCAAACTTCAGGTAATTTGGGCCAAATGCAATTGGCATTCCAAATATGGCCGCTTCGAGCGTGTTATGAATACCAACGCCGAAGCCTCCGCCAATGTATGCAACATCAGCATACCGGTATATCGACGATAGTACCCCGATTGTATCAACAATGAGTACTTGCTTGTTAGTTACATTCTCTTCGGTAGCTTCGGTGAAGCAAACTACGTTGGTTTTCAAAAGGCCAAGGAGTCGATCAATATTCGCCCGTTTTGTTTCGTGTGGCGCAATAACAAATTTTATATCAGGATGTTTTGCGATGTATTGAGCCAGAATTTCTTCGTCGGGCTTCCACGAACTTCCGGCTACCACAACCAGGCCGTTGCCCTTAAATTTCTCAACAACCGCTATTTCTTTCCCGTTTTTTGCAATTTCGGCTACCCGGTCAAAACGCGTATCTCCGGCTTTCGTTACATTTGATATTCCAATTTGCTTTAGAAGTTGAACTGAATTTTCGTCCTGTACAAAAAAGTGCTCAAAACACCGGAGCATTTTCCGGTACCATTTTCCCCCGGGCGAATTTTTAAAAAACTGCTGGTTCTCGCGAAAAATTGCTGAAATAAGATATAATGGCGTATTGCGTTTCTTCAGTTCGTGCAAATAATTGTTCCAAAATTCGTATTTCACAAAAAAGACGACTTCAGGATTTACCTGTTCAATCAGCTTTTTCGCATTTGTTTTGGTATCGGCAGGCAGGTAGCAAATGCAATCGGCCAGGTTGTAATTTTTCCTGATTTCGTATCCTGATGGAGAAAAGAATGTGAGCAGGATTTTATACTGAGGATAT
>JAEAMG010001598.1_pt1 | contig 16537 bp, 13 predicted proteins | sample 8958741 | NCBI WGS metagenome assembly JAEAMG01 (sample SAMN16933256, study PRJNA681125) | bioreactor sludge metagenome | isolation source: anaerobic bioreactor treating anionic surfactant - SDBS | place: India: Bengaluru | collected 2019-02-28 | reverse complement strand
CCTTCTGACGGTCGTTTACTCCTACGTAATATACCTTATCCGCAATACTTGTCAGTTTATACATAATTTAATTCTTTTTTTGCAGTGCCCGATAAACGAACCAGCATCCTGCCAAAACGAAAGGAATGCTGAGCACTTGTCCCATATTAATCAACATAGAAGCTTCAAATTCTTCCTGATCATTCTTTAAAAACTCAATAAAAAAGCGGGAAGCGAAAACACAAATCATAAAAATACCGAAGATAAGACCTTCCTTCTTGAAAGCCTCTTTTCGGAAGTACAACCACATACAAAGAGCGAATGTTATCAGATAACACAACGCCTCATAAAGTTGGGTTGGATGACTTGGTGCAGTAAACACTGGGGCAGCTCCCATTTTCCATTGATGCAAGTTGTCAATAAAACGGAATCCCCACGGAACATCCGTTACATGACCATAAATCTCGTGATTCATTAAATTACCCAGTCGAATCATTGCTGCTACAAGCCCGGTAGGCACCACAAGCTTATCGAAAGCCCACATCATACTTTTATGACTGACCTTTTTCGAATAGAAATAGATAGCAATAATAATACCCAATGTACCTCCATGACTGGCTAAACCTCCCTCCCAAATCTTCAATATCTCGATTGGGTTGGATAAGTAATACTGAGGTGCATACAAAAGGCAATGACCTAAACGAGCTCCAACCACCGTTCCAATCATGGTATAGATCAATAATTGATCCAGCCACGCTGTATCCAGTTTTTCGTTTTTCCACATACGCTCCACTATCTTGTAGCCAATCAGAAAACCGAATGCAAAAGCCAGTCCGTACCAACGTATTTCTCGTGAACCAATGGAAAAGATAGCAGGATCTGCTGTCCAGGTAATAAATGATAACATAGTATTTATATTTATATCCGTAAGGAAGACTGGTATTATACCAGTCTTCTTATTAAATCTTCCTTATCGCCGTAAAGCATATCGATCACCGGTAATTCAATCATAGTGTAGGCACCCGGCTGTTGCTTAAACGAAGCACGTGCAACAGATACTAAAATCTGAGCAGTAAGCGCAGGATTGTTGATTTTCATATTGAAATCGATCAACTGATTCTGCGTTTTTCCAGATACACCTTTACGCGTAAGCTGAACACCATGACCCATATCCAGCAAATTATCCACACATTCCACCTGCATTACATGTGTCTCGTCGTGTGCAAAATATTCGTCGGCTTTAATTGCTGCAGCAACCTTGGCAAAATCATATCCCTCTTTAACTTCAATATACACCATTCTACGGTGAATACCGGTTCCTGTTGGAATAGTCATACTTAATGCAGCCTTTACACCTTCAATGGCTTTTACTGCAACAGTATGTCCCATACTCATACCTGGGCCAAAGTTCGTATATGTAATACCTTTAGGCACCATCGCCTCAAGTAGCGCACGAACAACCGAGTCGCTTCCCGGATCCCATCCTGCAGAAATCACAGATACAGCATTGTGAGCTTTTGCTACTGCATTCAGAGAGCGGCGCAGAGCAACAATTCCTCCATGAATATCGTAGCTGTCCACCGTATTGATACCCAATGAAAGAATTTCCTTCGCATAAGATTCTACGCTACGGGTTGGGGTACAAAGCACAGCAACATCTACCTTTTCAAGTTCGGTGATTTTACTAACCACCTTATATTCCTTAAGCTCGACCGGAACCTCTGATGGATTACGACGAACAACGCCTGCAACCTCAAAATCGTGTGCAGCTTCCAAAGCCTCTAAAACATATTTTCCAATATTGCCATATCCCACAATGGCTGCTCTAATCTTTTTCATGCGTTTATTTATTTCTTTCTATTTAGGCTGCAAAGTTAATCATAATATAGGGAGATACAACAAGATAGCCCAGACTTTTTATTATCAGTCCGGGCTCATCAAATATCAACTGTACTATTTATTCACTTATTTCTTTTCAAAACCTGCATCAAACGCTCTTGACGAAGGCATAAAGTCAAAGTGCTTCACTAAACGGCACGATTCTTCTGCTCCTTGTTCCCTATCCATGGCACTGTCTTCCCACTCCACAGAAAGCGGACCGGAATATCCAATATGATTAAGTGCCCGGATAATCTCCTCAAATTTAATTTTTCCTCTTCCCAAACTTCTGAAGTTCCAAAAACGGCGGGGATCTCCAAAGGTTACATAACCACCAAAAACACCCACCTGCTTAGGAGTGTCACTCCAGTAAACATCTTTCATGTGCACATGGAAAATTCTTTCCGGGAACTGATATATGAAATCAACATAATCAACCCCCTGATAACCTAAATGACTTGGATCATAGTTGAACCCGAACGAAGGGTGATAATTAACAGCTTCCAAAGCTCTTTTCGCGGTAACCGTATCGAAAGCTATTTCAGTAGGATGTACTTCCAACGCAAAACGAACCCCTAACTCCTGATAAGCATCTAATATAGGAGTAAATCTTCGTGCAAAATCGGCATATCCCTCATTCACCATCTCTTCCGTTACCGGAGGAAACGAATACAAATAATGCCAGATTGAACTTCCGGTAAAACCTACCACCGTATCAACACCCAGGGCTTTGGCGGCATGAGCCGTACGAATGAGCTCTTCGGCTGCTCTCTGACTAACACCTTCCGGGTCACCATCACCCCAGATATAATCGGGCAGAATACTTTTATGGCGCTCATCAATCCGATCGCACACAGCCTGACCGATCAGATGGGTGGAAATCGTGTGTAATTGCATACCATAAGACGATAACAAATCTTTAATCTGCATATAATATTCTTTGTCAGATCGACGAACATCCAAATGATCGGGCAGCCCCAATTCCAATCCATCGTAACCAAAAGCCTTAGCCTTCTCACAAACTGTCTGCAAAGGCAAATCCCCCCATTGCAGAGTATATAACGTAACCGGTCTAGCCATACTATATAATATTAATCAACCATTTTTACCCATTTCTTATCACTGTTACTGGAAGCTACTACAGTTTCAATAAACTGCATCCCCCTCACTCCTTCCTGCACAGAGGGGAAATCCAGACATAAGGAAGAAGGTTCTTTTCCCTCTTTCATTGCCTGCAACGTTAGAGCAAAGTTTCTGTAAATATTTGCAAAAGCCTCAATGTATCCCTCAGGATGACCACCCGGGGTACGCGAATTATGAGCAGCCATCTCAGACATATACCCATTGGATGTCCGAATCATTTCTCTCGGACGATCAGGCCACTTCATCCACATGGTATTAGGCTCTTCCTGACACCACTCCAAACCGCCTTTTGTTCCGTAGATACGAATTTTTAGCGCGTTTTCTTCACCAACTGCAATTTGCGATGCAGTCAGGACACCTTTTGCATCCCCTTCGTATCTGATCAGCATTGCACCGTCATCATCCAATAAACGTCCGGGAACAAACGTATTCAGCTCCGCACATAATTCTATTGCTTTAAGCCCGGTAATATATTCAACTAAATTAAAAGCATGAGTGCCGATATCACCCATACACCCTGCTTTACCCGATCGCTTAGGATCTACCCGCCATGCAGCCTGCTTATTTACACCAGCACAATCACTATATAACCAGCCTTGGGGATATTCCACATAAACACGGCGCACTTTTCCTATATCACCACGCAAAACCCTTGTCCGAGCCTCCTTCACCATGGGGTAACCCGTATAAGTATGTGTAAGTGCAAATAATTTTCCGGAAACTTTCACCTGTTCTCGTAATGCCTTAGCCTCCTCCAGCGTATAGGTAACCGGCTTGTCCAGTACAACATGGAATCCATGCTTCAAGGCCATCATAGCCGGTTCGAAATGCACATGATTGGGTGTAACGATAGAAACGAAATCCATCCGTTCAGCTTCCGGAAGCTTGGCTTCCTCTTCGATCATCTCCTGATAAGAATTGTAAATCCGGTCTTCCGGCAAGAAAAGGTTACGTCCGGAAGCGACAGAAACAGAGGGTGTACCACTAAAGCATCCACACACCAGGTCTATCTGACCATCCAGATTAGCCGCAATACGGTGTACAGCTCCAATAAAAGAACCGTTGCCTCCGCCTATCATTCCCATTTTAATTTTTTGTTTCATAACAATATCGTACTATGGTTTTTACAAAAGTTATGGAACAAATCTAAGAAAAAAAATGAGTGATGCTATTATTTATTCATTATTTATTTTTAATATCAAATAATAAGGTTTTCTTTGTGGACTGGAAGTCGGAATATTTTAATCCGAATCAAACAACAGTGTTAACCATTAAAACCTCAACTATGATGAGTAAAAAAGAATTTTCTATTCTTGCGTGTTTAATTTTGTTCTGCAACTGCAGCAATCCTTTAATAGAAGAAGAAAAACCAGACTCTAAAACCTATCCTGTTCAATTTAGCGTCCAACTCAGCAAAGAGGTATTGCCATACGTTGCGACCAAAGGTTATCCAACGGGAATCATTCCGGAACCACAAACTAAAGCAGACGAGATTACCGAACCTGCACCAGGCACATTGGAATCAATCTGCACCACAATTGAATATGTAGTCTATAAGGTAGACAACACTACCGCCCCCTTCAGGAAACAGCATTACAGTAGTACCGACTCTCAGGATTTTGGAATCATTTACGATCAACTACCCATGGGTAGCTATAAAATTTGTCTGCTTGCACATTCCTCAGCAACTGATTCACTAAACAACAACTCGTTTACATTTCAAGAGACAACCGACACATTTTATAAGCAAATAACACTTGAGATAGGATCTGGGGAAGAAATAATACAGGATATAAATCTCGAACGAATAGTTGGCAAACTAGAGTTCTTTGCAACCGACAGTGTTCATTCGGGAGTCAAGCAATTTGAAATCAAACTCTCAGGATATCCCGACAAGTTCAACATACTGACCGGAATCGCAACAGCATCCTCAGACACAACAGCCTTTACCCATCTTTTTTCTCCTGAAGATATTGGAAAAATGAATCAGAGCCATTCCTTGCTCACATTTATTCCCGAAACCGGAAAAACGATGTCGGCTAAGATAAAGTCGACAAACCACGCCGGGCAATTACTCAGAGACTATCACATTGCTTCCGTAACACCTGAAATTAATAAAATGGTACGATATTCGGGAAAGTTATACGAATCACGATTAAGCAACGATACATTTACATTATATCCTGTCAGCACCAACTGGGGTGGTACGATAGAAACTCCATTAGGCGATTGATTGTAGACATTTACAGGGGTGTTGGTGTCTTTGACAGGCTACCAACACCCCTGTGATTTAATTATCTCTTGTATAAAAACAGTTTCCAGCGTTCTTCGGCACTTCCATTCACATACATATCATACCTGGCCATAGTAAAAAATAAATCAGATAATCTGTTTACAAAGCGAAGTACAGTTTCGGGAAGCGGATCTTGCTTATGTAATGTCCACAACCGTCTTTCTGCTCTACGGGCAACCGTGCGGGCAAGCTGACAATGTGCCGAGACCGGTGTACCTCCGGGAAGAATAAAATATTCACTTTCAGAAATGGCAGCCGTAATCCGATCGATCTCCTTTTCACAGTAAAGATCCATATCCTCCTTTATCTTATTGGGATTTTTATCCCTCAAAGCCGACGGTGTAGCAACTTCAGACATAGCAACCATCAGCTCCACCTGGATAGTAAACAAGAATGAATGCCATTCGTGGTTTTCCGGCAAAAGCGATCGAACAACCCCTATGGTTGAATTTAATTCATCCAAGCAGCCATTGGCTTCAATCCGGATATCATCCTTATCCACCCTCTCGCCGCCAAAAATACCAGTACGACCTTTATCGCCTCCTTTTGTATAAATCTTCATATAACTAACATTTATGGTTCCACAGATTCATCAAATCGAGCTCGCCCCAATATAGATGAGTATAACCTGCTATTGTATTCTTATAACGAAATAAATTTGTTTTTGTTCTCACTCCCTTCGCATTATATATAGAAACATCTGATATTGAATCCATTTGAGGATCTTTAATCCGGGAATAATGAAATTCATGCCCCCGTATATTCTCAATTCCATTATATGTAAATGTACGGTAACCAAGGGTAAGTTTCATATCTTGCATGGTAGCTTCCTGGTCAAAAACACCAACCATCGAATAAGGATTGCCATCCATGCCAACAATCACCTTACTTAGATACATCATTCCTCCGCATTCGGCTAAAAGATTACCTCCATTCTCTGCAAAGGCTTTTATGGAGCGAAGCATTGTCTTATTTTCTGTCAGCTTGTCCAAATATAATTCTGGATAACCTCCTGGCAGATATACCAAATCTGCAGAAGGTAATTTAGCATCATCAAGAGGACTAAAAAAGACAACTTTTCCCAACCGTTTTAATTGAGCCAGATTTTCTCTGTAAATAAAATTAAAAGCATTGTCGTAAGCAACTGCAATCTTAATGTCACCTCTTATATCCAACTCGTCCTGCTCAGACTTATCAGGCAGGCAAAAAGGCATGTTTGATATTTTAAGCAAACGATCCAAATCAACAAACTCCTCTATAATCTCTGCCGCTCTGTTTGCGAAATCATCCATACAAAAAGAATTGTCAATTGACAAGCCTAAATGTCTGGAAGGAACTTCAAGCTCTTTTTTGTTCGGGATGTAGCCCAAACACTCAACCCCNTCAGAGGATAAAAATAAATCAAGATTTACCGACTCTTCACCTGCGGCTAGCAAATGATATTTAGTATCAATGTAGTCGGGACCACATTTAAAAGGTTGCGCCTTCAAACTCCGATTCTTCAATGCCCTTAACAGTCCGAGAGTAAAAGTAGTTTTACCGCTCCCAGAAGAGGCAGCCCCTACCAACAATTGAGGTTTCATAAATAATTAAATCTTAATTTTCTTGTGCAAATATAAATAAACATCTTAACTTTGCCCCAGATTTGGTGATACGATCGCATTCTGCGGTTTGTATAAAAGGGAATCCGGTTTGAATCCGGAACAGTACCCGCTACTGTAAAGTCCTTACTTTCAAATGTAGAAAGTAATAAAAGAAAGCAAGCTCACACCACTGTTTCGAGAGAAATGGGAAGGTCGCTTTCTGGACATAGTCAGGAAACCTGCCAGTCGATAAATAAATTCCGCGTCCTCGGGTTAAAGGATGCCATTTATTAACTATTATTTCTCAAACATGAAAAGAAAAGGTTTACTAACAACCCTGTTGTGGGGATGTGTTGTAATTTGTTCGTTAGCTCAAGTCACGCTAAGCGGAAAAGTTGTTAACGTTAAAAACGGAAAACCCATTGAAGGAGTTAACGTCCGGCTGGAACAAACCACCATTGGTTGCGCAACCAATAGTAAAGGCGAATTTATACTTAAAAATGTTCCCGATGAGTCATACACGCTTCGGGCCAGTTGCCTGAATTACATTCCTGTAGAAAAGAAAATCCACGGAACACAATTGAACATGCTTATTGAAATGGAAAATTCAGGCATAAATCTGGATCAGGTTGTAATTACAGGAACCGGAACCCATCGCAGGATACAAGACAGCCCTGTCCCTGTGGAAATAATCAACGGGAATGATTTAAAAAGGGCTGGTATTACAAATTTCAAAGATGCATTAAACATGCTGAATCCCTCTTTTTCATTCTCCACCACGGCTATGGCCAGCTATATGACATTAAACGGTCTTGGGAATAAACACATTCTGGTTCTTATTAACGGACAGAAGCTTGCCGGAGATGTATCCGGAAATGTTGATCTTTCCCGTATTAATCTTAGCAATGTCAAACGAATTGAAATACTGAAAGGAGCAGCTTCATCTCTTTACGGATCGGAAGCAATGGGTGGTGTCATAAACATAATTACCGATCAGCCTAAAAATCTGATCAATGTTACCTCTGAAACCCGCTTTGCTGAAGAAAATCAATTCGATCAGACAATCAATCTGGATATCAACACCGGAAAATTCGGTTCGTTTACAACCTATAACAGACGACAATCGGATGGCTGGCAGCTAAACAATCAAGCCATCACATACGACTCAAAGGGAAACGAGAAGCTGACTGAAACAAACAAGAAAGCTTCTGATAAATTTTACTCCAACATTCTGACCCAGCACTTCACCTATTCTGCAACGAAAGCTCTATCGTTCTATGCCCGGGGCAGTATGTATAATAAAGAGAATGACCGTCCTGTCTCGGAATACGACTATAACCTGGCATACAATGATTATAGCCTGGCACTTGGAAGTAAGTTTCTTTTAGGAAATGCATCCTATATCAGTCTGGATTTGTACAATGACAATTTTGAAGGGACCAAAGAATATATCAAGGATGTAAAAGATAAAAAGGGAAATATTACCATAAAGAATGGAACATCGGCATTAAGTAAACGCCAACACTATTACAATGCAAATCTAAAAAGTGTATTCATGGCTGGAGACTTCAATAAAATCACAATAGGATCCGAATACATTACAGACAAACTGAAGAATCCGGAAGCACTTGCGGGAGACAAACAAGCGTACACGATGGCCTTGTATACACAAGATGAAATCAAATTCTTACAGAATTTTCAGGCGATCGTTGGGTTGAGATATATTTACCATGAAACATTCAAGAACAGGTTTACTCCCAAGCTGTCACTTATGTATTCACCCGGAGCATTTAATTTCAGAGCAACCTACTCCAGTGGATTCAGAGCTCCTTCGTTGGAAGAACTCTATTACAACAAAGAGAAAAACGGAACGCTGAGTGCCGGAAACATTAACCTTAAGCCCGAAAAAAGTAATTATTATGCAATAAACGGAGAATTCATGAGCAGGCTGTTCTCGATTTCTGCGACTGCCTACATTAACAATTTAGACAATCTTATCACCAGTAAACAAGTTGCCCTTACCGAAACAGACATTGCCAACAGTATAACCAAACGTATGGAATACCAGAATGTTGATAAAGCACGAGTAAAAGGAGTCGATATTTCAATAAACAGCTATCTGGGATATGGTGTATCACTGGGTGGTTCGTACAGTTATGCGGATGCAAAAGACACGAATACGGATTCGCGTTTACCTCGTAGTATAAAGCATTCCGGAAGTATAAACAGCAATTGGAACAAAGTCTGGGGCTTTTACACATTAAATGTCAATCTTGCAGGCAGACTTCAAAGTGAACGATTTGAAACCGGCACGTATGGAAATGCACCAGGTTATCAGTTATGGAATCTATCTACACGACATACATTCAACCACCTGGCAAACTTTATACTTGAGCCCGGTATCGGGATCGAAAACATTTTTAATTATCGTGACGACCGGCCTTACAACAGTAATTATGCCACTCTGTCGCCCGGTCGCACATACTATGTAAGTTTACTTCTTAAATTTCGTAAGTAATGAAATATACATTCATATGCCTTGCCCTATTAATAAGCTTAGTATGTAAGGCAAGCAACGGGGATAATTTTGAAGAATCAAATTTGTTTGAAACAATGCAGCAAGGAGACAAAGCTGCATTGTTGATTGTTCATTTCGGTACTACACACGATCTTACCAGAAAACGTACAATCGAAGTGATAAATAATAAAATGAAATCAGCGTTTCCTGATGTTACTATTCGTGAGGCTTACACTTCCCGGATTGTAATTAATCGACTGAAAAAAAATAACATAATCAAACAAACGCCCACCGAAGTATTATTTTCATTAAAAGAAGAAGGGTATACGCATATTATAGTGCAATCAAGCAATATAATCGAAGGGATAGAGATGGAAGCGTTGCGTCGTGAAATCGAAAACATGGAACCGCAATTCAAAGATATCCGTATTGGAAATCCACTTCTGTACACAGTGGAGGATTACGAAAAAGTGGTAGATGTTCTTAGTGCAGAATATAAGGGAAATAATTCTACACTGTTTGTTGGTCACGGCACATATACTCCGGCAACAGCCTGCTATGCCATGTTAGACTATATGTTGAAAGATAAAGGATTCAGCCAAATGCATATAGGCACAATAGAGGGTTATCCTTCGTTTGAAACGGTATTACGTCGGCTAAAATCTGATCAGAATAACCAAGTTACACTGGTTCCTTTTATGTTTGTTGCCGGCGACCATGCCGTTAATGATATTGATACCGAATGGAAAAGTGCACTCGAAAAAGAGGGATTCAGGGTAAATACCAATTTAAGAGGATTGGGAGAAATTCCCATGATTCAAGATCTATTTATTGAACATGCACGTTTCGCCTGCAATTACAAAATGGTAAAGATTCTTGATAAAAAGAAACGATATGCAAATGAAGGGAATTAGACAGATCATAACCCGATTCATATATACAATTCACAGGATGCTGGGAACTTTACTCAGTATCCTGTTTCTAATGTGGTTTCTTTCAGGGTTAGTTATGATGTATCATACCTTCCCAAAGGTATGGGATAAAGAGAAGTTGCAAAAAACAGAAATACTGGATTCTCTTCTCCCACCCATTGAAACAATAGCAGGCCGCATTCCATCGGACCAGAAAATTAAAAACATTGAAGTAAGTCGATTTTTAAATCAGACTGTATTCCGGATTCAAACCAACAAACAAGTTTATCTCTTGCCTGCCGATTCAACTGAGCAGTTGCAGGAAATTAGCCATGAAAGAATCTATCAGATTGCTCAAAAATGGAACAGCTCCTCAATCAACAGGATTGACACATTGCACAAACTCGATCAATGGACTCCGTTTGAAGAACTTAAAAAAGAACTTCCATTTATAAAATTTTACTTTTCGGATAACGAAAAACATGAATTATACATCTCATCACGAACAGGAGAAGTACTACAGTACACGACACAAAAAGAACGTTTCTGGTCCTGGATGGGGGCGATTCCTCATTGGGTATATTTCACCAGCCTGCGGCAAGATCAGGCTCTTTGGACAAAGTCAATTATCTTTTTATCCGTATTGGGAATTATAATGACTTTGGCCGGGTTGTACGTTGGTATTCATGCATACGTACAATGCCGGAAAAACAAATGTAGTTTCAAATCTCCCTATAAAAAAAGATGGTATTGGTTACATCATATAACGGGACTTATATTCGGACTGTTTGTCCTGACCTGGATATTCAGCGGTATGATGTCGGTAACGGAAACTCCCAATTGGATAATCAAGAAAAAAGAGCATTACCCAATTGAAAAGATACTGGAAGGAGACGGAATTCGTCCGGAACTGTATACATTGGACTATAGAGAAGTCATAAGTCAGCTTTCCGGTACTGTTAAGAAAATAGAATGGGGACGATTCCACGACAAACCTTTATATCATATTGTAACTACAAGTAAAAAAATAACGTTGGATGCCTCTTCTAACAAAATCCTACCCTTAAATCTTAAGGAGAAAGAGATAACAAAGGCAATTGAAAGTATCCATGGAAAAGGTAGTACAAAAACAACTTTCTTAAAAGAATACGATACCTACTACCTTGCAAAATCAGGCCATCTACCGTTACCGGTTTACAAATTAGAGATAGCAGACGCAGACAATAGCTGCTACTATGTAAATCCCAAAAACGGACAATACAGATATTACAATAACCGTAAACGGTGGGACTTCTGGTTATATAAAGGAATGCACGGTCTTACCTTCCAATTTCTGGTTACCAGGCCACTACTCCGGTTAACCGTTCTATGGATACTTATGTTAGGAGGAACCGTTGTTTCGGTATCCGGAGTCGTACTTGGAGCAAGATATGTAATACGTAAAATAAGAAGATTGAATCTGCGAAAACAAAAAAAATTAAATAAATAATCCATACGTTTGTATGAATAAGAAGAAACAATCCAAATGAAACAAGGAAAAATAGTCGTCGCCGGAATCGGACCGGGAGATATGCAAGATATTACCCCTGCAGTCCGAACAGCCATTAGCAGTGCGGAAGTTGTTGTAGGATATAAATATTACTTTCAGTTTATTTCCACACTTATCACTCCCGGGACTCACTGTGTTGATACAGGAATGAAACGGGAAAAAGCAAGAGCTGAAGAGGCCTTCAATTATGCAGAAGAAGGAAAATCGGTTTGTGTGATAAGTTCCGGTGATGCAGGCATTTACGGGATGGCTCCTCTAATTTTTGAAATGAAAGAAGAACGCAAAAGCAACATTTCGGTGGAAGTGCTGCCCGGAATAAGTGCCTTTCAGAAAGCCGCAGCCATACTAGGAGCTCCCATAGGTCACGATTTCTGCATCATCTCACTTTCGGATCTGATGACTCCTTGGGAAAAGATTGAAAAAAGAATAGTGGCAGCAGCTACGGCCGACTTTGTAACAGCCGTTTACAACCCGCGAAGCGAAGGGAGGTATTGGCAACTGAACCGGCTCAAAGAGCTATTTCTGCAAGACCGATCCCCATTAACACCGGTCGGATTTGTCCGTCAGGCTGGCAGAGAAGACCAGGAAATATGTACAACCACACTTGAATCCTTTAATCCGGAACAAGTGGATATGTTTACCGTTGTCATAATTGGCAATTCTCAAACCAAATCATTTGACGGCAAGATGGTTACTCCTCGGGGATATTTCCGTGACAAAACTCCAATCGAGGCTGGCATCGGACAAGAAATCATGATTCGCAGTTTCCAGACAATCGAAAAAGAATTGCAAAACAAAAATATCCCTTTGGATCACAAATGGGCCCTGCTTCATGCCATCCATACCACTGCCGATTTTGAAATGGAGCAACTTCTTTATACTGATCCCGGTGCAGTTGCCTTGCTATATAAGAAGCTGAACGCTGGTAAATCTGTCACCATTGTTACTGATGTTACCATGGCAGCAGCCGGTATACGCAAGGCAGCTTTACAGCGGATGGGTATTGAAGTAAAATGCTATTTGTCCGACCAGCGAATCGCACCAATTGCTGCCGAAAAAGGTATTACCCGTACCCAAGCAGGTATCAGACTTGCCGTAGCCGAACATCCGGATGCGCTCTTTGTATTTGGAAATGCCCCTACCGCCCTGATGGAATTATGCGATCTTATCAGGAAAAACAAAGCCGCCCCTATAGGGGTCATCGCAGCGCCAGTAGGCTTTGTCAACGTAGAAGAATCCAAACATAGGATAAAACCATTTCACGAAATACCTAAAATCATCGTAGAAGGGCGAAAAGGGGGGAGCAATCTGGCCGCCACATTGGTTAATGCTATTCTCAGTTATAACGATGCAGAACAACTGCGTCCGGGGAGGGACGTATAATCTATGAAGTTTTATATAATAGGAATCAACGACAATCCAAGTCCGCAGTTTACGGACGAAGTCCTTTCTGTAATCCGTTCGGGAAAAGTATTCTCCGGAGGAATTCGTCACCACGGGATAGTAGAGGGATTTCTTCCTGCTCATACTCAATGGATAGATATTACTGTACCGTTGGAACATGTATTTCAACAATATTTGGAACATCCGGAAATTGTGGTCTTCGCTTCCGGCGACCCTTTATTCTATGGTTTTGCCAATACAATACAGAATAAATTGCCAGACGCAGATATTATTCTTTTTCCGGCATTCAATTCGCTTCAGATGTTGGCCCACCGTATGGTTTTACCTTATCACGACATGCAAATCGTTTCACTAACAGGGCGTCCATGGGATGCCTTAGATCAGGCATTGATTGAAGGTAAAAGAAAAATAGGAATACTGACCGATCGGGAGAAAACACCTGCAGCAATCGCTGTCCGCATGCTACACTACGGCTACACCAATTATCAGATAACAGTTGGAGAACTTCTTGGTAACAATACCGAAAGCATCCGGACTTTTTCTGTAGATGAATTGATAAACGAGACTTTTCGTTTCCCCAATTGCCTCATCATGGAACAAACCGTGTTACGCTCACGCCCCTTTGGGATTAATGAAGAAGACTTTCATTTACTGAACGGACGTAAAAAAATGATTACGAAAATGCCCGTCAGATTACTTACATTAAGTATGCTTAACCTCCGCCACCGACATGTTTTCTGGGATATCGGCTTTTGCACTGGCTCCGTTTCCATTGAAGCTAAAATGCAATTTCCTCATCTGAAGATAATAGCCTTCGAGCAAAGAGAAGAAGGGAAAGAGCTAATGGAAGTCAACAGCCGGAAATTCGGAACTCCGGGGATCACTTCCATTATAGGAAATTTCATGGAAGCAGACCTAAGCGATCTGCCTGTCCCTGATGCAGTTTTTATAGGTGGACACGGCGGTGAAATGCACTCCATACTCAAGAAAGTAAGTCGTTTTCTCTCCCCAAATGGAATCATCGTTTTTAACGCCGTATCTTCGGACAGTGAAACACTCTTTCTCGAAGGGATCAAACACGCAGAGATGGAAGCTACAGGAAAAACAAGCATTACAATAGACAATTACAATACAATCCATGTGTTGGCCGCCAGGTTTAAGACAACGGACAACCACTCAATAATATAATCCTTATGAAAACAGGAATAGCCATACTAGTAGTTTCAGAAAGCAGCCTCCAGCTTTCCCTAACAATTGCAAAACATCTTCCCGGATCGAATCTATATTCAAGTTTTGAATCAATATTCACGGACACTATTCCATCCATTGCAACTTTTTTAAAGGAACATTTCAACAGGTTCGAAGCATTTGTATTTGTAGGATCATTAGGCATTTGCGTCCGTTCCATTGCTCCATTTATAACGGACAAGCACACAGACCCTGCTATCGTAAATATAGACAGTACCGGCAAATACATTGTATCCGTCTTATCCGGACACATCGGCGGGGCAAACAGCCTTACCAAACAAATCGCACGCATCACAGGTGGACAGGCAGTTATTACTACCCAAAGTGATAATACAGACCTTTGGGCCCTGGACACCCTTGGTAAAACTTACCAATGGAAAGAAACAGTACATAATGCAACCATGAATAAACTGATTGCGTCCTTCGTTAACAAAAACCCGGTAGCTCTCTTATTAGAAATAAGAGACCAGGGCACCAGTTATCTCGAACGTACTAAGCCCGATCATGTAAGCATATTCTACAGATACGAAGAAATTCCTCAGCAGTACTTCGCCATACTTATTGCCGTTACCCCCCGCCTGTACAACCCGGTTATCCCTACACTCCATTTTCATCCGCAAGTATTTCATGTAGGAATCGGATGCCGTAAAAACTGTTTTCCACAAGGTATTAGCCAATATATTGAAAGTGTAATAATACAACAACAGCTCAGTCCCCTTTCCATTCGAAGCATCTCAACCATTGAACTGAAAAAAGATGAACCTCTATTACAGGAACTTCAAGCATGCTTCCCCGACTCGGAACTGCACATCTACCAGGCAGACGAATTAAAGGATATAAACATCCCCAATCCCTCCGATAAAGTCTTTGAAGTAACCGGAGTGTATGGCATTGCAGAAAGTTCTGCAAGGAAAAGTGCAGGAAGCGGCCCTCTTCTAATTGAAAAACAAAAAGGAATGCTGAAAGAGGGAAACGATTTTACCTTTGCCTTGGCTCAAGACGTTACTTCGTTAAGAAAAGGACACATCGAAATCGTAGGAGCCGGTCCGGGCGATCCGGAACTAATCTCAGTCAGAGGTCGTCGCATGCTGGAAGAAGCCGATCTTATACTATATGCCGGAAGCCTCGTCCCGGAAGAACTGACTCACTGTGCTAAACCAGGCGCCATAGTAAGAAGTTCGGCCGCCCTTAATCTGGAAGAACAGTTTGAATTAATGAAGCAATTTTACGACAAAGGATTATTCGTTGTACGCCTACATACCGGAGATCCCTGTATCTATGGAGCTATACAAGAACAGATGGCCTTTTTTGACACCTACGGAATGAGCTACCATATTACTCCCGGTATATCTTCTTTTCAAGCAGCAGCAGCAGCACTCCAATCACAGTTCACCATCCCGGAGAGGGTACAAACCATTATTCTCACCAGAGGAGAAGGGCGTACTCCCATGCCAGAAAAAGAAAAACTTCATTTGCTGGCCAAATCACAAAGTACCATGTGTATATTTCTGAGTGCCGGAGTGGTAGAACAGGTACAGGAAGAGCTGCTCCAACACTATCCGCCCACTACCCCTGTTGCCGCTTGCTACCATTTAACATGGAAAGACGAACGGATATACCGCGGTGAGTTGCAGAACCTGGCAACGATTGTAAAAGACAACAACCTCACCTTGACCACCATGATTGTAGTAGGCGAAGCCATCGACAATCGAGAGGGATTATCCAAACTCTATTCATCTAACTTTCATCATCTATTTCGCAAATGATACTTGTACTGGGAGGAACAACCGAAGGCAAAGAGGTAGTCCGCATCCTTGACGAGGCCGGACATCCATTCTATTACTCCACAAAGGGAGATAAGCAAGAGATTATATGCAAAAACGGAATACGTATAACCGGAGGAATGAATGAAAATCAAATGATCGAATTTTGCGGGAAACATAAAATCAGTCTGCTCATTGATGCAGCTCATCCCTTTGCAGAATTGTTACATCAAACGGTTAGTGAAGTTGCCGAAAATTTACATATTCC
>JAEAMG010001597.1_pt1 | contig 16546 bp, 14 predicted proteins | sample 8958741 | NCBI WGS metagenome assembly JAEAMG01 (sample SAMN16933256, study PRJNA681125) | bioreactor sludge metagenome | isolation source: anaerobic bioreactor treating anionic surfactant - SDBS | place: India: Bengaluru | collected 2019-02-28 | reverse complement strand
CCAGTTATGAGGCAACTATACCTCATTCGGTAACAATAATTATGATTCGGATCGCGGCCTTGACTGCCAGGAATATTGGCCTATAATTGCGACGATAACGAGGAGCTGCTGGATCGAGAGCGAGTGCGCAAGGTTTTCCAACTGTGCGAATTCTCGACCAAGCGATTCAGCCTAGAAACGATTCCATGCCGAGCGAATTCAAGCACGTACAAGCTTATCAGCATATAGAGAAAGGGCAGCATCTGGAGAGCCTGGGCCTGTTGGATGAGGCCATGCTCGAGTTCAAGCGCGCCGTCGAAGCCGACCCGCGCATAGCTGCCGCGCACAACTCGCTGGGACATCACTATCGCCGGAAGGGGTTGCTGACCAAGGCGGCGGATGAATTCCGCAGCGCTGTTCTGCTGAACCAGGATTACGAGAGTTGCTTCAACCTGGGCCGGGTGCTCACCGAGCTCGAGCAGTACACGGAAGCTGCCGAGTTCTACCGGCGTTGCCTGAGCCTGGATTCCGAGGACCCCTCCGCCCGCTACGAGCTGGGCTACGCGCTGTGCGGCCAGTGCAACTTTGCTGAAGCACTGGCCCAGTTTCAGGGCCTTGTGGACAAGTACCCGGAGGACTGGGAGCTCAAGTTCGCCCTGGCCGACTGCCACATGGGCTTGAAGGACCATGCTGCGGCCGAGCGGGAGCTGGTCGACGCCCTGCAGAAGGCCCCGCCCAATGTGGATACGGCCGCGGCGCGCGAAGCGCTGCTGGTGGCCTGGCGTCACCAGGAGTTCTCTCCACCCGCCAAACTAAACTGGAAGGACCTGCTGTACGCCGAGTACGGAGTCATGGGTCTCGGCAGCGGCCGCGACGACGGCCTCGCCATCCCGATCTATGAGAACTATGATTTCTCCTACGGCGACATTGCCGTGACCCTGGGCCGTTTTCTGCACCTAGTCAGGGAACATGAGTGGCGGTTCACGGCTGTGGCCAGCATGGACGCCGACTCACTGCCTGTCGCGCTCGCCCTTGCGCAGGTGCTCGAGGCCCCCACAGTGCAGGTAGAAGAACTGCGCGAGGATGATTTCAGCTTGCTCGTCCTGGCCATCGGCAAGCAGCCCGAGCTATGCGACGTCACGTTGGAGCGCGTGTCCGGCCGGTTGCTGTCCCTGGCTCTGGCGCTAACCTGGCCAGTCGAGCAGGGACCGGTTACGGACCTGCTTGGTGTGCAATGCACCGGCCCCTGCACGTTGCCCTGGCAACGGACGCGCAGGCGCGCGCCCAAGACGGCGGCTACTTCGCTGCTGCGTGCTCTGGCTGTTGGGCCGGAGGAAAGCAATCAACAGCAGCAGCTACAGTACTACACACAGAGCCACAAGCTGCTGCGCTTTTTCGACCACTCGGCCCGCTTCCATGACGTGCTGCAGGGGGACAAGCACTGACACTCTTTGAGACCATGACGGTCTTGCCCGTCGGAACTACCCGTGGAAATCTTCCGCCTTGCGCCGGGCCAGTCTCTGGCCCCTCGGCATGTCCTCCTGTGGCATAGCGAGCAGGAGGCCAACGATGGGCGAGGTCGCTCCCGAGACGCATCTGAAGAGCCAGAGCCTGGTCATCCGTACCATGGAGCGCGACGATCTCGACAAGATGGAATCCTGGCGCCCCTTCACGGATCCCCTGTCCGGCCTGTGGAATATTCCGCGCAGCACGTCGGTCAGCCGGGACATCTGGTTCGTCATGCACGGTACTGACCCATCGCGCATGTGGTTCGCCATTGAGCGCACCGCGGATGGGCAATTGATCGGCACGCTGAGCCTGCGTGAGATCGTCAAGCCCATCTCCGCGCGACTGGGCATTAGCCTCGGCGCTGACTATGTCGACCAGGGCTATGGCAGCGAAGCGCTCAGCACCTTTCTCCCCTACTACTTCCACACCCTCGGCTTCCAGCGCATGCTGTTGGATGTGGCCGCCGCGAACAAGCGTGCCATCCGCGTGTACGAGAGACTTGGCTTCCAACAGACGGACTCGCATTACCGCACGATCCCCGAAGGCACCGACCTCAGTTTTCTGCAACAGGCGGCCTACCGCGACGTGCGCTCGTATTTCCGCCGCCACTTCGGGCACATGCAACTCCTGTTTCTGGATATGGCCCTGGAGAAGAGGGACTGGAAGGAACCCCTGAACCGGGACAAAGCCCGGCCAGCTACGCCGCACAAGGTCATAGGCAAGGTCTAGTGGAGATCCGGCGCTCGTTTGCCGTGAACCGGACGCCGGAGATGCTGCTAGGCAGCAGGGCCGCGACACGCAGAACGCAGCCCTGAAGGTTCCAAATCGACTTGAGCAGAGGAGCTATGACCCTTTCGTCGGAACACCATGTGGATTTTGAGCCGGTTGGGCGACGTGGCCCCTGCCCCGACAATGCTTCCCTGCTGGAGGCTGCACGCCACCTTGGCGTGGACCTGGTAAGCATCTGCGGCGGCGAGGGCAGTTGCGGGCACTGCATAGTACAGGTCCTGACTGTCGAAGGGGTTTCGCCGCCCACACTCCACGAGACTGAGACGCTCACCCCGACGGAGTTGCGAGACGGCTACCGCCTGGCCTGCCAGGCCCGTGTACGTGGTCATGTGAAGGTACGCGTGCCACCCGAATCGCTGACCACCCCCCAGCGGACGCAGGTGGAAGGGCTCCAGGTAGTAGTTGCCCCCGACCCACCCGTCCGCAGCATCGAGTTGCAGTTGTCACCGCCAGCGATGGCCGACCTGCGTGCCGACGGAGATCGTGTGTTGGCGGGGCTGCGGGACCAGGGAGCGCACTGCCACAAAGTAGACCTGGCCGTCCTGCAAAGCGCGTCCCCCCAACTGCGCCAGTGGAGCTGGCGACTTCAGGCGGCCGTTCGCGACGGTGAATGCGTGGCGATGCTATCCCCTTCCAGCCACCCGCTCGGCCTGGCTGTGGACCTGGGCACCACCAAGGTGGCAGGCTACCTGCTGGACCTGGCCAGCGGCCAGACCGTGGCGAGCAAGGGGCTGATGAACCCGCAAATTGCCTACGGTGAGGACCTCATCACGCGCATTGCCCGGGTCCAGGAGGCGCCAGCCGAAGCGGCGCGGATGCAGGAGCTGGTTGTGGCCGCGCTCAACGAGATGGCCCTGGAGCTGGCCGCAGCAGCGGGCGCCCACCCCCGGGACATCGTCGAGGCCGTTGTCGTCGGCAACACCGCCATGCACCACCTCTTCCTGCGCCTGCCAGTCAAACAACTGGCACTCGCGCCCTATGTCCCGGCGGTTAGCCAGGCGCTGGACATCAAAGCGCGTGAGATTGGCTTGCATATTGCACCGGGTGCCTACGTACACCTGCTGCCCAACATCGCCGGCTTTGTCGGCGCCGACCACGTGGCCATGCTCCTGGCCACGGGCCTCAGGGATGCGCCGGGGCTATCGCTGGCGCTGGATATTGGGACCAATACCGAGGTCTGCCTGGCTAATGCCGGCCGGATGAGCAGCGTTTCCTGCGCGTCGGGGCCCGCGTTTGAGGGCGCGCACATTCAGCATGGCATGCGCGCTGCCGCGGGCGCGATCGAGCACGTGCGCCTGGAGGGTGAGCGGGTGGAGTACCAGACCATCGGCGGAGCACCGCCAGTGGGCCTGTGCGGTTCAGGCATTCTGGATGCCTTGGCGCAGCTCTACCGGCACGGCGTGGTAGACCAAACCGGCAGACTGGGCGACCACCCGCGGGTGCAGACGCTCCATGACCAGCGCGAGTTCGTCCTCGTCAGCCAAGAGGAACGGCAGGGCGAGGCCGCCATCGGCATCACCCAGCGCGATATTCGCGAGTTACAGCTCGCCAAGGGAGCGATGCGCTGCGGCATCGAGGCCCTGCTGCAAGATGCCGGACGGAAGGCGGACGAGATTAGCAGCGTCATCATCGCCGGGGCCTTTGGCAGCTACATCGATGTTTCGAGCGCCATCACCATCGGCATGCTGCCCGACCTGCCCCTCGACCGTCTCCACCAGGTGGGTAACGCCGCCGGCACCGGTGCTCGCCTGGCCCTCATCTCCCGCCCGAAGCGAGACGAAGCACAAGAGATCGCGCGACAGGTACACTACATCGAGCTGGCCGGTGTGCCCAACTTCCAGCGGCTCTTTGCCGAGGCCATGTACCTCGGCGACCTGCACCACCAGGCGAGGCCGCCCAAACACACAGCATAACCAGACAGATGCAGGGCGCGGCGATGATCGACACGGGCAAGACGCACGAGTTTTCATGGGGATAGGCGGGTCGGACCACAGCAGCTGAAACCGCAGAGACGGCATGCGTTTGCCAGACTACCAAGGAGATGTAGATGGAGACGAGGGTAAGCAGTGCCACGAAGCAGGTGCTCATCAGCGGTGAGCGCCCGACCGTGTTGATTGGTGAGCGCATCAACCCCAGTGGGAAGAAAAAACTGGCTGCCGCCCTGCAGGCGGGCGACCTGGAACTGATACGGCAGGAGGCCGTGGGCCAGGTGCAGGCCGGCGCCGACATCCTGGATGTGAACGTCGGCCTCCCTGGCCTGGACGAAGTGGCGGTACTGCCCCTTGTGGTGCAAGCCGTGATGAGCGCGGTGGATGTGCCGCTGTGCCTCGATAGTCACAGCCCCCATGCTCTCGCGGCGGCGCTCAAGGTGTGCCAGGGCAAGCCGATCATCAACTCGGTCAATGGCCAGGAAGCCGTGTTGAACGAGATCCTCCCACTGGTCAAAGAATACGGGGCGGCGGTCATCGGCCTGACCATGGACGACGAAGGCATCCCACAGAACGCAGAGCGCCGGGTGGCCATCGCCCACAAGATCGTCGCGCGGGCTGCCGCGCTCGGCATCCCGCGCGAGGACGTGATCCTGGACTGCCTGGCGCTGTCGGTCGGAACCGATGGGCAGGCCGCGCAGATCACGCTCGAGACTATCCGCCGGGTCCGGGCCGAGCTAGGTGTCAATCAGACTCTGGGCGCGAGCAACATCTCCTTCGGCCTGCCCGACCGTGACATACTGAATGGGGCATTCCTCGTCCTGGCCATCGCCGACGGGGTCACTTGTCCGGCAGTCGACGTAGCCAGGGTGCGCCCTGCCGTCCTGGCTGCCGATCTCTTGCTGGGTCGCGATGGGTACGCCAGACGCTACATTCGAGCGTTCCGGCAAAGACAAACCGGGACATAGAGCAAACGCGGAACTCGACGGGGCAAATTGGGAGAGGGTAGGAGCCGCGGCCGCGCGGATTTGTCAGGCCGTCGTCGGGTCCTTTTCAGGCAAAGCAAGGTGCCATCGGATATAATGTCACCAAGATAAGAAGAGCAGCGACGAGATGGTCAAGTCTCCGCACGCTCTTCTGGAGGAGGTGAAACATGTTCTGGTGGTACCGACCGTGCCATCCGCACCGGTGGCGGCGTCACTACTACCGGCCATCGGGCTGCGGGCCATGGGGATGCCTGTGGGTGTTGATGCTGCCGCTCGGGCTGTTCACCGCCTGGATCTTCCTCACCGCCTGCTCCCGCATGCTGTGGTACTAGAGACGCAGTGACAAGACCCCAGGGGTCTCAGAGACCCCTGGGGTCTGTTGTTACATGGCGACTACTTTACTTCGAAGAACCGCTCTTTCTTCGCCCCGCAGATCGGGCATTTATCGGGAGCTTCGCCCGCCACCGTGTAACCGCACACGTCGCAGACAAAGATCCTGGCTTCCGGCAGATCCTTGCCCGCCTTCAGGGTCTTGAGTGCATCCGAATACAGGCCATGGTGCACCTTCTCGACCGCGTTGGCGTTCTTGAAGGTCGTCAGAGCCGCCTTGTTGCCTTCCTTCTCGGCCTCGGCGATGTACTCCGGATACATCGTGGTGAACTCAAAGCCTTCACCGTCAATCGCGGCTTCGAGGTTCTCCGCCGTAGTCTTGACTCCGCCCATCACGCGCAGGTGGGCATGAGCATGAACCGTCTCTGCCTCAGCCGCCGCACGGAACAGCTTGGCGATCTGCGGATATCCGTCGGCTGTCGCCTTCTTCGCGAACGCCAGGTACTTGCGGTTGGCCTGGCTCTCCCCGGCGAACGCACCTTTCAAATTGTCCAATGTTGCCATCCTGGCACTCCTTTCGAGAATGGAATACTAAATTGCTCCTCATTATAGCGCATCAAGCGCCAACAGCAAATCCTCCGCTCCACATGGGGTGTAGTTCAGCTTGTGGGCGTCATGGTAGCCACGCGGAAACGGGCACCCCCAAGAGGGGGCGCAAGCGGCAAGGCCCTATGCTACGGGTAAATCGCAACTCTGCCCCCAAGCTGAACAACACCCGTCCACATGCCCTGCGCAAATTGACAAGCGAATGACTCGCGCTATAATGAGCCCGCACTACCAGTTGCACGCGCCGGATCCAGGTGCACCACAATGGTAGCTTACCCGGCCGATCCAAATACCCGTCTTGACTCAAGGAGGAGAAGATGGAACCCTTCCAGCCGCAGGTGCTATCTCAGGATGAAATCCGCGCCATGTTGACTCAGGTCACCGAAGAGGAGTTCGCGGAGGCCAAGACCCACTCTCTGGTCAACCTGAAGCGCCAGATCCTCTACGAGGGACAGCCCGGAGGCGCGGTCGTCACCGACACAGCCGGCAATCAGTACATCGATTGCACCTCCCAGGCATGGTCGTTGAATATCGGCTACTGCCACCCCGATGTCATGGCCACAGTGCTCGAGCAGATGCGCCACCTGACCCACGTCCGTTACGGTTATGCCACCATCCCCCGCATCAAGCTGCTGAATCGCCTGCCCAGGCTTTTCCCGGGCGAGCTGACCAAAGTGGTGTTGAACAACCAGGGCGGTGCGTCGGGCATCGAAGGGGCGATGAAGCTGGCGATGATCAACAAGCCCGGCGCTACCGTGTTCCTGACTGCCTACCGGGGCTACCACGGCTGCACCCTGGGCACGCTGGCGGCCAGCCATTACATGCGCGGGCTGCAACGCTTCTCCGGCTATGGTCTCGATCACTTTCACAAGTTCCCCTACCCGCACTGCTACCGCTGTCCCATCGGGCGCGAGCTGCGCACGTGCGGGCTGGCGTGCCTTGAACTGGTAGAGGAGGTCATGCTCTACGGCGCAACGGCCCCCATCGCCGGACTCATCATCGAGCCCATGCAGGGCGCTGGCGGACAGGTCCCCACCCCGCCGGGCTACCTGGCCGGGCTCAAGGAACTGTGCCAACGCCATGGCATCTTCCTCATTTATGACGAATCGCAGACCGCCTTTGGGCGCTGCGGGGCCATGTCCGCGGCGGAGTACTATGGGGTCGCGCCCGACATGATGGTACTGACCAAGGGGCTGGGGGGCGGCTTCCCGGTTGGCGCGCTGCTGGCCCGCGGGGACCTCAAAGGGTTCTCTGCCGCCGAGGAGCACACCACCTTCAGCTCCAGCCCGGTCTCATTCGCCGCCGCGCTGGCCGCCATCGAAGTGACACTGCGCCTCGACCTGCCGGGGCGGGCACGCAAGCTGAACGAGCGCGCCACGGCGCGCCTGCGGCACATGCAGGAAGAGCACCCGCTCATCGGCGATGTGCGTGGTCCCGGGATGTTCATCGGCGTGGAGCTGGTCGAAGACCAGCAGACCAAGGTGCCCTCCACCGAGCGCGCCACAGCCCTGGTCGAGCTCGCCGCAATGCTCGGCGTCATCTTTGACGTGGACATGCCCGAAGTCATAGCCGGGCGTCCCACTTTCCGCAATACGATCAAGATCAAACCACCACTGACCATCACCGAGGAGCAGCTCGACCAGGCGCTGGACGTCTTTGAGCAGGTCCTCCAGCAGGTAGAGCAGTTCGGACCCGACGAGCTGGCCTCCGTGCGCGAGCAGATGATGAAGGAAGCCGCCCCAAGGTAGACGGACCACCAAGCACGGTAGGGGCGTTCAACTGAACGCCCCCCTGCAAACCGGACGCCATTCGCGATCCGCACTGCGAAAAACGGAGGCACAGTATGACCAAGTACATCATTGCCCATGATGTCGGCACGAGCGGCAACAAAGCTGTGCTGGTGGATACGGCCGGCAAGGTATGCGCCACCACCACAGCGCCCTATCCCGTCCACTACCCGTGCCCGGACTGGGCCGAGCAGGATCCCGAAGACTGGTGGCGTGCCATCACGACCACGACGCGCCAGGTGCTCGAAAAAGCGGGGGTGGCCCCGGCTGACGTGCTGTGCATGGTGTTCGCCACGCAGATGCTGGGCATTGTGCCCATGAGCAAGGATGGCCAGCCGCTGCGGCCGGGGATCATCTGGCTCGATGCGCGCGCCCCCGAGCAGGCCGAGCGCCTTATGCACAAGTTCGGGCACCGCAAGCTATTTGCCATGGTTGCCGGCGCGGAACTGGGCGGAAAAGACGGCCTGCCCAAGCTGCTGTGGCTGAAGGAGAACGAACCCCACATTTACAACGGCATGACCTGCTTTCTGGATGTCAACGGTTATCTGACCTTCCGCGCGACTGGCAAGATGGTCTGTGAGTGGTCGTGTGCCGCCGCCTTTGGCATGGACCTGAAGAAGAAGGACTGGCTGCGCGGCATCACCGGCTACATGGGCCTGGATATCGACAAGTTCCCGCCGCTGGTGCGCTCGGTCGACCAGGTGGGCCCGCTGACGAGCGCTGCGGCTGCCGAGTGCGGCCTGCTGGAGGGTACGCCGGTCATGGGCGGTGCAGGCGATGCCGCCAGCGCAGCCGTGGGTGCGGGGGCCGTGCGCGAGGGAGACGGGCACATCTACTTGGGCACGTCCGGCTGGGTGGCCGTGACCACGGCCAAGACACCTACCGGCAAGCACGGAGTGGCCACCGTCCACTCCGCCGACCCGTCCAAGGCGATGCTCTATGCCGAAATGGAGACAGCCGGTGCCTGTCTGAAATGGATCGCCGACGAATTCTACCAGGCGGAGCAAGCCGACCCCAACGTGCCCAACGTTTACCGGCTGATGGATGAGAAGGTAGATACGATCCCGCCGGGAGCCGACTTTATCGTGTGCACGCCCTGGCTCTATGGCGAGCGAGCGCCCGTCGCCGACACCTGGGTGCGCAGCACCTTTTTCAATATTAGCGCAGACCACACGCGCGAGCACCTGCTGCGGGCGGTTTATGAAGGGGTGGCCTACAACCTGCGTTGGATGATCGATATTGTCGAAAGGGATTTTGGTTTCCCCATGCCCAACCTGCGCATCATCGGCGGCGGAGCCAAAGGCGGGCCGTGGATGCAGATCATCGCCGACGTCACCGGCCGCCGGGTGGAGACGGTGGCCAATCCGCAAGAGGCCGGCGCAGTAGGCGTGGCGCTCACTGCCGCGGTTGGCCTGGGTCTGTACCCCAGCTTCGAATCCTTGCGCGACGTAATCCAGGTAGAGCGCCAGTTTGAGCCCCAACCGGCCAACGCCGAGGTGTACAAGGTGCTCTACGGAGCCTACCAGCGTCTCTACAGCTCGCTGCGCACACTCTATCGCGATGTCAACGAGGTCCGCTTCCGCGTCTGCGCCAAGAAGTAGGGCGAATTGCCAATTCGCCCGGTAGCCTGGAAGACGAAACGCCCATTCGATCTGCATCAAGGGGGACTGATTGAGCCAGCTCCAATACCGGCTGTTCTACCGCCGGCATCTGCCACATGTTCAGCCTCCGGGTGCCACGCTGTTCGTGACGTTTCGACTTGCTGACTCAATCCCACAGGCTGAGCTACAGAAGCTATGCGAAGAAGCGCGGCGAGTCGACGCAACTCTAGACAAAATCGCCGATACACAGCAACGAGAAAACGACGCCTACATCGCGCAGCGTCGCCTCTTCGGCGCATGGGATCGCGCACTGGATGCAGCTCGGAGCGGGTGCTCCTGGCTTCGAGACGAACGTGTGGCTAGTCTGGTGTCCGAAAGTCTGCACCATCGCAACGGTGATGCATACGATCTGGATGCATTCTGCATTATGCCAAACCATGTTCACCTGGTCTGCAAGCCACTGGCGAACGCCAATGGCAACTATCAAGCGACGTCTGCAATCATGCACTCCCTCAAGCTTTACACTGCGCATCGTGCCAATCGAGTACTTGGGAGAGACGGACACTTCTGGCAGCATGAGAACTATGACCATGTCGTGCGTGACGAAATGGAATACCAGCGGATCACTGCCTATGTGCTAAACAATCCCGTCAAAGCGGGATTGGTCGAGCGTGCAGAGGATTGGAGCTGGAGCTACTGCAAGTACTGGTAGGGCGAATTGGCAATTCGCCCTACACAGGGATGATAATTCAGCAGTTTGTCCAAAGCGTTGGGCGAATTGCCAATTCGCCCTACTACATCAAAGGAGGATACTATGCCCAAGATCGATCTCGAGTCAATGCCTATCGCACTGCCGGAAGGGATAGATGNATGCCCAAGATCGATCTCGAGTCAATGCCTATCGCACTGCCGGAAGGGATAGATGACGACGAATTTGTGATCGGCACGTACATCGTCTCCTACCCCGCGGCAATTCCCGTGCCCAAGATGGCCCCGGCCCTGGCCATCGAGCAATCCACGGGCACCTGGGTGCCCGTGCCGGGTGAGACGGCGGAAGTACGGCGCCAGCACGTGGCCAAAGTCATCGGTGTATACGAAGTCCCGGACTATGAGTGGATGTACCCCACCGACAAGCCGGAACGGCAATACGTGATCCAGATGGCCTTCCCGGAGGTCAACTTTGGCGCGCAAATCCCGATGATGTTGACCACCGTCGTCGGCAACATCTCCATGGCCGGCAAGCTCAAGCTGGTGGACATCCGCTTCCCGAAAAAGTATGTGGATGGCTTCCAGGGGCCCAAGTTCGGCATCCCGGGCATCCGCAAGCTGCTGGGCGTAGAGAAGCGGCCGCTGCTGAACAACATGATCAAGCCCTGCACCGGCTACCCGCCGGAGGTGGGCGTCAAGCTGTTCTACGCGGCGGCTTCGGGCGGCTGCGACATCATCAAGGATGATGAGCTGCTGGCCAACGCCTGCTTCTGCGATATCGAGGCGCGCGTCAGGCTGTACATGGAGGCGGAAAAGCGCGTCTTTGAAGAAACCGGCGAGCACACGCTGTACACGGTGAACGTCACCGACGAGATCCCGAAGGTCTTTGAGAATGCCAGGCGCGCCGTAGAGCTGGGTGCCAATGCCATCATGGTGAACTACCTGGTGGTGGGCTTTCCGGTGCTGCGTGCCCTGGCCGAGGACCCGGCCATCAACGTGCCTATCCTGGCGCACATGGACCTGGCCGGCGCCCTGTACGAGGCGGAATGGCACGGCATGAGCTCGCACCTGGTGCTGGGCAAGCTGCCGCGCCTGGCGGGAGCCGACGTCGTGGTGTTCCCTGCGCCCTATGGCAAAGCGCCGGTGCTGCCGGAGAAATTCCAGAGCGTGGCACGTAACCTGAGCTTCCCATTCTACAACCTCCGCCCCACCTTCCCCATGCCCAGTGGCGGCATTACGCCGCGCATGGTGCCGGCGGTGGTGAAGGACCTGGGCCCGGACATTGTCATCGGCTCGGGCGGCGGCATCCACGCCCACCCGCAGGGACCGGTCGCCGGCGCGAAAGCGTTCCGCCAGGCGATTGACGCGACGATGAAGGGCCAGTCACTGGAAGACGCAGCCAAAGAGCACCCCGAGCTCAAGGCCTCCATGGAGGCGTGGGTAGATCCCTTTGGCAAAGGGATGGGGATGTAGGCAAAGGAGCAACCATGATCCAGCGGTTCAAATACCTGACGCCCGAGTGGGCCCGGGAAGTACAGCGCCGTCTGCAGGCGGAGCTCACGCCGGACAAGATGAAGCACGTCACTTCGTCCATGCTGACCGTGTACACCGACTGCCCCGACGGCAAGAGCCGTGGCGTCTTTTACAAGATGGTGGACGGAGTCGTGGTGGAGCTCTCGGTCCATGAGACGGAAATGCCACAGGCCGAGTTCACCATCAGCGGAGACTATGAGACCTTTGCCCGGATCTCACGCGCCGAGATCGGCTCACGCTCAGCGCTGATGGGTGGCAAGCTCAGACTCAGGGGCAACATGGTCAAGGCGCTTAGCCTGGCCGCCATCGTGGACCGGCTGAACAAGGTCATGTCCACGGTGCCCACCGAGTTCTAGGCAGAATGGTTGGTAGTGCGCACGGCGCGCTTGCGCGCGCACTACCAACCTCCGGACGCGCCGGGGCATGTTCCACGAGTGTTCCCAACATACCCGTACAAGGAGGCCTCTCATGCCGAAAAGGATCACGAAACAGGCCGACCCATACTTCATTGACTTTCCCAAGCGGATCAAGGACATCCAGACCGCGATGGCCAGGCACGACATGGACGTCTACCTCGGCTCACGTCTGCGCACCCTGTCCTGGACGCTGGATACATTCCTGCCATGGCGCTCCTACGTGGTCATCCCGCCCGAAGGGCTGCCCACCGCCTTCACCTTTGTGATTGACGCGGCACGGGTGGCCGATGACTCCTGGCTGGATGCGGACCACGTCCTCGGCTTTGCCCCCATGGGCGGCCAGGACCAGATCACGGTAATAGCCGAATGCATCAACGGCTACCTCAAGAACGGCAAGGGCGTGGTGGGCATCGAGAGCGGCATGTCCAACTATCTGCCCGAGGGGAACCTGACCCACTATGAATACGAGCGCTTCCGCGACGCCCTGCCGGACGCCAACCTGGTCAACGCCCACGACATCGTGGACGGGCTATCGCTGATCAAGGATGAGGGCACCATTAACCGCTTCCGCGAGGCCGGGCGGCTGGTGGACATCGGGCAGCAGGCCGTGCTGGAGGCCCTCCAGAGTGGCGGCTACAAGGGCATGACCGAGACCGAGGTGGCCGGGCTGGCGGCCCACGCCATGCGCAAGGCCGGCAGCGAGTGGGAGTGGTCCTTCACCGGCGGCAACGAGATCGCCTCGGGCTACCGCACCGGGCTCACCGGCGGCGCATGCACGCCAGCCACGCGCCGCAAGCTCAAGTCGGGCGAGTCGCTGATGGTGGACCTGCATGCCATGTTCAAGCTCGGGCTGGGCGACCATGCGCACAACTACTTCCTCGGGCATGCTACCCGGCGCCAGGGCTGGCACGCGCAGAATTTCGTCGACCTGGTCCAGCTGTGCCTGGACACGTATGGGCCCGGCATGAGCCCGTCCAAAATCGCCGACGAGATGATGGTCTTTTGCGAGGAACGCGGCTTTGCCGAGTACATGGTGCCCGGGTTCGAGCACGGCATCGGCATGATGGGCGACGAATGGCGTATCGGGCTCAACGACGGGCCCTTTCCCTATTGGACCAACCCCGACCACGAGTACCAGGCGGGGGAGATGCTCATCTGCGCCATGCAGTACGCCTGCCAGGAGGAGAACACGGGCTTTCGCTACGAGAACGCTATCCTGATCACGCCGGATGGCTGTGAGATCATGTCCAAGTTTCCGCTGAGCGTGGACGAGGTGTGAGGGCCGTGCGGATGGAGCCATGAGTGTGGCGAAGGAACGTGCAACCGATTGCTTCATCTGCCGCAAGCACCGCGACGAGATCTCGGTACCTGGCGGAGCCATCTATGAAGATGACTGGGTCTATGCCGGGCATGCGCAGATCCACGAAGGGCAGACTGTCGCCTACCTGGGCTACCTGATGGTTGAGCCCAAGCGGCACGTTTCCGGCTTACCCGACCTCACCGACAGGGAGGCACAATCGCTGGGGCTGTGGGTGGCCCGCCTGAGCCGGGCCCTCAAGATCAGCGAAGGCGCAGAACATGTCTACGCGTTCGTGCTGGGTGACCGGGTGCACCATCTCCATATCCATGTCGTGCCACGTTACCCTGGCGCGCCACGCGAGTACTGGGGCGTACACGTGGATGAGTGGCCGGACGCACCGCACGGGGGCCCACGAGAGATCGCGGAGCTTTGCGCGAGGCTCCGCTCCCATTTGCAGAATCGGGGATTTTGAAGAAAATCCATCCATGACCTCAGACTTGCCATGGACTGAAGAAGAGCTGGCCGTTCTGGCCCGGCTGGATGCACCCTGGAAGATCCAGGAGTACCTGGACAACACCCCCTACAACACGGACTACCAGACGCGCTCGCCGCGACGTGTTATGCGCGAGCGCGTCGCCCATTGCTCGGAGGGTGCGATTTTTGCCGCGGCGGCGCTGCGATTTCACGGCCATCCCCCGCTGATCCTGGACCTGCGCGCCGTGGACGATGATGACCACGTCATCGCCATCTATCACTTCCGCGGGCTGGTCGGGGCGGTAGCCAAGTCCAACTTTTCCCTGCTGCGCTTTCGCGAGCCGGTCTACCGAACCTACCGCGAGCTGGCCATGTCCTATTTTGAGCCCTACTACAACATGCTCGCCGAGCGCACGCTACGCTCCTACTCCCGCCCACTCGACCTCAGCCGTTTTGACGCGCGCCACTGGATGACCACCGAAGAGGATCTGGAATGGGTGGGCGACCGCCTCAACGCTCTGCGGCATTACCCGCTGGTGGACGAGACGACCGTGGAGAACCTGCAGCCGGTGGACAATCTGCTCTACCGCGCCGGGCTGCTGGGATCGGATGCGGCGGGCCTATACCAGCCGCTGCCGCCGGAGGAGAGGCGGAAGCCAGGCTCCGGCACTACCTGAGATCTGGACACGAGCGAAGCAGTGATGTATAATAGCAGCAGTCAACGGACTACCCAGCAACTTCAGTAGCAGCTTGGAGCACGGCCGCGGCGCGGTGCTCAACACAGCCAACATCACAGCCCGTCCACCGCATGTCGGTGGACGGGCTGTGCCATTTGACCGAAGAGCGTGTTCGTTGTTCGTTTGGGCGGCTCTTTTCCTTTCCAGTCGCAACGCTAACCGGAGACCGAAGAGGAGGAAACGACAATGGACAGGCATCTCAAGTTTCTTGGCAAACGAGCAGCGAGGCTGGTGTGGTTACTTCTCCTGGCAGCCCTGCTCGTAAGCAGCAGTGTCTATAGCGTCGCCGCCTGGTTGCCCCAGGAAAGCGCGCCCCTAGATGCGGCATCCATGCCATTGGAGGAGCCGTCGTGGGCCGATGACCCACCGGCCACCGTGTACGGTGTGCCCAATCTCGATCCGGCCCCGACGGAGCTTGCCCCGGCACCCATGCCCTCTCCGCCGCAATTCGCGCATGCCAGCGGGGGTATGCTGCCGCCGATGGACCTCTCACACCTGAAAGGGGATCGTTTGCCGGCCGGGGTCAGCGCCGCGGACCTTCCATCGCGCTGGGACTGGCGTGACCAGGGCATCGTCACGCCAGTCCAGAATCAAGGGAGTTGCGGTTCCTGCTATGCGTTCGCCGTCATTGCCGCCCTCGAGTCCAAACTGCTGCTCGACAGTGCCGGCGCCTTCAACTTTTCCGAGAACCAGGCCAAGGAATGCAACTGGGAGGAGTTGAACGACTATGATCCCGAGTGGTGGGGTAGCTGTGCCGGTGGGAACGCGCAGATGGTGGTGAACCTTTTCAGCCAGAAGGGCACCGTGCTGGAAGAGTGCGATCCGCACGTGGCAGAGGATGTCGCCTGCAGCGACTCTTGCCCCTACCAGAAGACGGTTCTGGGCTGGAACATGATCAACGGCGATGTGCTTCCCGACACAGATTTCCTCAAGGCCTACATCCATGCCCACGGCCCCGTGCAGACCTGGATGTATTCCGACAGATCCAGGGAGACTCCGTGGTCTGACGAGCTGGGTGCCTACACTGGCTGTCGCACTCTCTACCACCCTGGCACCGAAGATCCCGACCACCTCGTGCTGATCGTCGGCTGGGACGATAGCCTGGAGCACCCCGGTGGCACGGGCGGCTGGATTGTGAAGAATAGCTGGGGTGCGGACTGGGGTGGCTCCTGCGGCTATGGTACGGAAGGCGGCTACTTCACCATTGCCTATGGTTCCGCGAGCATCGGCATGTTGTCGAGTTTCTTTTCCGAGTGGCAGGACTATGATCCCGACGGTGGGCTGCTGTACTATGACGACGCCGGCTGGAATGGCAACATGGCAGCGGGCGGCGGCGTGACGGCGTGGGGGCTGGTCAAGTTCACTCCAGCGGCGACCACGTCGGTGACCCGTGTCGAGTTCTGGACAACCGATGCCACCAGTGACGTTGACGTCTACGTGTATGATTCGTTCGACGGCAACACGGTGAGCGGCTTGCGCTTTGCCCGGGAGAACCTGTCCTTCCCCGAGGTCGGCTACCACTCCGTACCGGTCATCCCGCCGGTGCCGGTGGTGGGTGGCCATGACATCGTGGCCGTCGTCAAGTTCACCAATGTCGAGTATGATCGCCCACTAGCGCGCGATGGGCGAGAACCTATAGAGACGGGCCGTACTTTCGGCAGCCCCAGTGGTGCCAGTGGATCATGGGTCGATCTGGGTGCCAAGTACGGTCGTGACCTCGGCATTCGTCTGCGCACCTCCAGCGCCGCCACGCCCACCCCGACCGCGACGTCCGGCCCAACATCCACTCCGACATCAACGCCCACGACGCCGGCCCACACTCCAACGCCGACGCTCACCGGCTTGCCGCCCATCACTCCCACG
>JAEAMG010001610.1_pt1 | contig 16551 bp, 15 predicted proteins | sample 8958741 | NCBI WGS metagenome assembly JAEAMG01 (sample SAMN16933256, study PRJNA681125) | bioreactor sludge metagenome | isolation source: anaerobic bioreactor treating anionic surfactant - SDBS | place: India: Bengaluru | collected 2019-02-28 | reverse complement strand
AGTAGTTTAGCATTTTGTTACGTGTTTTGAGTAAGGATGTTGTGGCCGGATATGCACAGGGATCATAAGGCCTATCGAAGTAACATCAATACCCCGAACAAGGCAATCAGCAGGCCGGAGGCGCGATTGATCCAGGAAAGGGCGCGGGGGGAGAGCTTTCGCCCGAGCAGCGAGACGGCGGTGCTGAGGATAACCCACCAGAGGAGGGATCCGGAGGCTACACCTGCCACAAGCAGGACGGCTGCAGGGAGGCTGCCGTTTGTATCCGCGAGGCCCGACCCGGCGAATACGGCGGTGAAAAAGAGGATGCCGAGGGGGTTGGAAAGGCCAAGCAGTAATGCCGACCCGTACATCCGGAACTTCCGTTCCGCGGGAAGCGTCGCTTCCGGCGTGCCGGCCTGAACCTGGCTGAAGAAAATCCTCGCGCCCAGCAGGCAGAGCACCGTGGCGCCGAAGAGGCGGAAGAGGAGGCCGTGTTCCGCCAGCACTTGGGAAATCGCCGCCACGCCAAAGGCGGCCAGCGTGCTGAAGGTGCCGTCGGCCGTGGCCACGCCCAAGCCCGTAAGGATGCCGCTCAGCCGTCCAAAGGCGAGGGTGCGCCGGATGCACAACAGGCCCATGGGCCCGACCGGCGCGGAGATGGACAGGCCGACAAGCAGGCCTTTAAGAAAGAACAGGGGCATGGGAAGGGGTATCCGAAATCATTAACAGGAGATTGCTATCGTTTTGTGAGGCTTGATGTGTGGCGTATTCCGCATATCCTATCATCAAACACAAGAAGAGTTGTATGTGGTCCCGACATTTTTTCGGTCCAGTACACCATGTCCGCAAAAAATCCGGGACAGCCACCGGCGCAATTCAGCGGTAAATACACCGTTCTTGGTTTTTCGGCGCGCCGGAGGCAGTCCCATTTTTTGCTCAGGTAGTGTTATTTTCCTCGGGCTACAGGTCCGTTGTGGCGCCAGTGTCCTGCACCGTAATCCGAAAGAAGGAAGTACAATTTCGATGGTGCCCGTCAGGGGCGGTTTACGCTCGGGTCCCGGGAAAGGGGGAGGTCAATAAATTCCCCCCAGGACAAAACGGTCGTGCCGCCCTGTTTCGCCGCACCCTTCACCAGCAGGGCTGACTGGAGGAATCCCATGGCGTTGCCGCGGGCTTCGCCGGCGCGCCGATGCCCGAATTCCCAGGTATGACCCGGCAGCAGCAGTGGCGCGTATAAGGCATCTATCTGTGCGGCAATACCCGGTCCGCGCCAATAGATCAAACTGCCGAGCATTACATCCATGGCGCAGCCTTTTTCCGCAAGCAGTTGCAGCCAACCGTACAAACGCAATCCGCAGTTGATGTCCCCTTTCACGAAAATGGACAGGCCTTCCGGCAGGGTGATAAGGTAGGCGTTGTTTTCCGTGCCGGAGGCGTGGGATTCATTGTTCCACTGCCGGTCCCGGAGGACATTCACCTCCAAATCGCCTATCTTTTCCCCCCTGCCCAGGGTTTGCGGCGGCGTAACAATGGCTTCGACCCAGGGCTCGTCCGCCCAGATTGCGCGGATGCCCTCCGTTCCGATTACGGTTTTGCCTTGCTCCAGGAGGGCTCTGGTGATTTGATAGTCCAGATGGTCCGCGTGTTCATGGGTGTGAAACCCATAGTCCACCAGCGCGGCCAGACGGTCAATCTGTTCCGGTGTCATGCAAAAGGCCACCCCTTCTTCGGCGGGGGACTGGTGCAGGGATTCATTCGGCCCCTGGTCGAGGTCAATCCCGATTACCGTCGAGGGCGTTTGGACAAGCACGGAACTGGAATAGAGTTGGAAGACCCGCACGCCCTCTTCAGGATGTTCCGTTTCCAGCAGCGTCAGAACCCGGTCCACGGCTCGGCGGTAATAGGCTGCACAGACCTCTGTCTCTTCGGAATTCGGCTGGGCGATCCACGCGTCCAACGCGCGCAGCGCATCCTTGCGGGCGGCCGTCATTTCCCGGGCCGGGGGCGCATCGAGCAGCGCCTGCCACAGCGCGCCCGGGTCGGCCATATTGTCGGCGAAGCAAAGCCCGGCGAACATTAGACACAACATGAAAGAACGCATGCACACCATTATCGGAAAACTCCTTTGCCTGCGGGATGCCGCAACAACGGCGGCTTGCTACCTGTTGTTTCAATGCCACTAAAAAATAAAGAAGTTGAGGTATATGAATAGCGCCCGCATAAGTCATTCCATTTTTTTTCTGATGAGGTACGCGTCAAGAAAAAGACCGGAATCCGGAAGACTTCCGTGGCCTGTTCGTTAATGCACCGGACTCCCGCCTTCACGGGAAGGACATAAGGCGTATCGTTTTTCGGTTTTATTATGAGTTGCAGGTAATGCCCACGTTGGAACATTATACGATCTTCCTGGACGCGGAAGGGATTCTTTTCCGGAAACCGTATGCGGGATGATTCTTCATCCGGATTGAAACCACATGCGACAGAGAATACGGTTCCCACATCTGCCGCTACTCTCAGGGCCAGAGGAATGCCCTTCCTGCTGGGTTTGAGAAGGGGTGATTCCGAATACTTTTGACATGGGAAAAAACATTCGGTGCGGAGAAAAGTGTATGATGTTGCCTAAAAAAAGAAGGCGCGGCACCTTGTAACACCGTGTGGCACTGTGTTTACAAAATTCTTTTTTGAGTCAGTGCCCGGACAAAAGCAAAGGAGCAGGTAGTACCATGAATAAGCAATGCTTTAACCCCTTGAACGCCCCGGCGGGCGGTCCCCCCTACTCTCCCGTGGTAAAAGCAGGCGATTTCGCCTATATTTCGGGGCAGGGTCCCATGGCCCGGGACGGTAGCGGTGTCGTCCACGGTACCTTCGAGCAGGAAACGAGGTTGACCCTGGACAATTTGAAAACCATGGTGGAAGGCATCGGCGCGACCCTGGACCAGGTGGTGAAAACAACGGTGCTTCTGGTGGACATGAACAACTTCGGGGAGTTCAACCGCATCTATGCCGAATACTTTACCCGGGAACAGCCCGCCCGTTCCTGTGTGCAGGTGGCCCGGTTGCCCCTTGATTTTAAAGTGGAAGTGGAAGTGGAAGCCATCGTCTATTGCCCGTGATTTGATGCTTTGTTTCTGATAGATACGTGTCACGCGCACCTATTTTAATCGCCAAAAGACCTTTTCGGATGTTTAGGTTGGGTAATGCCGATGCAGTAGGCGTACCTTCCCAGGTGCGCCAGCGCGAGATTAACAGCCTTTTGCATCGTTCCATGGCGCACCTTGGAAGGTACGCACGCCTCCGTCGGGGGCCTGTAATTAGAGTCCCATAATCATCATCGCAAGCCGGTCGCGCATGCGGTCGGTCAGCACGCGACGCAAGTAGAATTGGATGCGGGAGTCGATGCCCACCCGGTAGCGTGTCCGGGGCCTGCATGATTCGAGGGCATGCTGCGCCGCGAGGGCGACGCGGCGGGGAGAGGCGGCAATGGCAGGCGGTTCTTGCACCATCCTGCGCAGGGCCTCCAACGGTGCGGCATAAAGTTTGAGCGCTTCCTCGGGTAAGAGTCCGGAAGCATTTGCCGCAGACTGGCGTGCCTTGTCCCAGATGGGCGTTTTAATTATGCCGGGTTCGATGAGGGCGACGTGAATGCCCCACGGGCGCAGTTCCACGCGCAGGGAATCGCCGATGGCTTCCAGAGCGTGTTTGGTGCCCCCGTATACGGAAAGAAAAGGCTCGCACCAGAAACCAGAGTTGGAACTGGTGAACAGGATGCGGCCCCGCGCCCGGCGCACCAGCGGCAAGAAAGACTGGGTCACCGCGATGGCGCCGAAGACATTCACCTGAAACTGCTGAAGGATCATGCCGGCAGGCAGGAATTCCAGCGGGCCGCCGATGCCGATCCCGGCGTTATTGAAGAGCCCGTGAAGGCCCCCATCGCCGACCATTCCGCCGATGTATGCCGCGGTAGCGTCAATGTCCGACTGCTGGGTGACATCGAGGAGGACGGGGAGGACGTTTCCAGACGCCTTCGACACCAGGGCCTGTCCGTCCGCCTCACGCCGTACTCCGGCAAACACCCGCCAGCCCCGGGCCGCCAGGTGGAGCGCGCAGGCCTCACCGATGCCCGTGGATGCGCCTGTGATGAGAACTGACCGCACAGGATTTTTCGCTTCGGTAAGTGTCAAGATGAGTCCTCCTTCCGGGGTTGTTTGCGCAAATGATATCAAGGGAATGGTGGTCACAGGAAATTTGCCGCCACAGGGCTTCAAACTTTTATGTGTGCGTGCTGAAAATTTCAAGACATTGATACGGGCTATACGACACATTTGAGTACGGCATTTGACATGGCCAGGATATGCTCTGTCAGCATATCAGAGTACAGCACGTGACAGGGCGCAAGAATCTACCCGACGCCTTTGCCCAGTATTTAAGTACCCAGCCGCGGCAACAGGTCCTGGTGCGAGGAGGTTCCCAGGTCGCGTTGAAACCATTCCTATACCCACGGGTTGGCATGGAAATCCATAGGGAAACAATCGTTCCTCATCCGGCGGACTTAAATAACGATCTGCGCATGGTGATGAGCGAGGCGATTACCTATCTTGCGGGCTGGCAACAAGGCGGCAATCCCATAGGGTATGCCATCCGCGCCGCTTACCTGTGGCAGAACGGCGAACGCTATACCTATGACTCCAGAGTTGCCCCCCCATTATGCTGGATTCTGGGACTGTGACAAAATGCCCCTGTCAATATGTTCGATAACAGGGAGCAGGCAGTTATTATATAGGATAGATTCCACATGGGATAGGGGATTTTCCGCATGCCGAAGATTTACAACCACAATAGCAACCTGTAAGGTCCGGAAGCGTATCCGTTAAGGTCCTGTAATAAGGGAGCGTCCGTCGAGCGCCCGGGCAAGGGTAAGGTCATCGGCGAACTCCAACCCGCCTCCCATGGGCACACCATGGGCGATCCGGGTGACCCGGACACCCAAATCCCCGACCCGCTTGGCCAGGTAGGCTGCCGTAACTTCCCCTTCTGCCGTGGCGTTGGTTGCAATAATGACTTCCTTGAATGCTTCGTTCGCGACCCGTTTTAGCAACAGATCTATATGCAGTTCTTCCGGACCCACCCCATCCAAAGGATTCAATACACCGTGAAGCACATGGTAGAGGCCCTTGTATGCGCCGCCCTTCTCGAGCGCCATGGCGCCGACGGGTCGTTCCACCACACAGAGAGTAGATCTGTCCCGGCGGGGATCAGCGCAGATACAGCAGGGGGTGGTATCGGTAAGGTTACGGCACTGGGGGCACCAGGTGATGCTCTCACGGGCATGACGCACTGCCGCGCTGAACTCCATGGCTTCTTCAGCGGGCATGGTCAACAAATGCAGGCAATACCGTTCCGCGGATTTACGGCCCACACCCGGAAGGCGGCGAAAAGCGTTTATCAATCGTTCCACGGCTGGGGATTGAGCGAACATCACGTTCTCCGGGGGGTTATCAGGATACGGCTGCGTCCGTTAAAACCCTGCCACGCAATACCGACCATTCCGCGAAGAGGGTGTCCCGGGTCATAATGTCAAGTCTTTCGGGAAACACCTTTCCCTGCAGATGATCACATTCATGCTGGATAATCCTCGCTAAAAAATCCTGGGCTTCAAAATCACAGGGGGTGCCATCACAGTCCAGGGCGCATACACGGATACGGGTGGCACGCGGCACATTGGCATAAAGCCCCGGCAGACTCAAGCATCCTTCCTCCGCATAAGCGTTGCCGCTCGTTTCCACGATTTCAGGATTTACCAAACATATCGGTTCCCCTTCAGGTTCACACAACACTAGAATCTGCCGGCCAATACCTACCTGGGGACCAGCGAGGCCCACGCCGTCAGACTCCAACATGGTTTCGACCATGTCCGCAGCGAGTTTCTTAAGTTGTGCGCCGAAATGAGTTACAGGAACGGCTTTCTCCCGTAGCGGGGCATCGGGATAAAGTACAATGTTCATTCTTGTCATAACATTCTCCTCTAGTATTATACAGCATGAAGATGCGATGGAGAAACAACGTAAGGACAGATTGTATTCCTATGCTCAAGGTTCTTGAGCATTAGGGGTAGTGCCGGTACGCTCCGCTGGGTCATTGGATTCGGGTGGCAGAGCAGGCCTGTCATGGTCGCCAACGGGCATTGGTGAGGTTACCGCAGTCCATGCTGTTTCATCATCGAATTCCACAGCTGTGTTTGGTGTGAAGCGCCTGATGCCAAAGCGTATGACCAGCAGGGCGGCAGCGCAGACAATAAGAAATACCAGCGCGGCATATTGGCCGATTGTACCCGGAGAATACTTCGCCCGCAGGATGGCAATGGTACCAGCCTCTGTATTTTCCTGATCATGATAGAAACGCCAATCTTCGATGCGATAACGGCCCCCCGGCGCCAATATGAACTCGTGAGCCGGTTTCTCTTTGCCGAAAACGGCTTCCAGGGTATACCGCACCAACGGCGCCCGGGGACGACGGCGATAGGAAACACGCGCTTCACGAACGGGCCGGCTCATGCCTTCACGCAGGCGCAAGGCTCCGTCCGGCGTTTCCAGTACAAGCGCCATCACGCCATCATTGAAGTTCGGTATCGGGATGGCTTTCAGCATCATCTGGGCCAGCCGCAGACGCAGCGTCGAACCGTCCGGAAGTTTTACGGACAGGGAGTCATCTTCATTCAATAAGATGTCACGTGTTCTGTTGCCCGAGATGTAGGTCACGACCAGCACGGCCCCGTCCCGCCAGGAATGCAATATAAAGACGACGTTGTTTACATACTGTTCAAACAGGATGTCGCCATCCCGGGATTGTGAGTTCGCTTCGACTACTTCCGTGGAGGTTTCACGGGCATTCTTTTTGAATACCCGGATACTAATGGGTTGTTTTTGGCCGGAGGTGACAGTGTCGGCAAGTGTGTATTCCGTACCTTCGGCTGTGGTGAGGCCGGTCCCCGGAACGAGGGAGTCAAACCAGTGGATACGGCGGTCTTCCCGAATACCCCACCGCATGCCAAGAGTGGACATCTTTTTCTGCGATGCCGCCTCACGTGCGCTCGTTTCATCCTTATGGCAGCGCAGTAGAATCATGACCTCCGGCATTGGATGGATGCGTTCGCCTTCAGCGACGAACAATGGCGGTTGCCAGCTCTTATCGTCTTGTTGCAGCGCCACCATAGCCATAGGCGCGCCGCGTCCGTCCCGCACCAGGCCTGTCCATGGTTCCACAGCCGTGACCGCGATCCGGCCCCCAGGCATCTCCACGGTCAGACCCGCATACGCGTCCCGCACCACCTGCTGTTCCGCACAGGTGATTTCAAGGACATCCTTCTTGGGATACTCCTCCACTATTTCCACCCTCTTTAAATGGAGGGAAAAGGGCAGGGGTTCGGCCTCATAGGCTTCCCCATTCCCGAGTATCTTGACGGCGGTACGGGGATTGTCGAATCCAATCAGTTCCGCCGGCAGGGGGTGTCGTGCCGCTGAAAAGATACCTCCTGTTTCGGACGAACGGACAACCCAATGTTCCGCATGTTCCCCTTCAATAACGATAATGCCGTCGAAACTTACGACCCGTTGCGCCACAATGCCTATGACAGCCACACTGGCGGCCAGATACAACAAGGCCACTACAAGTTTAACTGATAAACGGAACATGGCTGCTTGCCTCTGAACAGATACGCCTGCTGGAACCGCTTCTTGCCCGAGCAAGACGCCTGAGTTTTACGCTGTGGGGATACCCTGAAACAATAGCGTCCTGGACGCAGTTCCCTATCCTTGGCGATGAAAGTCAATCTTGCCGCCCTTATAGACACGGTTCTCCAGCCGGAATTGCGCAGATCAGGAACCGCCGTTGAGTTTAATTAATTTGTCACGTATCAGTTTTTCGATCTCGATCATTCGCTTTTTGGTATCCGCCTCCACGCGCATGACCAGTTTGGGCGATGTATTGGAGGCGCGAAGTAATCCCCACCCGTCCGGAAATTCAATACGTGCTCCGTCAATGGTAACAACATTTAATTTAAGGGTATTCTTGAAATAGTCCGTCGCCTGCTTTACCACACCGAATTTTCTGCTGTCCGGACAACTGAACTCAATCTCCGGCGTGCTGAAACGCTCTGGAATATCGGCGAAATGCGCGCTCAAGGGCCTGTCCTTTGCCGCGAGCAATTCCAGCAGACGGGCGCCGCCGTAAATGGCATCATCAAAACCGTACCAGCGGTGTTTAAAAAAGATATGACCGCTCATTTCGCCGGCCAGTTGGGCGTGGTATTTTTTCATGGCCGCCTTAATGTGGGAATGCCCGGTGCGCCACATGATTGCCCTGCCGCCCTGCTTCTCCACATCTTCGTAAAAACTCCGGCTGCATTTCACCTCCCCCATAATGGTCGCGCCGGGTTTTTCCTTAAGAATCGCACGGGCAAACAGGGTCAACAACCGATCTCCGGCCAGCATGTTGCCCTGTTCATCGCACCCCCCCAGGCGGTCCACGTCACCGTCAAATGCAATGCCGAGATCGGCCTTGTGCTTTCTCACCGCGCGGATCAATGCCTTCAGATTCTCCTCTTTTGTCGGGTCAGGATGATGATTGGGAAAATGACCATCCACCTCACAGTAAAGAGGAATGACCTCGCAGCCCAGGGACTCATAGAGCGGCACGGCGATAAGGCCCCCCACACCGTTGCCTGCATCCAATACCACCTTCAGAGGGCGCTTCAGGGAAATGCCGCGCCGGATGCGCGCCATATATTTATCGAATAGATTCAGCCGTGTGATTGTCACGGTCTTTCTTGATAGGGGGAAACTTCCCTTTTGCGCAATGACGCCCAGTTTCTGGATCTCTTTTCCATAGATGGTGGTGTTGCCCACAGCCACCTTCATCCCGTTGTAATTCTTGGGGTTATGACTGGCGGTGAGCATCAAACCACCGTCAACCGGCAGGGTATTCAACGCATAATACAGCACCGGCGTCGGCGTCATACCGATATCAATGACGTTTATGCCACACGCGGTGATACCGTCAATCACCGCATTGGCCAGCACTTTGCCGGACAGCCGTCCGTCCCGGCCAATAACAACCGTATTATATTTTTTTCTGCCGCGCAAATAAGCGGCATACGCCATGCCCAGGCGTTCCATGACCGACTCGTCAATATCCCTTTCTTCCTTGGCCGTTTCGGGGATGCCCACAATACCGCGTATATCATATTCACGAAAAATTTCAGGGTTGATGGGTTTCATCGTTTTTTTGCTCCCATTTTGGCGTCTTGTTTCTGGTATCCGTCAGATGCATGGCGGCCCGGAGAAAACGCCCTGGAAAGGCAGGCATTTCATCCCGTTCCCCATGCAGGCAGAGACTCGTCTAATAATATCATGAAGTTGGGTTTCTTTCCCAATACATGTGAATTTCGAGTCCGCGATTTTTGCGCCATCCAATTCACTCCGGACATATCATAGGGTAAGTCCAAAGTCTACCTGCGTTCCACGGCTCCTGCGGGCCGCACCTTGCGTATGCCGCCTGCATCATTACCCGTCCTGAAAATTGTATGGAGGGTGTCCCTTTGATATAGTATAGGTGGTATCAAGGAGTGAAAGGCAATGAAGAAAAAACTGATTATAGGCATGGGTCTTCTGGCCGTTTTGGGGATTACGGCCATGGTGGCATATACCGCCTGGCGCATTCATTTACTGGAGGGCATGAATCCGGAAGGCCTTTATTTCAATTCCAACGGCGTACCCATCCATTATACGCTGGCCGGAACCGGTGTTCCGGTCATCCTCGTACATGGACTGGGCATCAACGCAGGCATTAATTTTGGAGTTCACGGCACAAAGACAGCCTTGGCGGAAGAGTACCAGGTAATTACATTGGATTTGCGCGGTCATGGCCGTAGCGGTAAACCTCACGATCCTGAACAATACGGAGAGGAGATGTGCGAAGACATTATCCGCCTGATGGACCATCTGAGAATAAATAAAGCCCATGTGCTCGGATATTCGATGGGTGGTTTTATCGTGTTGAAACTGGCCACTCTCCACCCCGAGAGGTTGCTTTCCTTTGCCCCGTGCGCCGCAGGATGGACTCCGGAATCGGAAAAGGAATTTGGATTCTTCGAGGAACTCGCGGATGACCTGGACCAGGGAAAAGGGTATGGCCTCTTATCCGATCGGCTGACGCCCATTGGCCAAAAGGTCCGGTGGCATGAACGCTATTTGATGGATCGGGGGTTGTCTCTTCTTAATGATGAAGTGGCCATGTCGGCCCTGCTCCGTTCCGTACCAAAACTGATTGTTCCTGAAGAAGCCTTGAGAAAAAATACCATTCCCGCACTTGCCGTCGTCGGCGCGAGCGACCCGCTGCGGGTATTTACCGAGAAAATGGCCGAGGTTACGACAAACATGCAGTTGATCATTATGCCCGAGGGCGACCACATGACCACCCTGCACAAAGCTGCGACGTTGGAAGCCATAAAAGCCTTTCTAAAGGAAAATTCCAAAACAAAAGAAACGACAACACTTCCTGATGCCGCATAACCGGGCGCCATTCCGTAAAGAGTTTCCCCTTATTTTACAGATGATGATTATCTTTCTTCCCAAACGAAAGAAGGAGTGGAAAGCAACCCATGAATAACGATGCCGCAGCAGATAACAAGGCTGCCGAAAAGCACCGCCCGGACAATACGCAGGTGTTGTTTCTGACAGGGCTTTTTGTCGTTGCCGCTGTTGCGTTTATACTTCATGTCACCCTTTTTTATGCGCCTTTGCAGGGGGAGGACTTGGAGCGTTACTTTCAGAACGACATGCTGTCCCAATCGGTGGTTAGTCCCATAAGCGAAGAGAATTCCCCCTGCGCAGCCATGCCAACCTGGATTCAGTCCATATTGTGGCGCCTGTTCGACGGTGTGTCGGCTTTGCGGATAACGGCAATTTTGCTTCATGTACTCGTATCGGCGCTGCTATTTGTCCTGATACGTATCTGGCTGGCACGAGATGACAAAATAGGAATCCCGCTTTTAGGAGGATTACTGATGGCGGTCGTTCCGGCGGGCGCCGTTACGATGAGCCAGTCCGAGGGGTGGGCGGTACTATTGGCCTGCAGTTTTGCCCTGGCCGGTGGTGTCCTCTTTCTCTCCGGAACCGCGGATCCTGCCGGCACGGATTACCTGCGTGTGCTGTCAGCCGCATGGTGCGCAGCTGCGGCAGTGGCCTCACACCCTGCCATGGTGCTTGCGCCCTTATTCTACCTGGCATTGGATTTACTGCGCGTTGGAAATGAGCCTCGCTCAAAAGGCGCTTTTGACTGGAAGCCCCGCGGCATAGTATTCGCGGCGGGCCTGTTGGCGCTGATTGTGCTTCACTATAACGACAGCATGATCTCCTTTGCTTCACCCTATCTTTTGTATGCGCTTTTCGCGGCGGCTATCCTAATTCTTTGCCGGGGGGTGGACGCGATCCCGGTCCCCGTCGTCAAACGTGTCTTTTGCGGTTTACTGGCCCTGTTATTGCTTATCGGTGCGGCTTTCTCTTTCATGCAGGTTTTGCGCAGAGCCGATCCCGAGACAGGATTGGCACGCCATATTTCCACCCAGGGAGATGCTCCCTATCGTCGGCAACTTGCGCTGCAGTATCTGGACAAAGCTTTCCGAGAAAAGGACAAAAAGGAACAGCAGGCATTGTTTGCCGAGGCCGCTTCCCTGTGGCCGCAGGAAGAGGAAGTCGCAACTTGTCAGGTTTGGGAGCGTCTGCTACTGGCGGAGATATTGATGAAACTAGACAAGGGGGCGGCGGCCGCGACAATGATTGCCCCCTTGCTGGACCAAGTTCCTTTCGAGACCGCCGGTCGTCGGGCCGCCCGATTGAAGGCGGGGGCTCTCGGCACAGCCGGAGAGACTGCCGTAGACAAGTCCGACGCCTCGACTGAAATTGCGGCATTGTATTCCTTTGCGACAAAGTATGAGACGTTGTCCGCAGAGGAAAACCTGTTATATGCGCGCTCCCTGTCCGATCTGGGAGACATGACTGGCGCGGCGAATCTGTTCGCATCACTGCCGGAATACCCAAAGGACTCACCGGAGGGAATCGCCCAGAGGCAGGCTCTCACGGCCGCCGACAATGCAACAAACTTCCGTGATGACTATCGTAAGAAGGTCATGGAAGACCCACACTCGGCCGCCGGCTATGTAGCACTTGCCCGAAGTTGTTTCCTGGAAGGCAATCTCTTGCGCGCCTTTTACTGGCTGGAAATGACCTTGCGGCGCGAGCCAAACACGGAAGGCGCCTGGGAACTGCTGGGAACCCTGTTGGCCTTACGAAACCAGTCCGCGTATTTTATCAGTCAATGGGGTCCGTTGAAAGCCGACATGCCGCAGGCATGGCTTCTTCTTGCGCGCAGTGCCGCTGCCGCTTCCTCATGGGAGGCCGCGTATGAATACGCGAAACATGCCGCAGGCAAATCCGGCCTTTCACCAGAAGAATTTATGGCGGCATTCGCAGTGGAATCCGGGCAACTTGACCGTGCCGAACAGTGGCTGGCACGTGCCGTGGAGATGTATCCCCTGGCTTACAGTCCTCGACTCTTAAAGGCCGACCTTGCCATTGCCGGAAACCGACCGGATGACGCACGCAGATTCTTGGACGAAGCGCGATTGATGCAGGCGCCGGAAGCCGAAATTACCCAGAGGTTGGAACGCCTGAAACAGTCGTCGGTGGATAAAACCACGTCACCCGGGCCTTTTAAGCCAGTTCGTACCTATATCCAATAACATTGCATGGTATACTCTTGATATGGATTTCCTGCATATTATACTTCAGAAATTAGGCGCCCATCTTGGAAGCGAAAATGCGTTTGAGGTGTTCACCAAGTTTTTCATCGCCCTAATCCTCTCGGGCGCGGTTGGCATGGAACGACAGCGGAAAGGACGGGGCGCCGGGCTGAGGACCCATATCCTGGTATGTCTTGGTTCCACGCTGCTCATGATGATAAGTGAATACATATACCGGGAGGGAGGAGGTCAGCTCGTTCGCCTGGATCGTGCGCGCCTTGCCGCGGGAATTATTACCGGAATTGGGTTTCTGGGCGCAGGCACCATTATGAAATCAGGCCAGGAAAAAGTAGGATTGACCACGGCAGCCACGGTCTGGTTTTCAGCCGCTCTGGGAATTGCCATTGGCGCCGGATATCTGATCACGCCTTTCTTCGCGACGGCCTTTGTTCTGGCCGTAGTAATTGGATTGTCGGCTTTCGAACAGATACTTCCCCAGCGGGGATATTTTCTGCTCTCCATGCAATTGCCTGCCTCCGAAGTGGATGTGGGTCAAATTCTGGCTAATATCGAAGCCGCCGGCCCTTTTGAAGTCTATACTACTGCCATAAAAGGTTCTGAAGAGATGAATCGTCTGCAAATCAGCTTTCAGATTCACAGCCGTTCCACGACTGATTTTGCCATTCTTGCCGAGGTACTGCGCACACGCTACGCCCACGCCCAGAAGATCAGCCTCGAGAGATTACAGACCTAATCCGGAATGGGGCCCCTTATGGGAAACTGAACAAAAAAGTGTATGACAGGGTGTTTTTTGTTATAATCCCATCCCCGAAAAGTCACGCAAAAGATTAGGTGCGCTTGTTATAGTAAATCAAATGAAAGGTCCAAACGGTGACTGTAAAATATTATTGTCCAAAATGTGGGCGGCGTTTTGTGGATTGGGGCGCCGAGAAACTCGGATTTAAATGTCCCTCCGAGACTTGTGAAGGCGAGCCACTCGTCCTGCCCGGCGCCGAATCCCCTGAGGCCATTAGTGCCATGCAAAAAATAAAACGTTCCAAGAAGCGCAAGGCAATCCTGCCCGCGGTTACTTCGGATATAGACGTTTCCGAGTTGGAAGATGACTTTGTCGGGGACGTGGAATTGGATGAGGAGGAAGGAGAAGAAATCGAAGAGAGCGTGGATGAGATTGAGGCGCCTATCATTGTGGATGATGAAGATACGGCCGTGGTAGATGTCATAGTCGAGGACGAGGAAGAAGGGGATGACGACACTGTCTTCGACGAGGCCCTCACCCTGGAGGATGATGTGGATCTGGAAGAGGAATAACCACCTTGTCGGCTTTCAGGACCAAATGAAGGCAAGGGCCCCGGCGTGGCGAAACCTGACAAGAGGGCGGGTAAGGTTGAAATCGCCTTTATGACGGTGAGGGGGAGTATTTGTTCCCTGCATACAGAGGCAATTCCGGAAATAGAAATATGGATGAGGCCGACAATACCCTTTTTTTAAGGGCAGCGCGAGGCGAGAAGACTGAGAGACCGCCAGTCTGGCTGATGCGGCAGGCAGGACGCAGCGATCCCGCTTACCGGGCCTTGCGCGCCTCCGTGCCGCTACCCTTGGAACAACTTTTCCAAACGCCGGATATTGCCGCGCAAATTTCATTGCTGCCCGGACGTTGGGGCGTGGACGCCCTCATCATTTTCCTGGATATTTTGAGCCCGCTCGCCCCCATGGGGGCGCCTTTTATTTTCCGCCCAGGCCCCCAGCCCGCAACACCATTACGCACCGTCTACGATTTTGAGGCACTACACGAGTTTGACATGGAGGAGGGTATGCCTTTTGTAAACCACACCTTCAGGCTGATGCGTCAGAATACTCCGTCTGGCGTTTCCCTGTTGGGTTTCGCCGGCGCCCCCCTTACACTACTCACCTTTCTTGCGGAAAGCGGAAGTCCCGGTTCTATGCTTTCCCAAACCCGTATCCTGCTGGAGGAATATCCTGACAAGATGCTCCGGGTACTAAATACGCTCACCAATGTTGTTATTGACTATCTCAACTATCAATTGGCCTGTGGCGCCCACGCGGTTCAACTGTTTGAATCCGCCGCTTGTCTGTTTACACGCAAGGAATACCTGGAATTCGCGCTCCCCTGTCAACAACGTATTTTCGACACGCTTAAGGGCGCTGGACTCTCTATATTTTTCGCACGACTGACAGATAGTCACATCCCCATCACGGACTTGAATGCCGCGGGCGCTGACGTGCTGTCGCTTTCTTCAATACATTCCATCCGAGAGCTACGTGGCGCCCTGGGAGGCCACATTGTTGTACAAGGGAACCTGAATAATCAACTGCTGTTAAATGGCCCGTGTGACGCCATAGCCCGCGCAGCGCGCGCATGCATGGAAGAAGGGGAATGCCACGGCCATATTTTCAACTTGAATCACGGGGTTTTACCGGATACGCCTCACAGCCATGTCACCTATCTGGTAGATTATGTACGGAAATGGAAGGCAGGGGAACCCCAAGACCTGTCAGAACCTGAATAAACTCCCAATGCCAATTTGCCTGCCCGGTTTATGTATAATAGCGTCAAAAGAAACGTAATCCTTTCAGGAGGTTTGCCATGAGGAATATAGTATGTATATCAGTAGTGTTTTTATCGGGCTTCGAAATGCTTGCGGCTCAGGCGCCCGACTTGGCCAATATGGACATTGTGGAGCGATCCGTACCCGACGGTCCTGTCGCCATCATTGACAATGTTGCCATCGAGGGACGCGACTTTCTGCGGGATTACCGGCGCCATCTCCACAATGTCATACAGATGGTCAAGGATCCTGAATTAAATGATCAGTTTCGTGTCCGGGCGGGCCTGACCATTCTGGGAGATATGATTCGCGCGGAGATCCTGTTCCAGGAAGCACAGCAGCGACGTCTCACCGTGGCGGATGCGGATATACAGGCGGAATACAAGATGAAAATGGAATATTTCTCCAAACTGCTGGAGCAGGATATGGGTTCGGTTCCCACAGAAGCCCAAGTACTGGAAAAAGCCGGTCAGACCAAGGAAGAGGCTTTGGAAAGTATCCGCAAACAATTTCTGGCAGAGAAGGCATCCGAAGTAATCGCTGAAGAAAAAGGTCTGAAAATAAGCGATGAAGACGCGAAAAAATACTACGAAAAAAATCCGCAACTTTTCCAGGTCGCGGGAGGACTTCATCTGAATCAGATATTGATTGTTCCTAAACCAAATGCAACCAAGGCGGATGAAAAAGCCTGGAAAAAGGCGGAAGAACAGATGGAACATGCCCGCGCGCGCATTCTCGCCGGAGAACAGTTCGCGGCTGTCGCGCGTGACCTGTCCGAGGCCCCCGATGCTTCAAAGGGAGGGGACATGGGAATGAATAAAGCGTCGGATTTGCCCCCCTTCTTTGTGAATGCAGCCGCCAAAATGAAACCGGGAGAAATCAGTGGGGTTATTCGCAGCGAGTTCGGCGTGCATATAATCCAATTGTTGGCCACCGAACCTTCCCAGGTGGTTTCCTATGAGGAGGCCAAGGATAAGATAAAACTTGTGTTGAAACGCGTAAAGACGGAAGAACTGGTATTGCAGTTTTGCGAACCTATTGTGAATGATTCCGGACGTACCAAGATTTTTCTTCAGCTCGAGCGCACCCTCGCTTCTCTTGGCGGAGAGGGCGAAAGTTAAAAAGCCGTTTTTTCTAACGTGGGCTGTGCCCACAACCTAGAAAATGTTTTCAGAGTATGTTGTTCAC
>JAEAMG010001585.1_pt1 | contig 16551 bp, 12 predicted proteins | sample 8958741 | NCBI WGS metagenome assembly JAEAMG01 (sample SAMN16933256, study PRJNA681125) | bioreactor sludge metagenome | isolation source: anaerobic bioreactor treating anionic surfactant - SDBS | place: India: Bengaluru | collected 2019-02-28 | reverse complement strand
TCGTAACCAAGCTCCGGCAGTAAAATTACGTCGGCCCCTCCTGCCATACCTGCATACAATGCAATCCACCCCGCATGATGTCCCATCACTTCTACAACCATCACACGTTTATGCGAACTGGCTGTGCTATGTAATCTGTCTATGGCTTCGGTGGCAATGTTGACAGCCGTATCAAATCCAAAGGTTATATCTGTACCCCATATATCGTTGTCGATCGTTTTAGGAACACCGATAATATTAAGTCCTAGTTGAGAAAGAAGATTCGCCGTTTTCTGAGTTCCGTTTCCCCCGATACAAACCAGGCAGTCCAGGCCGAGGGACTCGTAGTTTTCCTTTATGATATGAGGTTTCTCTGAATCTCCGGATGCCAGTAATTTGCGGAAAGGTTTCTCGCGGGAAGTGCCCAGAATGGTCCCCCCCAGGTTGAGTATGCCGGAAAGACTACGTTCGTTAAAAACTTCGATATCTTTATTGAGTAATCCTACAAATCCACTGTGAATGCCAATCACCTCCATACCATAATGCATTAAGGCCGTTTTCCCCACTCCACGAATGGTTGCGTTGATACCGGGGCAGTCTCCTCCGGAAGAAAGTATCCCTATTTTCATTGTTTTACTCATTTAAGTACTTAGCAAAGGTATAAATAAAAAGAGAATACTTAAATTTGCAAAGAACACAATATGAAAAAGCATGGATTTTTTAACTAAAGCGGTTTTACCCTTCTTTCGTTACAGATTAAAACAGATTGAATCGCACGTAATGTGCGCCGATGCTGTACAGCAAAGACAGCTATCTAGTCTGATTGAAAGCGCCAGGAATACAGAGTGGGGTAAAAAATACGATTATAAAAGTATCCGTACATACGAAACATTTCAACAGCGTATACCGATACAACAATATGATGATATTAAGCCTTATGTAGAAAGAATGCTTCAGGGAGAACAGGGACTTATCTGGCCAACTGCTGTAAAGTGGTTTGCCAAATCGAGCGGCACCACCAACGATAAAAGTAAATTCCTCCCGGTGTCGAAAGAAATTTTATGGAAGTGTCATTATAAAGGAGGTTTCGATGCTGTAGCTCTATATCTTGGAAACAATCCATCCAGTAATTTTTTCAGCAGAAAAGGGTTGATCCTTGGCGGCAGTCACAAGCCTGTCGCGTTGAACCAGCATGCCCATTGCGGCGACCTTTCGGCTGTTCTACTGCAACAATTAAATCCGTTGGTGAATTTGGTGAGGGTACCCCCCAAGCGGATTATCCTTATGGACGAATGGGAAAGTAAAATTAAAGCGATCGTAGACTATACCTGGAACAAGGATGTAAATAGCATTTCCGGAGTACCGTCCTGGATGTTGGTGCTCATTAAGGCAATTCTGGAACGTACCGGAGCTGAAACCCTTTCCGACGTATGGCCCAACCTGGAGGTTTTTTTCCATGGAGGAATCAGTTTCAGTCCCTATCGCGCTCAATACAAGGCATTAATCCCTTCGGATAAGATGCATTATGTGGAGACCTACAATGCGTCTGAGGGATTTTTCGGCATACAGGGAGACTTGTCCGATCCGGCCATGTTGCTCACATTAGACTATGGTATTTTCTACGAATTTATACCGATGAGCGAGATCGAAAAGGAAAATCCTACGGTTATACCACTAGAGGATGTACAAACAGATACAAACTATGCCCTGATAATTACTACCTGTGGTGGTTTATGGAGGTATATGATTGGAGACACGATTCGTTTTACATCCCGGAATCCTTATAAATTCATTATTACGGGCCGAACGAAGCATTTTATCAATGCATTTGGCGAAGAATTGATGGTTGATAATGCCGACAAAGGCTTAGCCAGAGCCTGCGAACTTACGGGGGCCAAAGTAAAAGAATATACAGCCGCACCGTTATTTATGCTTAATGCTGGTCACGGTAGGCATCAATGGTTTATCGAATTTGAGCATGCGCCGGAATCCCTGGATGAATTTACAAAAATACTGGATGATACCCTTCAGAAACTGAATTCGGACTATGAAGCGAAGCGTTACAGAGGGATGTCTTTGCTATCTCCCGAGATTATTCAGGCGCGTGAAGGTGTATTTTATGAATGGTTGAAAGAAAAAGGGAAATTGGGTGGACAGCATAAAATACCCCGGCTCAGCAATCAAAGAACCTATATTGAGGAGCTTCTGGAATTAAATAAATAAGTATTCGCCACTAGAACCGGTACGAAAGATAAAAACCGCCCCCTTCTCTCTGAATAGAGGGGGCTAGAAACAGGTTGTTTGCCGTTTTATTCCCGCTCTTCCGGATTATGAGGTTCTTTATTGGGAAGTAGATCAAGTAAGATAATTCGACAGACAAGATACCGATTCCTGCACCTGCAGCCACATCGGCCAACCAATGACGGTTATTGTATACCCTCGATGCAGCTACAAATCCCGCAATGGCATAACCGGAATAGGCCAATACCGGAGAGCTGTCTTTAAATTCTTTATAGGCCATATGTGCACCCAGAAATGCATTTGCTGTATGGCCGGAGGGGAAAGAGTAGGGCCGTCCGTCGGGGCGGGTTGTTTCAATGTTGTTTTTTAAGCCGTGAACAGCTGCTGCGTTTATTCCTTCTGCCATTGCAAGCAAAACAAATTGATCTGCCAGACTGTGTTTTTCCTTCCCTACTATATCACACATAAATACCCAACCCAACATTCCCCATTCAAGATAATCATCTATACGAATTTGAGAAACGGAATCTTTCCTGGAGATTAAATGAAAATCGCGCATTCCGTCTACAGAAGAACCAAAAGCACCAACCGCAATCAGAGTCGCAGGTAAAACAAACTGCTTTAGGGGAACTTTACTATACTTTGTTTTTGTAACGGACAATGAATCTTTGAGGGACAAAGAATCAGCCTTTAGATTCTTTTCATACACTTGCCCATGTGTTGTTGAAACAATGCATAATGTAATACAAAGTAATATGATAATGAATCGATTCGTTCGATGTCTGTATATACCGGCCAATGAATTTATTTTTAAAAGTTTGTACAAAGAAACAAAATCCCATTAACTGATACAATTTCAAAAGGTAAATAAATATTTAAACTATCTTTGGCAATACTTTTACGCCTTGTTATTGAAAGGCTGTTTGATATTAATTTAATATAGAAAGAAAGATGACGAAAACAAAATACAATCCCGAGACTACCAATTGGAACGACAGTTATTTACTAGGTATACCGATGATAGATAATCAGCATAAAAAGTTTTTTGTAATATTAGATAACCTGGTGACTCTTAATCAAAAGCAGGAAAAATCTGAGATGCATTCTTTAATCAATGAACTTCAAAACTATGTTATCTACCATTTCAAGACAGAAGAAGATCTTATGGTGAAATCTCAGTCACCCAATATTGACTTACATGTCATGGAGCATGAGCTGTTCAGGAAGAAAGTGGAAGAGTTCCATCATAGTTATTATAATAACAATGAGGAACTCCTGAATGAAATGATCTCGTTTATGAGAAAATGGTTGTTAATCCATATCAGTGGAACCGATGCTGAATACGCCGATAGCATTAAGAATACCCTGGGTATACAATAATAGATTCTTTTAGAAATCAATCATAATACCAATGCTTGGCAACAACGTGCCTGATGTTCTTTTTACAGGTTTAAGTTCATAACGTTGTTGAGATACAGGCGCTTCCGGATTCATTATTTTCCCGGTCTTGATATATACGTCCGGCTGATTATAGGTGCTGTTCAAGGCATTTTGGATATCAAGGTATAAACCCAGCATCCATTTCTTGAACGAATACGATTTATCAATACGGATGTCAAGCTGTGTAAACGACTTGAGTCGCCCGCTATTAAAGCGGCTGTAGTCGTAATACAGGTTGCCTTTGGCATCCCAGGCTTCAACTAAGCTGCTTTTTTCCAGATCGTAAGGGGTATAGGGTGCCCCGCCTACATAGCGGAACTTGGCTCCGATATCCCAGTTTCGAGGCAGCGAATAGGTTCCGCTGAATGTAAACAGATGCTTATTATCCCAGCTGGAAGGAAGGTATCTGTTCGTATTCCGCCCGTCCTTAAACTCACTGCGAACCAATGTATAGGAGGCAATAAAAGTCAACCCTTTGTAATTATACCAGCGTCCCATCAGTTCAAGGCCATAGGCTCTTCCCGTGGCGATAGATTGAACCGCTTCATTTCCCAATACACCATAGTCGGCTCCTTTGGATGCCAGCGGAATAGAGTCTGTAAGCGACATCGGGTAACGATCGTAATGTTTATAAAAGCCTTCTGCCGTAAATTTAAGGTACGATTTTGGTCTGAACTCCAAGCCAATGCCGGCCTGGTCGCTTCTTATATATTGCAGTCCGTTGACTTTATTGATGTACTCTCCCTGATTATCTTTGAATCCCATAGAGGTGTAGGCAGGCAGTTCAAAAAAACGGCCTATGTTTCCATTCACGTAAAAATCTTTGTAAAACCGATAGGATAGGGATAAGCGGGGCGACAGCTGATCAACCATATTATTCATTTTCGTACTGTAGTTGTTTGCGTCTGTACGCAATCCTAGCGAAGCCGTAAATCGTTCGTTGTAACTTTCGTACGTTGCGGTTGCAAATAACCCCCACTTCGTCAGCCCCAGCGAAGTATTGTATTCCTGAATAAATGGCCGGTCGGTAAATATTTTCTGATACGACTCATTGGTATATTTTATATATTCAACATTTCCGCCTACAGCAAGTTGTATATAGGGCAACCGAAAGAGATTCTCCGAACGTAATTTGAACTCGGATTCTCCCGAGTTATAGTCTAAAGACAGCCTTTCCGGTTCTTCAATATTGTCTTTATATTTTAAATTCTTATTATTCATGTAGCTGCTGCTGGCAATGAGCGAATACATGTTATGTCCGGCAAAATGTTTGTATACAGCACCCAGGGTGTATGTTTTTTGTTTTACAACGGGTAGGTATTCAAGAATATATTTGTTTTCGTCAGACATATCCTTCATCCCTGTATTCAATTTCATATCATCTAACGCCCCCAGTCCGATAAAGGAGATTTCGTTTTGTTTATCTATCTGATGCTTAATCTTAAACTGAGCATCTGTGTACGTAGGAAGAAACGGTAATCCGATCGCCTTAAACAGAAATTGCAGATACGAACGTCTAACGGAAACAAGATAGGTGGTTTTTTTCCCTAAAGGACCGTTGGACGAAAAAGCTACTTCGGAAGCTCCAACCACAGCCCTTGCGGATGATTTTTCCTGATTGCCGTCCTGCAATTTAAAATCGAGGACCGAGCTTAGCGCATTCCCGCGAGCAGCAGGAAAGGCCGCTGCATAAAAGTTGACCTCCCTGATAAAATCGGGGTTGATTATCCCAACCGGTCCGCCCGATGCTCCCTGAGTAGAGAAGTGATTTATATTAGGTATCTCCACCCCGTCGAGAAAAAAACGGTTCTCAGAAGGACCACCTCCGCGAACAATGATGTCATTACGAAAAGCAGCTGTCGACGCCACTCCGGGAAAAGATTGAACCACCCTTGAAATATCCCGGTTTCCTCCGGCACTCTTTTCAATCTCCTTAAATCCTATCACTCGCAATCCAAGAGGACTCTCGGCTGTTTTTCTAAAGGGGGTAGCCACGACGTTGACCTCTTGCAGATTCTGACTCGATTCTTCCATTTCGATGCCCACAAATACATCCGATTTTACTACGCGGAATTCGGCCGTTACAAAAGGCTTATATCCGATAAACGAGGCCTGAAGCCGGTAACTTCCCGGCGGAACTCCCTGTATGGTAAAGGATCCGTCTTCAGCGGTGACCGATCCATTTAATGAATTCCAGATAATTACGTTCACAAAAGGCAATGGTTCTCCGCTTAGATTATCTTTTACAACACCCTTGATCGAATACGTTTGCTGCGCCGTTAACTGAACAACGGAAATTAAAAAAAACAGGATAAGTAGTGCGTAAGTCCTCAGATTCATGCGCTGATATTTCATAGTTTTATTTTTTGGAATCTATTCATAACTGTAATATACCTTATGTAACAAAGAAAGATGTACTTTTGTCCAAAGAAACAGAATAATTTTCAATATATCTTGAAAGAAAAGAATACATTTCAGCATTTGAGCCCTTCCGTAAACATAGAACCGGTTTCTGACGGGTTGAAAAGGGAGTTGCAGGTTACATCAGATGGCAGTCATACGTTGTACATGCCCGATATGGACGAGCATTATCATTCTGTGAACGGAGCTATTCAAGAGTCGGAACATGTATTTATTGAAGCCGGCCTCCACCGGTTATCCAAAAAGGAGATCAGGGTATTGGAAATTGGGTTCGGAACAGGTCTTAATGCCTTCCTTACGCTTTTAGATAGTAGGCAAGCCGATCGGCATATTACCTATTATTCGATGGAGCTTTATCCGCTGGATATCGCGTTGGTCCAAAATCTTAATTACGGAAAAGTGTTGTGTGCCGGGGAAGAAGACCTGTTTATGGCACTTCATGAAGCTCCCTGGAACCAGTCGGCATCGATCACGCCCAATTTTACGCTGCACAAAATGAAAGGAGACTGCAACCAGGCAGAGCTTCCCAACGAAATAGACCTTGTATATTTTGATGCTTTCGCTCCGGATAAACAACCCGAAATGTGGAATCAGGAACTATTCAATAAATTGTATTTCCGCATGAATGAGGGAGGTATACTTACAACCTATTGTGCCAAAGGAGCGGTACGCCGTACAATGAAAGAGTCCGGATTTTCTGTTGAAAGAATACCCGGACCCCCTGGGAAGCGTGAAATGCTTCGCGCTACAAAACTGTAATATCTTTAGCTTACAGCAGCGCGTCAATTTTGGCAACAAAAGTTGCTTTAGGCGCTGCTCCAACTTGCTTGTCAACTACTACGCCATCTTTAAAGAAAAGAATTGTAGGAATGTTGCGGATACCGAATTGCGATACTACATCGTCGTTGTTATCCACATCGATCTTGCCAATTATCACTTTACCTTCATATTCTGTAGCCAGTTCGTCAACAATTGGACCAACCATGCGGCAAGGACCACACCATTCTGCCCAAAAGTCCAGAACCATGGGCTTACCAGAGTTTACCAACTCATCAAAATTTGCATCTGTAACTTGTAGTGCCATAACTTTATTTTCTTTCGTTTATGTTTGTCTAAGTGGCATCAAAAATACGAATTCTTTGCTGCCGGACAAAGTTTCAATTAATTTTAAAATCAACGTTTTCATTTTCCCTAAGCCAATCTTGAAGTCCAACTCATTTTCATTCCACCTGCGGGGTTGAACAGACGCATTAATCAACAGCGTAAAACCAACTTTGCAATATTTACTGAACTCGATATAATCATTTCCGAACAGAGGTATCTCTCCACTTCCGGTAAAATCTTCCAGTTTCAGGATTCCATAGGGTTTTCCCATTTTAGTCATACCCTCTCTGAATCCGGTAACAATTCCTCCCATAAGAATTTCTCTTCCTTTCAGTTCATCCCGGTCGGCCAGTTCGGCAACGCCCGTGTTGCAGACATAGTTGAGTACAATCCAGTATTGGTCTAAGGGGTGGGCTGACAGATAGATTCCTACCAGATCTTTTTCTTTGTTGAGGCGTTCCAAATCGCTCCATCTGTCCCCCTGAGGGATTTCGGGGCGGGCAATGGCTACAAAATCATCTCCGCCGAACAACGAATTAGTGGCCGTATTCTTATCTACCTGGAATTTATTGCCGTAGCGTACCAATACATCTAAAAATGTTTCGCCTTTGCCTGCTTCGGCCACAAACTGTTCGCGCCTGATCTCGGGGAAATTATCAAATGCCCCGGCCATAGCCAAAGCTTCGATGTTCTTCTTGTTACAGGCAGAAAGATTTACCCGTTCTACAAAGTCGAAAACACTTTTGAAAGGACCATTCTTTCGTTCTTCAATGATGTTCTGTACAGCCGACTCTCCCACGCCTTTGATCGCTCCCATTCCAAACCGGATATCGCCATTCGCGTTCACAGAGAATTTGAGCTGAGATTCGTTTACATCCGGACCAAGCACCTGGATTCCCATGGCCTTGCACTCATCCATGAACTTGGTGATTTCGGTGATATTCGAGATATTCCGGCTCAATACCGCCGCCATGTATTCGGATGGATAGTTAGCTTTCAGAAAAGCCGTTTGATAAGCGACCCACGAATAGCAGGTGGCATGACTTTTATTGAAAGCATACGAAGCAAATTTTTCCCAATCCGCCCATATTTTTAGCAGCACATCCTCCTTGTGTCCGTTGGATTTTCCACCTTCCAGGAACTTTACCTTCAGACTGTTCATCTTTTCAATGAGCTTCTTACCCATTGCTTTACGTAACTCATCCGACTGACCACGGGTGAAATTAGCCAGCAAACGGGATAAAAGCATCACCTGTTCCTGATACACGGTAATCCCGTAGGTATCCTTCAGGTAACGTTCCATTACCGGAATATCGTACGTGATAGGTTCGGAACCATTCTTACGGGCGATGAAAGAGGGGATATAATCCATGGGGCCCGGTCTGTAAAGGGCGTTCATGGCAATCAGATCCTCAAATTTGGTGGGCTGCAGTTCTTTCAGGTATTTCTGCATACCGGCCGACTCAAACTGGAAGGTTCCGGTTGTTTTACCTTTACTGTATAAGTCGTATGTTTTCTCGTCTTCTATGTCGATCGTGTCGATGTCAATACGTTTTCCGGTAGTCAACTGAACATTCTCGATGGCTTCTTTGATAATTGAGAGGGTCTTCAGACCCAAAAAGTCCATCTTAATCAGTCCCGTGTCTTCAATTACAGATCCTTCGTATTGGGTTACCAGCATCTCCTCGCCCGTATCCTTATCTTTTGCGGTACTTACAGGCACAACATCGGAGATGTCGTATTTCCCAATAATAATACCACAGGCATGTACTCCGGTATTACGCACGTTGCCTTCCAGCATCTGTGCATATTTTAGGGTGTCGCGCATGGCTGGATCCGACGAGCGGGCTGCCTCCTTCAGTTCCGGAACATATTCGATGGCATCCTTTAATTTGAATTTCTTCATGTCCGGAATCTTGTCGGGCACTAATTTGGCCAACCGGTTGGATTCGCTTAAAGGCAGTTTCTGCACACGAGCCACATCCTTAATGGCCGACTTGGTAGCCATCGTTCCATAGGTGATGATGTGCGCAACCCTGTCTTTACCATATTTTTCTGTAACCCAGCGTAAAACCTCTCCACGTCCGTCATCATCAAAATCCACATCGATATCGGGCATTGAGATACGGTCCGGATTCAGGAAACGCTCAAAAAGCAAGTCATATTTAATCGGGTCGATATCCGTAATTCCCAAACAATAGGCAACAGCCGATCCGGCAGCCGATCCACGACCCGGACCAACGGCTACGCCCATCTTACGTGCCGCAGCAATGAAATCCTGTACGATGAGAAAGTAACCGGGAAATCCCATCCCTTTTATCACACCCAATTCAAAGTCGATACGCTCTCGAACCTCATCATTCAGGTTTTCTCCGTATTTTTTTTCAGCTCCAACGTATGTAAGGTGCCGTAGATAATCATCATCGTCCTGAAATTCGGGAGGAATGGGGAAGTCGGGCATAAGCGCCTTGTGGTCGATGGAATAGAATTCAACTTTATTGGCGATCTCCAACGTATTGTCAAGAGCCTCGGGAATATCCGCGAAAATCTGATTCATCTGAGCCGTTGTCTTCATCCACTCCTGCTTGGAATAACGCATACGATCCGGATCGTCAAGGTCTTTACCGGTACTCAGGCAAATCAACCGGTCGTGAGCCTCTGCATCTTCTTCGTTGGCAAAGTGCACATCGTTGGTAGCAATAAGTTTTACCCCATGTTTCCTGGCAAGCTCGATCAATACCTTATTTACCTCCTGTTGTTTGGGGAAAGTAGTTTGATCGGCCAACGGATCATGCGTCTCGTGGCGTTGCATCTCCAGGTAATAGTCATCACCAAACAAGTTCTTAAACCATTGAATGGATTTATCGGCCTCCTCCAACCGCCCCTTCATGATGTGTTGAGGAATTTCTCCCCCCAGACAGGCAGAGCTTACGATCAAACCTTCATGATATCTTTCCAATAATTCTTTATCGATACGCGGACGGCCGTAAAAACCTTCAGTCCACGATAAAGAAACCATCTTGATCAGGTTTTTATATCCTTGAAAATTCTTGGCAAGAACAATCAGGTGATAGCCGCTTAAATGCTCCTTTCCGTCCTTGTCGAACCGATTGGTACGGGCGCAATAACATTCGCAGCCGATGATCGGTTTAAACAAAGAGGCTTTGCATTCTGCAATTTTCTCCGTTAGTTTCGTTATCCGTTCTTCCTCTTCCGGTGTAAGTATCTCTTTATCTTTGAGTATATTCAGCTCCTTCTCGCAATCTTTGATTGTTCCGGTGAATTTGCTGTTCTTCTTGTTAACTTTATTGAAAAACTCTTTAACACCAAACATATTTCCATGATCGGTGATGGCAATAGCGGGCATTCCATCGTTTTGCGCCTTTTCAATCAGCGAGTCGATAGATGCCTGTCCGTCCAGCATCGAATACTGGGTATGTACATGTAAATGAACAAAAGGTTTCATGTAATATCTAATTTCTTTTGGGAGGATAAAGATAGGAATTTTAAACCGTATGCGACTATCACTGTAATTTTTTTCTGTAGGTAATTAAACCTTATTGTAAAACATACGTCATAATCTCTAATGCTTAAGCAAAAGTATTACTTTTATGACGAATCATTAAAATAGAGAGAAGATGACCAAGAGTGTAAAATGGAGCCTTACAGCGGCTATTGTTGTATTTATTGCAGCGCTTGCTTTTTATCCGGATATAAAAAGAAAATTTCAGGGAAGCAAAGACGAAATTCCCATGTCACCCTCTAAAGGAGGAGGAAGAAACCAAGTACTCAATGTGAATGCAGAAGTGGTAAAATTCCAAACACTTACGGATAAGATAATGAGTACAGGAAGTGTAATCCCTGATGAAGAGGTGAATCTGTCTTTTGAATCATCGGGAAAGATTACGTCCATATACTTTAAAGAAGGCTCCCATGTAAGCAAGGGGGCATTGCTCGCAAAGATTAATGATCAGCCGTTACAGGCACAGCTAAAAAAGCTGGTGGCTCAGATTCCGCTTGCAAAGGACCGGGTTTTCCGCCAGCGTACACTGCTTGAAAGAGACGCTGTAAGTCAGGAGGCCTTTGAACAAGTGCAGACAGAATACGATAAATTGATGGCAGACATCGATTTAGTGAAGGCTAATATTGCCCAGACAGAGCTTCGGGCTCCTTTCGACGGTATTATCGGACTTCGTTCCGTAAGTGAAGGCGCCTTCACTTCTCCCTCCACCGTGATTGCGAAACTAACCAAAATATCTCCCTTAAAGATTGATTTCTTGCCATCCCGAGTGAGGCCATCATCCCCGAGATGGGTAAAAATATGGTGTATCTGTATAAGTCGGGAGAGGCCAAACCAACAGAAATAATAACAGGATTACGAACAGAAAGCCGTGTGCAGGTATTGGAAGGTTTACAACCCGGAGATACACTTCTTGTTACGGGAGTTATGCAGCTGCGTACCGGAATGAAAGTTAGTATCGATGCGCTTAATTAAATCTGTAAAATTTCAATCATGAATATATCCGAACTAAGTATAAAAAGACCTGTACTGGCTACAGTTATCGTGCTGGTTATTGTATTGTTTGGTATGATTGGCTACAACTTTCTGGGTGTACGTGAGTATCCCAGTGTAGACCAGCCCATCATATCAGTCGATGTATCTTATCCGGGAGCTAATGCCGACGTGATCATGAACCAGATAACGGAGCCGTTGGAGCAGAATATCAACGGTATTCCCGGGATTCGTTCGTTGTCGAGTGTGAGTAGTCAGGGAAGCAGCCGTATTACAGTCGAATTTGAATTGAGTGTCGATATGGAAACGGCCGCTAACGATGTCCGCGACAAGGTTTCGAGAGCTCAGCGTTTCTTACCCCGGGACTGTGATCCCCCAACTGTATCTAAAGCAGATGCCGATGCCAGTCCAATCATGCAGATCGCGGTTCAAAGTAAAACCCGTTCTTTGATGGAACTGAGTGAGATAGCCGATCTTACGGTTAAGGAACGTTTGCAAACCATTCCGAATGTTAGTGCAGTCAATATCTGGGGCGAAAAGCGTTATTCCATGCGTTTGTGGCTGGATCCTATCAAGATGGCCGGATATGGTGTCACTCCGATAGATATCAAGAATGCGGTGGACCGTGAGAATGTTGAGCTTCCTTCCGGAAGTATTGAGGGGAATACCATGGAGTTATCCATACGTACCTTGGGGTTGATGCATACGGCTAAGGAGTTCAATGATTTGATTATTAAAGATGACGGTAGTAATATTGTTCGTTTCAGCGATGTGGGAATGGCCGAATTGGCACCCGAAGATATCCGAAGCCTGCTGAAAAAGAATGGAGAACCCACGGTTATAAACGTGTTGATTCCTCAGCCGGGAGCCAATCACATTGAAATTGCAGACGAGGCCTACAAACGTATTGAGCAGCTCAAAAAAGACTTACCTAAAGATGTAAGCATTGAAATGGTGTACGACAATACACGTTTCATACGCGCCTCCATCTTCGAAGTGGAAGAGACGATTTATGTTGCTTTCTTACTGGTGGTTATCATTATCTTTCTGTTTTTGCGCGACTGGCGTGTTACGCTGGTTCCGGTAGTGGTTATTCCCGTTTCGCTTGTGGGGGCATTCTTTGTAATGTATTTGTCGGGTTTCTCCGTAAACGTACTTACCATGCTTGCCGTTGTATTGTCGGTGGGACTTGTGGTGGATGATGCGATTGTGGTGGCCGAGAATATTTATGTACGAATAGAAAAAGGGATGAAACCCATCGAGGCAGGTATAGAAGGATCCAAGGAGATTTTCTTTGCGGTTGTATCCACCACTATTACGCTGATCTCGGTATTTCTTCCCATCGTATTCATGGAGGGGATGACGGGTCGTCTTTTCAAGGAGTTTAGTATTGTAATTGCCGGATCGGTGGGTATTTCGTCCATTGTGGCACTTACCTTCACGCCGATGCTTGCTACCAAACTATTGAAGCATCGTGAAAAGAAGAATTTGTTTTATCGAAAGACGGAACCCTTCTTTGAAGGGATGAACCGGATTTATTCCAATAGCTTGAGCTGGGTGTTAAAACATCGCGTCTGGTCGTTGCCTGTTGTAGCCATTTTGTTTATCTCCATCGGATTCTTGTGGAAGAACATCCCTACGGAGCTTTCGCCCATGGAAGACCGTTCGATGGTGACTGTCAATTTGCGCGGACCGGAAGGTGCAACCTTCGAGTTTATAAGAGATTATGCGGATCGGATTGAATTTCTGGCGGATTCTGTGGCTTACGAACGTAAGGCAAATATCGTACGCTCGTGGGGTGGAGGTGGTTTTATCAATATCATTCTGCCGGATATTTCGGATCGTCCCCGTACTCAGATGGAAATTGCCGACAACCTGAGTGCTGTTGTGCGCAAAGAGACTAAAGCCCGAAGTTTTGTTCAGCAACAATCTACCTTTGGCGGACGACGTGGAGGTATGCCGATTCAGTATGTATTACAGGCTCCTAACCTGGCCGAATTGCAGGAGGCCTTACCTGCATTTATGGATAAGGTGAATGCCAGCCCTGTATTTGAAATGGCAGACGTAAACCTGAAGTTTACTAAACCGGAGACTCGCATATCCATCAATCGTGATAAGGCTACCTTGCTGGGAGTTAGTACCCGCAATATAGCACAGACTTTGCAATATGCCTTGAGTGGTCAGCGAATGGGATATTTTTATCTGAACGGTAAACAATATCAGATCTTGGGCGAAATAAACAGACAGCAAAGAAATAAGCCTGTCGATTTGAAATCGATTTATGTAAGAAGTGAAAGCGGTGAAATGATTCAGCTGGATAACCTGGTAACCCTGGAAGAAAACGTGGCTCCGCCTCAACTTTACCGGTATAACCGTTTTGTTGCAGCTACAATCTCGTCCGGACTTGCCAAGGGATATACGATTGGCGACGGATTGGATGAAATGGACCGGATTGCATCCGAAACACTTTCGGGAAGCTTCCGCACGGCATTGTCGGGAGAGTCCAAGGAGTTCCGCGAAAGTTCGGACAGCCTTATGTTCGCCATGATACTTGCTCTGCTTATGATCTTTCTTGTTTTGGCAGCGCAGTTTGAAAGCTTCAAGGATCCCTTTATTGTAATGATAACGGTTCCGCTGGCATTGGCGGGGGGACTGATATTCATGATGTTCAGTGGGGTGACCATGAATATTTTCAGTCAGATCGGGATGATCATGTTGATCGGTCTGGTGGCTAAAAACGGTATTCTGATTGTGGAGTTTGCAAATCAGCGGCAGGAATCCGGAATCTCTAAGATGGAGGCTATACAATCAGCTGCCGAACAGCGGTTGCGCCCTATTCTGATGACAAGTATCTCGACCATTCTTGGTCTGGTTCCATTGGTTTTTGCTTCCGGCGAAGGTGCCAACAGCCGTATTGCCATGGGTATCTCTGTTGTGGGAGGTATGCTTATCTCCACGCTGCTTACATTGTACATTGTGCCTACCGTGTACAGTTATGTCTCAACCAAAAGAAAACATACTACAACTGAACAATGATGAGAAAATATATATTTGCTTCCCTGATAGTCTGTTCCTTTGCAATGAATGGTAAAGGGCAGGAAGTTTTCAGTCTTAAGAAATGCATAGAAACCGGACTTGAAAAGAATTATGCCATCCGGATTGTTAAGAACGAACAACAGCAAAGTGCCAATAATGCCACTCCGGGCAATGCCGGTTATCTGCCTACCCTCGATCTGACAGGCGGCTACAGCGGAGTTAACAACAATACGCGTTCTACCCTTACAGATGGTACTATCGAGAAAAGTAACGGGGTATCCACTGAAACGGCTAATGCAGGCTTAAGTTTGAACTGGACGGTGTTTGATGGTTTCGGTATTCAGGCTACATATACTAAGCTGAAAGAGTTGCAGCTAATGGGGGAATTGAATACGCGTATGACCATCGAAGATTTTGTGGCAAACCTTACCAGCGAATATTACAATTTGATTCGTCAGAAGATACGTTTGAAGAATTTACGCTCGTCGGTCGATCTCTCCAAGGAGCGCCTTCGCATTGTGGCCGAGCGTTATTCGCTGGGCTCCATGTCTCGCCTGGATCTGCAACAGGCACAGGTCGACTTTAACGCGGATAGTTCTAAACTACTTACCCAGTTTGAAGCAGTCCACACGTCTAACATCCGGCTTAACGAGTTAATGGCTCTCGAAAATGTAGGAAGTGAAATTCAATTGCAGGATTCTGTTATCTATCCCAATCCATTCTTAGATGAAGCCGAATTATGGAAGCTTACGCTGGAAGCGAATACATCTTTATTGGCCGCCCAGAAGAACCGTACGCTTTCGGAACTGGATTATAAGAAGGCTAAAAGCCGTAACTATCCCTACGTAAAACTGAATGCTGGTTACGGATACACCGCCAATTGGTACGAAGTTGGAACAACCGACCTGCAGCAACGATTGGGATTAAATTACGGGGTTACCATCGGAATAAACTTGTTTGACGGGTTTAATAAACGACGGGAACAACGCAATGCCAGACTAGAGATTCAGAATAAAGAACTGCGCATGCAGGAACTTGAATTATCTCTTCGGGCCGATCTAAGCAACTTATGGATGGCCTATAAGAATAACCTGGAGCTATGGAAGCTGGAAAAAGAAAACCAGGCTGTGGCGCAAGAGAACTATAGTATTGCCATCGACCGGTATAAATTGGGTGATCTTTCCGGAATAGAACTTCGCGAGGCCCAGAACAGCCTGCTTGAAGCAGAAGAAAGGCAGTCCATAGCCGAGTACGCCACAAAATTATGTGAAATATCTCTCCTTCAACTTAGCGGACAAATACTGACATACCTCAATCCTGGTCCCGATAGGGCCAGCAGGTAACTAAAAAAGAGCAATTTAAATTGCTCTTTTTTTATGCGCCAAATTATGTATACCAATTTGTGTAGTGAACAAATGTTCATTACATTTGCCAATAAAACTGTTCGCTATGTCTCCTCGTCCCAAATTAATCCGAAAAATCAACCACCACCCGGTTGTGTCTGGTTTTAAACCGTATGGTTTTTTACCCGACAAGAAGGTATCCGGCTCTGTTTTTCTGCATTACGAAGAGTATGAATCCATCCGGTTGTGTGATTACGAGAAGCTTTCTCAACAGGAGGCCTCTGTTTATATGAACGTTTCGCGCCCTACGCTGAGTAGAATCTACACCTCTGCAAGGAATAAAATCGCTCAGGCGTTTGTAGAAGGGAAGAGGCTGATCATTGAAGGGGGAAAAGTTGTTTTTAATAACGATTGGTATACCTGTAAGTCTTGTAATTGTTATTTTAACTACCCGTTTGATGATGGACTGGCCAG
>JAEAMG010001607.1_pt1 | contig 16565 bp, 15 predicted proteins | sample 8958741 | NCBI WGS metagenome assembly JAEAMG01 (sample SAMN16933256, study PRJNA681125) | bioreactor sludge metagenome | isolation source: anaerobic bioreactor treating anionic surfactant - SDBS | place: India: Bengaluru | collected 2019-02-28 | reverse complement strand
CAGCTTCATTGAGAGGGCTCCGGGGCGCTGGAAAACGCCGCGGATCATAGCATGCGTGGGCTATAGCTCGCGGACCCAGAAAAGCTCGTGCAGGCGCACTGCCTTGCGGAAGAACTCGTCGTCCCCGGTGCGCGGCCAGCGGCGTCCGGTGAGGGTTGCCTGAATCACGCGGCGAAGGCGCTTCTTGAGCGATGGAGGCCCTTGCAGATCATGCTGCATACGCAAAGCCATTGCCTTGTTCAGTCGAGTCTCCGCATCGAGCGTTGGGCTCCACAGGCGATCCGCGGGGAGCGCTTCTATCGCCGGTGGCAGTGCGACGCCACCCTCAGCCGGCCCCATCGGCCAACGATCATTGTCGTGCAGATGATTCGCGTAGAGCAGCAACGTTTCCGGCATCCACTCGCCCTCCTCGATCGCCTGATACAACGCACGCGTGGCTGCGACATGATCGGCATGCGGATCGAGTTCGGGATGTGGCGTAACCACCACCTCAGGGCGGAAGTGCTCCAGCAGCGCGCGCAAGTCAGCCTGAAGGTTCTGCCAGCTGGGCAGGCCATCGGTATCGGCAGGCAGTGAAAACGGATTGTGCTGGCGCACGTTACGGATATCCTGCTCGCCCGACTCGCGCGAAGCGAATGCGCGCCCGGGCTCTTCGGCCATAGCCGGTAGCTGCAAACAGTAGTAGCCGAGCTGCACGCAACGCGCCTGCGGCACCCCCCCCCAAAGCGGAACGGCCAGACTGTCCCAGACGCGCAGGCGCCCTTTCAGCCGAGCCGCGGCGGCTGGGTCCAGACCAAGGCGCTGGTAGCCTTCCGCCTCGATCTCGCCCTGGGTCAGGGTAACGATAGCCACGTCGTGCGCGCGGCTATAAAGACCGAACGCAGCCAGTTCGGCATCGTCAGCATGGGGCGCGATAATCAGCAGGCGGCGTTCGGAGTAGTCAGGATTGCGCATCGCATGCAGCGTTGCATCGTTCGACAGCCGGCAGAAACGCCCATGAAGACGAAGGGCACCCTGGCCAAGCAGCTCATGCTGACCCGACAGATTGAGATAACGCCGCCCCGCGACGCCACGCTCGAAGTCCTGTCGGTCCGCATCGATCCATACCTGCGGATCCAGCCAGCGGCCGAGCCAGGACGCCTGCAGTTGCACCTCGAGAACCAGCGTATCGGCAGGTTGGAAATCGTCTGGCAACACCAGCCGTCCGCCTTCGATACGCGCCGGGTAGTGCATGGCATCGGCCGGAAACTCGTACCTGTAATCGTCCCTAGGACGATAGAACAGATGGTCGGCGAACCATGCCTCGTGGGCGATCCAGCCCAGCACCAGCAGTAGCGGCACCAGCCACCAGCTGACCAGCACGCCGATGAGCAGCAACGAAACAAGCGCGATCAGCAGCGCGATACGCTTGTTCTTGCGATGACGTTTAAGCAGCAGCTGCTTGCGTGCGCTCATGGCTCATACCTGATAGACAGGAACTCGGTTGCACCAGCGGTCCTTGTACTCACGGTCCGCACGGCCGAAGGAATACCGCAGCGGCTTGCCCAGCGCACGCGCGTCGCTCCACGCCGCCTGCGTGTTGACGAAACTGAGCACGCTGCCCGGGCTGAAATCACGCTGCTGCGGATCGACGCCGCCGTTGATGTACTCGATCGACACCCACTTCGGCGCCTCCACCCGATAGAGAATCTGGATGGCGATGGGCTGCTCCTCGAGCAGCACCACCGAGCCGGTCATGAACTCGCGCAGTAACTCGAACACTTCCTGCAAGTGACCCTTGCCGGGCGCCTCGAAGTTCCAGCGCCGTTGAAACAGTTCGGCATAGATTGCCGCCTGCTCCGCTGCCGAGAAATCGAGCATTGGACGCAGCACGCCACCAGCGTCCTCCAGCAGACGCTGCTCGCGACGCTGGTTGTAGCGAAATTTCTTCGAGTATTCCTCCGGCTCGCGGGCCAGCGCCAGGCCTTCAGGCTGCTCACGTAGCGTGTTGATACAGCCAGCGTTGAGTTCGGATACATAGCGCATGCGCTGGCGTACCGGCACGCCCGCCTGCTCGGCCACCGGCAGGATGATCTCGGCATTGCCCAGGTCGAACAGGCCGCGTTTGCCGGTCTTTTTCAAAACATCCTTGGAGAGCGCCAGATGCCGGCCCCAGCATGGGACTGCGGCGATCCATTCACCCTGCCGCTCCCAGGCCAGGTAGCGCACCGGAATGTCGGCAAGATGCGCCAAACGCTCGATGACGTCAGGATGAGTGGCGACACTCCCCCCATAACGCTGCCAGACTTCGGCGTAGGTGGGCGCATCGATAACGCGCCAGCCACGCTCGCGCCAACTTTGGAGGAGCTGCAACATTCAGGATTCCTGCTCGTCGGCCACTTCATCTTTGAACTGCGTCGCGTGGAGCCTCGCATAAGCTCCATTGGCTGCCAGCAGCTCGGCGTGGGTGCCACGCTCGACGATGCGTCCTTGCTCCATCACCAGAATCAGATCGGCTTTCTCGATGGTGCTCAGACGATGGGCGATGACCAGCGTGGTGCGACCTTGCATGACATGGTCCAGCGCGCCCTGGATATGCCGCTCGGATTCGGTATCTAGCGCCGAGGTTGCCTCGTCTAGAATCAGCACCGGCGCGTTCTTCAACAGCGCCCGGGCGATCGCCAGGCGTTGACGCTGGCCACCGGAAAGCAGCACGCCATTTTCCCCGACCTGGGTGTCATAACCCTGCGGCATCTGCTGGATGAACTCATCCGCGTAAGCTGCCTCTGCCGCGCGACGGATGTCCTCGATCGGCGCGCCCGCCAGATCGCCGTAGGCAATGTTATTGGCAACCGAGTCGTTGAACAGCGTGACCTGCTGCGTCACCAGGGCGATATGACGGCGTAGATTGCGCAGCGTGTAATCCTCCACCTCCACACCGTCCAGCAATATCTGGCCCTGATGATGGTGGTAGAAGCGCGGAATAAGATTCGCCAACGTCGACTTGCCGCTACCCGAGCGCCCGACCAGCGCAACCATTTGTCCCGGCTCGGCCGTAAAGCTAATGCCCTTGAGAACAAGCTTGTCGGTACCCGGATAAATAAAGCTCAGGTCGCGCACCTCCAGCCGACCACTGACCCGATCGCGCTCGAGCGCACCGGTATCTACCTCAGGAGTCTCATCCAGTTGTTCGAATATGCTCTCCGCTCCAGCGACTCCCTTCTGGATGGTCGAGCTAACCTCGGAGAGCTGGCGGATGGGCTTGGGCAACAGTCCCGCCAGAGTGATGTAGGCGACTAGATCCCCGGCTGAGGCATCACCGCGCAGCAGCAGCACCAGAAACATCAGAACGGCCATTGCGCTGTAGATCACCAACTGCAGCGAGGGCGTGTAGACGGCGTTGGTCTTAACCATGCGCAGTTGCTTGGCGGTATTCTCGCGGCTGGCGGAAAGAAAACGGCTCTGCTCGTAAGCTTCACCACCGAAGCTGCGAACCACCCGATAGCCCTGGATCGTCTCGGAAGCCACATGCGTCACGTCGCCCATGGCCGTCTGGATCTTCTTGCTCTGCTTGCGAAACTTGCGGCTCGCACTGGAAACCATCACACCGATCACCGGCAGGATCGCCAGCATCACCAAGGTCAACTTCCAGTTCATCCACAGCAGCGTGGCGAACAGGAAGATCACCGTCATCCCCTCACGCACCACAACCTTGATCGCATCGGTCGCAGCCCCAGTCACCATGGTCACGTTGTAGGTAATGCGCGAAATCAGGTGGCCGGAGTTGTGGCTGTCGAAGTAGCGGTTTGGCAGGATCAGCAGGTTATTGAACAGTGCGACGCGTAGATCATGTACCAACCCGAGAGACACCTTTGCCAGGAAGAAATTACCGAGGAATGACCCGATCCCCTGCAACAGCGCGATGAGGATGATCAACAGCGGCACTGCCTGCAGCAGCTTTAGCTCAGCCAGCCACTGCACCTCCTGCAGATGAGGAACACGGGCAAACAGACTGGCGTCCGGGTTGTTCAGCCCGTCGACGAAGAACTTCAGCATGTAGCCAAGCATCGGCTGGGTGGAGGCGAAGAGCAGGAAGCCAAGCAGGCTCACCGCGAACAGCCCCCAGTAAGGGACCACATAGCGCAGCAACCGCAAATAGACCTTCACGCTCGATTGCTGGGTAGAATTGGCCATTCGGCAGCCCCATACGACTGGCTAGAGGAATAAGATGCGGATTGTAACAGCGCAGAAGCTGGAAAACTGGCTGGCGGAAGGCAAGGTGTTGGAAAAGGACGCGCGTGGCCCCAAAGTTCTGGCGCTGGTAGACGGGAGCTTTTTAAAGATCTTCTATACTCGCCGGCACCCCATTCTGGCTCGCCTGTTTCCCTATGCGGAACGGTTCGCCAAGAATCTCGCCATGTTGCGTGACGCGGGCTGCCAAGCCCCTGAGATTATAGAGACCTTTTGGCTTGATAAGCGCGCAGGTCTGAGCGGCTGCGTATATCAGCCTTTACCAGGCGTTTCGGTAGAATCTATTTTTCGCGCCGACCCAAACCTTATCAAACAACACCTGCCCGAGCTAGCCAACTTCATAAAAAGCCTGCATAAAAAAGGCATCTACTTCCGATCATTACATATTGGCAATATCATTCTGCTTCCGAACGGTTCATTTGGCCTCATTGACGTGCTTGATCTGCAAAAAAAGCACAGCCCTCTCAGTCAAAACCTTATCAGACGAAACTTTGGACACTTGCGCAATCATCTAAAGCGAAAAAAACTTGAGGAATTCCCTATCGAAGAACTCCTCGAACTTTATGCAGGCACCCGCTAACATAAGGCAAACAAAGACATCAAACACCAAACAACGGATCATCGGCACTACAACCGGAGCGGCTCAATACACGCTTATTTATATAAGCTCCTGGCCGGGAGACATCTTTATTCACCAACGTCATCGCACCGATCGTTACATTATCAGCAACAGAAATATTATCACCAATAATACATGAGTTAACGCAAAGACTGACATTATTCCCTATAAGTATTGCTTTTTCTCCCTCACCGCCTTTTATACCAATCGTACAGCCCTGCCAGACTTTGAAATTTCTGCCAATTCTGGAGTAAGCGCTAATAACAATACCTGAGGGATGTGCAATCCATAACCCCTCACCCACCGTCGCGCCAAGCATGATCTCGACGTTGTATTTTCGACTAATTCGTTCGTTGAGCATTTTTGCGCGCCGCTTCCAGAAGCGACCACCTTCAGCGTGAAGCACGTAGGCAATACGAAACCAGAACAAATAAGCATAGCGATTGCTTCTTTTATACTTCTGTCTAAGCCTGCGCCACGAAAATTCTTTCTGACTCCCGCCTAGAATTTCCACGCACCAGTACCGTTTCATGCTTCTCAACATCGACATCATCGGACCTCAGGTCGCCCGCCCTTCAAACCTTCGCACATGAGAATGGCTGTCGGCAGCCAGAAAACAATCCAGAAAACCCCCGGACGTAGAAAAATCACATAGTAATTCGCAACGGACACAACGATGGCAAACACCATAAGCGCCAGCCCCAGAGGCGCGAAGCTTCGCCTAACGCGATAGCGCCACCCACTTAGCAGAAGAGTGGCAATCAACACTACCAAGAGCAGCAGGCCAGGAATTCCATATTCGTAGAAGAACTGCAAATAGAGGCTGTGCGCCTGGTTGAAACAGCGTTGAATTTTATCGATACAGATATTCGTATCTGCCCCCGCCCCAGATCCCCCCAACCAAAATGCGTCGATCTTCGACCACCATTGCCAGAATATTTCGTCTCGATAACTTGCGTCTATTCCACCCGCCTTTCCCAAAAGGAAAACTCCAGCAAGGGCTAGAGGAAGAATGCCGCACAGCGCCAGGCGGAACTGCCGTGCCGGAAGCGAAACCGCCAGAAAAACCATAATGGCCGCCAAGAGGCCAACCCAAACCCCTCGCGAATAAGTGAAATAGCAGTACGCCGAGGCGCCAAGGAACGCGAACAGGGACAATACTTTGAGCCAACCTTTCTCACGTAACGACATGCAGAGCGCTATGACCGCCACCACGCCAAAGTACAATGCGGAAACGATAGGATTCTGGAAATCTGCCATTGTATGGCCGCCCCAGGAATCCAGCCGGAAATCCCGGAAACCGAAGCCGCGATTATCGATGAAGAGCGCTTGAAACAAGCTAAGCCAGGCGAACATCCCCGCGGTACAGAGCACCGCCAGAAGCAGGCCTCGCCAGAGAGTCTCGCTTTGCATTACCAAGCCAATGGCCACTACATAGAGGCCTACATACAGGATCAACCGCAGCCATCTCCAGGGCGTGCCAACGCTTCCTTCGTTAAACACAGCAACGAAGGCAACCCACGCGCACAGGGCCGACAGTACGCCAAATGCAGTCTTATTGAACGGCGGCCAATTTTGCCTAAACACAACGAGTGCGACGAGCGCGGGGGCGAACAGCGTTATATTGGTAATAGTGGCGTATCGGCTGCCATCAGGAATAAAACAAATCCCCGCAAGTTGCAGATATAGACCGATCGCGAGCAGCAATCGTAGGGGGGCAGGGAGCGACCCGAGTAGAATCATGCTGCCAAAGCCTCAATTCTCCTCGCTACCGCCGCATAGTGTTCCGCCCCGCCGTCTCGCCAATGCCCCGGCAAGCAGTATTCGTCTCGAAGATAACTTACAAAAGCCTGTTGCAGCTCTTCGCTTAAATCCCAAGCTGACAAATTTTCTAATAAAGCGAGAGCCTCTTCCGCATTTCGCGCTCTAGCTGCAACTCCTTCAACCGCATAGAACGCCTCGCCCAAAACCAGCACGGGCTTCGCCAACAGAATACTTTCAAGGCCGACTGTCGAATTGATCGTAACGACGCAATCAGCTTTTTCGATCAGTTCCTGGGTCGAGTTGCCATTGGCAAAAATCACCCGATCTGAGGCGCGCCTGACCAGATCCGGGTATTTTACTCGGCTCGATGGATGCTCCTTCAGAACCACGACCTTCCCGCTACGCTGCGCCACTAGTTCGGCAAAAGAGAAAAGTTCGCGCATGTCGCTTATCCAGGGCGAGAACAACCGAATCTGCGTATCCCAATCATCTTGAAACGGGATGAATATGTAGCTGCCAGGTAGCTCAACGGACTGGCTTTGGCGCTTCGTTTCTCTTGGGATTAGCGCCACCGGCTCAGCACCCCGTAGCCGGCCGGGATAGCGCTCCGCATAGCTCCGATAGAATGCGGCATCTCTTGGCACGGAGTTGCGATAATTCACGCCCCGGGGATCAACGGTTGTAGTGCCGGGAAGCAGTCCGTTCTCGAAATACAACCTCAAGACGTCGGCCTCACACATACTCGTGAGCAGCGAGCAATAGCGGTGGCCGCCGTTCCACACCGCTACGGCGTCAGGCCGCTCCTTGCGCAGAAACCGACCGAAGCGAAGCGCCAGGACCAGCATCTCTAATCTGAGCAAAAGTCGATATACAACGCCGTGATAACGCCCCTTAATTGCGCGCTCGGCACACTTCTCCTTTATCAGCCGTTGCCATTCCACCCGGCATAGCGCTTGTTGTAACCCGACAGCGGATGGAAGAGGCAATTTGGCAGGTGTGACGACGGTGCCAGTCAGCTCGGAATTTTCCAGAAGGGCACTAAAGTAATTAATTTGGTGCTTAGCCAACCCAAGAAATACGACTTTCATAAATATACTTATTAATGTTTTAAGATCGGTGCAGACATATGAATGCCGGTGAGTTCCGAACCGCTCGCCACCTTCCGCACGCTGTCAACTAAGGAGTCAAGCGGCTTATGCGCGTGACCGATATGGTAGTTCAGAAAGTCGAACAAGTGCTTTTTAGTCTTTTCCGGCTCAGATAGAACTGTTTCGATGCAGGACGCCAATTGGGACTGAACGACAGCTCTAGGCAGCCCAAAACGCCTAACTGAAAAATAGTCCTCGCCCGACCCAAGCAGCACAAATGGAACGCCGGCACGGGCAACATCCAAGACAGCGTTGGTATAGCCGCACAAGACAAGATCAAAGTGCCCGACACATTGCTCAAGTGTCTCGCCTGCAGCCAAAAAAGCTATTCGCTCTGAGCCGGCGGCATAGTTCAGCCAAGGATAGCCTTGTCCGCGAGGATGGAGCTTCACCGACAGCCTTACTTCCTGGTGCTGTTCGAGCCACGTCACAACCCACCAGCAATACTCTTGGTAGGAGTCGGTGTGCTCGTAATCCGGGCCAGAGCCGAGGAACAACAAACGCGGCGTCCGCTTACGATCACTTTCGCGCCAAGCGGTTTTCTTTTCGTCTGTCAGATAATAAGGACCTGCATACACGGCGCAGCATTCACCATAAGCGTTCCCAAGCGAAGAAAGGTAGTCATAGGAACTTCTACCGAACATCAGATAGTAGTCATAATCAAAATAGTCATAGCGACTGGACTGCCCAGACGGTACCGAATGCGCCAGATGCATCACGCGCATGCCCCCGGTGCGTAACGCCTTGATGAAGCTTGGAACTATCCAGCCGTTTCGCTCAGTCAACACCACCTTGGCGCGATAGCGTCGCAGCAAGAACGCCGCATGCGCAGCATGCCAGTACAGCAAGAACGGGACGGGTTGATCCGGCCTGGCGAACTGCCGAGTGCCAATCAAAACGCCATCCGGCTCTTCGATAAATTCTTCAACGTGGAGACCGCCGTTCCTCAGCGCCTGCAAGAGGGCTTCTTTTCGGCCTTGTTCGTATGATTTACGTGAGGGATGAATCAGCAGGACGTCGCATGCTGTTGCGGGGATATCACGCCCTATGGAGAAAAAGAAAGCCAGCAGGCCCTTGCCTGCCAACCGGCAACGCAATCGCCAGGTAGCCAGCCGCCCCTTCCCACGACGTAATGGTGCGCTGACTACGAAGTCACGTAGCTGGCGCAACGCCATGCTCATGGGCCTCCCCACGTTTAACGTCTTCCGCTCAGCCAAAGCCGCAGCGCTTTGCGGGTGTAGGACGTTTTGAAAACAACCCGCCAATCAGTGCCGATGGCCTGCCGATACATATTGCGCGCCTCGGCAAACTGCCCAGCACTCAAAAGCCCACGGAACAGCGAGAGACAACGCTGGGCCTTGAACGCTCTGCGCAAAGACGCCATGGCTGCAGGCACCCGCCCCCTGTCGAAGACTTCCTCGACGATGGCAAGTCCAACTGCACAATCCTGCTTAATATCGTGCCTCATACTGTCGTCGTGCTTGTAGATCAACGCCATGGGCGCGGCCAGGATTGTGCATTCGAAGTTTGCAAGTGCTTGGCTGAAGACCGGAATGTCCTCGGCATTACGAAAATTTTCTGGGTAGTTTCCAAGCCGGAAAACATCCCGACGGATGGCTGACGCCCCGTTGGCGAGACCAATGGTCTTGTCCAGCAAATATCCACGCAGCCGCTCAAGCCGCTCATCAGGAAGCGCCGCCGGCAGATGCTTGCGGCGCTTTCCATCGGGCCAAACCGCCCAATGGCCGGCAATTACCATGCCTGTGTGCGGGTGTTGCTCGAGGTGCTCGCACAGCAACTTCATAGCATCCGGCGCTAACTCGTCGTCGGCATCCAGAAAAACCAGATAGCGCCCCACAGTTTCCGCAATGCCACGATTGCGCACGGAGGAGAGTCCTCCGTTGGGCTTTCGGATTGCACGGAACTGTCCGGGATATCTCACTTGCAAGTCTGCAAGCACCGCAGGTGTGTCGTCGGTTGAGCCGTCATCGATTACCAACAGCTCGCTACGCTCGTTTAGCTGAGCAATTACGGACTCGACTGCGCGCGGCAGAGTCTGCGCATAGTTGTAGGCCGGAATGACAACACTGAGCAATAAATCAGATGTGCTCATACCAACCCTTGCCCTCCTTGACCACAAGGATGTCCTCCATGATCAAGTACTGCAGGTCCGAGCCATAAAACATGTTGAGCGCATCGGTGGGCGAGCAGATCATCGGCTCGCCGCGGCGGTTTAGCGAAGTGTTCAACGACACGCCGTTGCCGGTCAGCTTTTCCAGCTCCAGCATCAGGTCGTACCAGCGCGGATTGTGGCGACGCTCCAGTACCTGAGCGCGAGAGGTTCCGTCCTCGTGCACCACTTCGCCGACGCGCTCCTTCCAGCCCTCGTTAACCTCGAAGGTGAAGGTCATGAAGGGGCTCGGATGGTCGACCTTGAGCATCTGTGACGCGACCGTGTCGAGCATGGACGGACAGAAGGGTCTCCAGCGCTCGCGGAACTTGATCTGCTCGTTGATGCGATCGGCCACGCCCGGCACACTCGGGCAGCCGATGATCGAACGGCCGCCAAGGGCGCGCGGGCCGAACTCCATGCGACCCTGGAACCAGGCCACGGGGTTGCCGTCCACCATGATCCTGGCGATACGCTCGGGGGTGTTGGTGATCTGCTTGAACACCGGCTTGTTCGGATGCCTGGCACAAGCAGCAATGACATCTTCGTTGGAATAAGACGGGCCGAGATAGACGTGCTCCATCTTTTCCACCGGTACGCCGCGCAGCACTGATACATAGGCCGCCGCGCCAACGGCGGTACCGGCGTCGCCTGAGGCGGGCTGGACGAACAGTTCCTTGACATCTTCGCGGGCGATGATCTTCTGGTTGAGCTTGACGTTCAGCGCGCAGCCGCCGGCGAAAGCAATCTTGCCGGTTTCGCGGATGATGTCGCCCAGGTAGTAGTCCATCATCTCCAGCGCCAGCTTCTCGAACAGCGCCTGCATACTAGCGGCGTAGTGGATGTATGGATCGTCGGCGATATCACCCTCGCGCTTGGGACCGAGCCACTCGATCAGCTTCGGCGAGAAGTAGTAGCCCTTGCCGTTTTCCTTGTAGCGACGGAAACCGATGACGTTAGCGTAATCGGTATTGATGATCAGCTCGCCGTTCTCGAATTTCGCCAGGCGAGAGAAATCGTACTTGGCCGCGTCGCCGTAGGGCGCCATGCCCATGACCTTGAACTCGCCATCGAGCATCTCGAAGCCGAGGTATTCGGTGATCGCTCCGTACAGACCGCCCAGCGAATCCGGATCGTAGAACTCCTTGATCTTATGAATCCTGCCGTTCTCGCCCCAGCCGAAGAACGTGGTGGCGTACTCACCCTTGCCGTCGATGCCCATGATCGCGGTCTTCTCGGTGAAGCCGGAGCAGTGGTAGGCGCTGGAGGCGTGGGCCAAGTGATGCTCGACCGGCTGCAGCTTGACCTTTTTCAGATCGAAGCCCAGCTGTTGCAAGCACCATTGGATGCGCTTCTTGTAGCGATAATAGCGACGGTTGCCCATGAGAATGGCGTCGAGCGCGCGGTCCGGGGCGTACCAGTAGCGCTTGGCATAGTGCCAGCGGGCTTTCTCGAAAATGCTGATGGGCGCGAAGGGAATCGCCACCACGTCGACGTCGCTCGGCTTGATGCCGGCCTGCTCCAGGCAGAACTTGGCGGACTCGTAGGGCATGCGGTTCTTCGCGTGCTTGTCGCGCACGAAGCGCTCTTCTTCGACCGCAGCGATCAGTTTGCCGTCGATATACAGGGCGGCGGAAGGATCATGGCTGAGGGCGCCAGATAGGCCAAGAATCGTCAATGCCACGGATATTGCCTCTTAATCTTCGATGCTGGTGCCGGGCACCGCGGGTAAACGTTGGTCAAGCAGTCGATGCAGGGCGCTGTCTGCCGGCCAGTTGCGCAGAAAACGTGCGCGGTCCTTGGCATAGGCGCGGGCGAAGCTGGTATCGCTGCCGTGCTGGCGCATGGCATCCAGATCAATGAGTGCCCAGCGGCCCTGCTCCCAGAACAGATTGTGCCCTTTGAGATCGCCATGACTGATGCGCTCGCGAATCAGAGTCGCGAACAAGCGATCCAGCGCAGACAGTTCCTCCGTGGGCGGACAACCATCCAGGTACGGCTGAAAGCGCGCGATTATATCTTCACCGGGAAGCAATTCGGTAATCAGCCACGCGGGGCCCCGTAACCATAGCCAACGCCGTTCGATCACCGCCAAGGGGCGGGGAGTGGCGATGCTGAGGAAATCGAGGCGATTGCCCGCCACCCAACTATGCCAAGCACGACTAGGACGCCAGAAGCGCGTGAGCCAATGCAACGGATTCTTGATGTTGTAACGTTTGATAAGTAGTGGCCGCCCATCAAGATCGACTTGCGCGACGGTAGCTGCGCCGCCGGTCTTGAACAGTTTGCCCTTGGCGATGAACACATCGGGGTTAGCAAGCACCGCCTGCAGGCCTGCTTCCTCATCGCGCCTCACCACCTGCCCACCGAATGGACCGATGTGCGCGCTGAATAGACTGCAGTTGCGCGCGACCTTTTTCAGATAATCATTCCGGCGCCAGACGCGGGTCTTGCGGATTTCCTTAAGCAACGCTTCCAGCGGCAACGCATGCTCGCTATTGGCGAGCAGATAGTGCACAAGAAGCTCTTCGATGAACGGCTCGAGCTCTGCAGGCAATTGGGCGAAGAAAACGCCAAGGTTCTCCAGCACCCGCTCGCGGGACAACGGGCTTCCGGGTAGTTCCGCCTTCACGCCACCGCCGTCAACCACATAAAGCAGTTCGCCTGCGCGCAGCAGGTTATCGAGGTGCAGATCGGCTTGCCAGACGCCACGTGCGTGCATCTTGGCAATCAGCTCCAGGGCTTCGCCCAGTACTCGCTGCTGGCTATCCGAAAGCATCACTTCCGCCTCAACGGCGCGCCAGGCCGTCCAGAGACTCTCCGCATCGTCGAGCCAGTCGAAGAGCAACCAACCGCCAGCACGGGCCTGCCAACCCTCTGCCAACAGCGCTGGCGTAGGCAGATGTTGTGCAGCCAGGGTCCGAGCGCCCTGCAATTCGCGTTGCTGGTGGCGCTGCGCATTACCGCTGACCAGCAGCTTGGCTAAAACCGTGCGCCCGCCCCACTGAGCCCGACCGACATAACGCTGTCCAGGCAGGACACGCAGCCACCGATCGACGTCCAGAATCTCGCCATCGGGCAACTCGACTTGCATGGGGCAGACTGGCTGCCGCCCTGCACCAACCAGATCGGACAACCTCATCCGCGAGCTCCCTTTTCCTGCTGCCGCAGGCTCAATCGCTTCAGCCATGGGCCGACCAGACGATCATCAGCCAGATAAGCCGACAGCAGCCATCGCACCCCGTCATCGCCGATACAGCCAGCGCGCCGTACCAGCGGCTCTAGATCCTTGATGCGATCGCGCTGCCCCAAAAGCAAAGGACGCGTCTTTTCTAGGTCGATAAGACAGGCCCGCCAACTGCCCGCCTGCTCACGCAGGAAAATATGCTTGGGATAGAAGCAACCATGCATCTGCCCGGCTCGATGAAGCGTGCGCGCCAGCTCGCCGGTTGCGCGGAGGATTGCTTGCCTCTGATCATCGCCCAGCTGCGGCCATTTTTTCAGCCACGTATCCAAATCCATCCAACCGTCCAGCGCACGCGTCAACAGGACAGCCCGCCATTCGCTGCCGACCTTGCGCTGCCCGAAGAAGCTCGCCTGCAGCGCCGGCACGCCAAGCCGCTCATAGCGACAAATATTGCGGAATTCTCGAGCAAAAGTCGGCTCACCCAGAGGGTGCGCGAGGCTGCGGGTCAGGTGGTTGCTCTGTCGCTTCAGGTAGAACGCCACGCTATCGAGCTCCAGCCGGAAGACGCTGCTCCAGCCCCCCCGCTCGACATTGGGCTCATCCACCGCCTCAAGCTGCACCGCCCAAAGCGAATCGAAGTCAGCCAGATGGTTTCGCTCAAGTACCGAACGATCGGCCTCCGCTATGAAATCGGTCATTCTCGTCCCTGAAAGTAATTCAGAATCTGCCGGATGCGTGATTTGTCCTGTGCAACGAGCCGCTTGCGCTCGCAGTACTGCAAGTAAAATCTCAGGCGCTGGGTGCGGCTCAGCTGATATTTGGCGACCTTATCAAGGCAGGCAAGATCCTTGACCACGCGGCGCTGCAAAAATGGGCCACGCCAGAAAGCGCCGGTCGGACAGTCAATCAGATACAGACGCGGCTGTGGATCGACGAGCAAGTTGCGCCATTTGAGATCGTTGTGGGCAAATCCGCGCTCATGCATCGCCCGCGTAGCGCGCGCAAGCTGCAGGCTGATCTCCTGAACCCAATGGCGGTCGCGAAGACGGGCGTCGTGCGTAGCGGCGAGCATGGCCAGATCATCGGTCTGCTCAAGCTCACGGGTGACCAAGGCACCGCGTAGAAACACACCGCTACTACGCTCCAGGCCGTAAGCCACGATCGGCGCCGTGGGGATACCCCAGCGGCGGAAAAGCATTAAGTTCTGCCACTCTGCCTTTACCCGCGGGCGGCCGGCGAAGCGCCGCAGCCCCTTGCCCGCACCTGTATATCGCTTGACGTAATAACGGACACCGTTCAGTTCAACCCGGATGACTTCAGAAAGCGGATCGCCGGTCAACCGTTCTCCTTGCAGCGCGAATACACTTTCCAGGCTGCCAAAAAAGGTGCTCAGATCAGCATAGGCCGGATCCAAAGTCCAACCCGCCATCAAAGCGCATCCCCGTAGCGCAGCTTGCGTGACTGCAGCTTTTCGGCCTTATGCTGCAGCCATGCCAATAGTCCCCCCTCGTCCCTCAGAATTTCCCGCAGGGGGCGTCGAAAGTAATCACGCAGAAAGCGCAGCCTATCGCCGCGCGTCAGGCCGATGCCCAGCGCCGAGAAGTACAGCCCGGCCAGATCCTTGTCGCGCCAGCGGCGCGGTGTCTGCGCTCGGGTCTGGGCACGGTGCAGGTCGATCAGCGACAGGCGGAAATTGCTCGCTGTAACGGGCTTGTCGGTGTGCAGCAGGAAGTGACAGATATAGAAGTCCCGATGATTCACACCGGCGCGGTGCATGGTACCGGCCATGCGGGCAACTTCGGCGATCAGTGCGCGCTTGAGCGCCGGTAGCGGCGGCTGCTCGCGCCAGTTCACCGAGAAATCCTCAAGGCTGACGGTCGGTGCCAGCTCTTCGGTGATGATGAACGAATGCTGACTGGCTGGATTGGCGCCGCGCTCGCCGTAGGCCACGGCGGTCATGGTCGGTACGCCGACTTCGTGCAGACGCTGGATCGCCCGCCATTCCTGGCCGGCGCCGAGCACCGGAGCCTTGGCGGTGAGCAGATTTTTGACTATCTCGCCCCAGCCGATACCGCGGTGAATCTTGACGAAGTAGCCGCGCCCCTCGACCTCGGTGCGCAGCGTGCGGCGGCCTTCCAGTTCGCGGTAGACCTGGCCTTCGAGGCGCTCGACCTCCGCGAAGGCATCCTTGCCCCGCCACAGGGTCTTGAAGGGTTCGGCGAGGATCAGTTGCATGGCGGCCCCTCCGCCGGACGGGTAACGACGTAGCCTTGTCCACCGCAGGCGCGGTGCGACAGCGCCGACAGATAAGCGCTACGGGTCTCATCCAGCCTGCGGGACAGGCAGCGAGGCTGGATCATGCACCCTCCCCGAGGATCACGTCGGCCGCCTTCTGCGGCATGGAATACAGATCCGCAGTCTCGGCATAAGCCAGTGCGTTGCGCCGCCAGCGGGCACGCTGCTCGTCGTCCGCGAGCGTCTGCGCCAACAGTTGATCGAGCGTCGCCTGCTCGAACGGGCTGGGCACCACGCAGCCGCAGGCGGCGTCTTCGATGTAGTGCGCGTAGCCACAGACGTCGGTAACCAGCACCGGCAATCCGGCGACCAACGCTTCCAGCAGCACAGTGCCGGTGTTCTCGTTGTAAGCCGGGTGGATCAGCAGGTCGGCGCCGAGCAGGAAGCGCGGGATGTCGCTGCGCCCCTTGAGGAACTCGACCATGCTGGAAACGCCCAGCGCCTTGGCCTGCAGCTTGAACGGCTTGGGATCGTCCTGGCCGATCACCAGCAGCCGCGTGCGCTGCTTCAGCTCGCGCGGCAATGCGGCGAGCGCCTTGAGGCTGCGGTCGACGCCCTTGGTCTTGAAGCCGGAGCCGATCTGCACCAGCAGCAGCTCGTCGGGGCGCAGCTCGAACTCCTCGCGGAACTCGGCGCGGATCGCTGCGGCATTGGCCGGCGCGCGGCGATCCGCGGCGATGCCCGGCGGCAGCAGATGAAAACGCTCGGCCGGTGTGCCGTAGTGCTTGACGAACAACGGCTGCTGCACCTCGGAGATCATCAGGATCTCGGTCTTCGCCTGGGGCGCGAACACCGCGCGCTCGTACTCGGCGAAGTGCTTGTAGCGGCCCCAACGGCGGTAGATCGGGTTGCGCAGCGTCTGCGCCTTATCCTCGAAACAAGGATCGGCGGCGTAATAGACGTCGAGCCCCGGCATCTTGTTGAAACCGATCACGCGGTCCACGGGACGACGCGCCAGATCGGCCTCGACCCACGCGGAGAAGCGCTCGTTACGGGTGTGGTTGAACAACGCCTTGACCGGCGCAATCAGCACGTCGAAACCGGCCGGCACCTCGCCTTCCCAGATCATCGCGTAGACGCGGATGGCATGGCCGCGACGCTGGCATTCCAGGGCGATGCGCATGAAATCGCGCTGCAGCCCGCCGAAGGGGA
>JAEAMG010001605.1_pt1 | contig 16582 bp, 9 predicted proteins | sample 8958741 | NCBI WGS metagenome assembly JAEAMG01 (sample SAMN16933256, study PRJNA681125) | bioreactor sludge metagenome | isolation source: anaerobic bioreactor treating anionic surfactant - SDBS | place: India: Bengaluru | collected 2019-02-28 | reverse complement strand
AGAGGAGCGTGCTCTCGCCGATGAGCATGAACATGGTGAAGCCGCGGAAAAAGTCCAGCGACAGCAAGCGGTCCTTGACGGACGGAGGGGCGGCGGAGACGGGCGGCTCGGTCATGGCGCTCTCCTGACGTTGCGGACGACTTCGAAATCGACGTCGTAGTAAAGGGCCGACAGGGGCCGGCCGGTGACGGGCTCGACGTTGTCGGCCCGGACCTGGGCGTGATAGGCACCCTTCTTCAGGCCGGCCGTCGAGACCGTGTTCCGGAACGTTTGCGTCCGGCCGCTCGCCGCGACCTCGACCCGGAGCCAGGACGGCACGGACCGGGCGTCGACCCGCCAGGGCGCGAGATCGGACGTGCCCTTGTTCGTCACGGTCACGGTCCCGGCCAGGGCCTCCGGACGCGCCGCCGTCGACCGCAGCGACACCAGGTACGTGTCGGCGACGATGATGGGCGGAACGGGGAAATCGTTCTTCTTCGACAGCCGCAGGAAGGCCGCGTCGTCCGGCCCGACCGAGACCTTGATCCCGCCGGCGTGAGGGCCGCTTGTCGTCTGGGCCCACAGGTCGCGGACATAGAGCTCGTCGGCGGCCTTGAGGCCCAGCTCCTCCCAGGCGATCGTCCGCTCCGCCCGGTGCTTCCCCTGATAAAGGACGAGCACGGCCAGGCTGCCGTCGAAGAGGGGCTTGCCGGCCCAGAGGCTGACGTTGCCGTCATTCCAGACCACCCGGCCCTGGACGCCGAGCGGGTCCTGGTCGACGGCGATGGCCTCGAGGTTGGTCAGGATGCCGGCCGTGGCCCGGTCCATGGACCGTAAGTCGTTGCCGGCCATGAGCGGCGCCGCCATCAGGCACCACAGGCTGAACAGGCTGCGGTTCTGGGCCTCGCTCAAGCCGGGCATGCCGACGACCATCATATCCGGGTCGTTCCAGCGCCCGGGCCCGGCGAACTCGGCCAGTTTCTCGTTGGCGAAGGCGATGCGCAGGGCCCGGGCCCAATCGGCCCGGCCGGGCGCGCAGATGTCGGCCGTCGTCCGCCACATGTGGCCGACGGCCCCGGCCCAGAGCCAGGGATAGCCGTCGCCCCACGAGCACAGGCTGTGGACGACCGGCCGCCCGGCGGCCCGCTGGGCCTTGCCCAGCTCGGCGTAGGTCTGGACGATGTCCTGGCCCTGGCTGTTGCACCAGTCGATCTTGATGTAGTCGGCCCGCCAGCCGGCGAACGACCGCATGTCCTCGTATTCGTGGCCCTTGGTGCCAGGCATGGCCGTCGAGCAGGTCCGGCTCCCGGCGTCCGTGTAGAGGGCGTACTTCAGGCCCAGGCGATGGAGGTGGTCCCCCAGCCCCCGCAGGCCGGAGGGATAACGGGCCAAGTTCGGCGCCAGGCGCCCGTCCCGGCCGCGCTCGAAGCACATTCCCTCGTCCGGCCCGATGTAAGCGTAGCCCGCGTCCTTCATGCCGCTCGAGACGAGGGCCGCGGCGATCTCCCGGATAAGCGTCTCGTTCTGGGGCTCCTCGCCGAAGACGTTCCAGGGATACCAGCCCATGGGCGGGGTCAGGGCCAGGCCGTCGACCTCGGCGTGGGCCCGCTGCGGCATGTCCTTCGACAGCGGGACCTGGGTCGCGGCCGCAACCGCCAGCGCCGCCGCCAGCAGGACCGCGAACGGCGCCGCGAACGAAAGCCCGCAGCCTCGGAGGACCCGCCCGGCGACCGGCGTCCATTCCTCCGGCATGGGTCCCCTCCTCCGATCATGATCCGGGCGGACAACGCATCTCACGGGAATTGAAGGCATCATAACACGCGCCGGGGCCGGCAACAACCGCGGGCCGGAACGCCGTCGCGGGCGGCGGCGGTCCCCAGCCGGCCGTTTGTCTCGCCGGATTCACTGTCGTATAATCGGCCCCGGCCGGACGGCGGCCGAAGCCCGGGTGGCGGAACTGGCAGACGCACGACACTTAAAATGTCGCGGCCGCAAGGCCTTGCGGGTTCGACTCCCGCCCTGGGCACTCTCCCCTATTTCTTTTCCAGGTACGCCAGGGCCCGCTCCATGACCGGGTCGCGCCCGGCCAGGATGTCCCCGATCGTCGGAGAGACGGGGAACTCCGGCACGATGCCCCGGTCCTTCGGGTAGCCGTCGACGGCCATGGTGTAAAGGACGAGCGGGACGTTGACCTGGATGCGGCTGCGGGGCAGGCCGGCCGTGACCATGAACCCGGACGTGTTGCCGTAATAGCCCGCGCCGCACTCCTCGCCAAAAAAGACGGCCTTCTTGTAGTAGTGGAACGCGGAGGTCGTCTCGCCGGTCGCGGAGAAGCTGCCGCCGTCGATGAGGATGGCCACCCGGCCGCGAAAGCCCGGCTCGGCGGGCGATTGCAGGCCGCGGTTGGGATGGCCCAGGACGTCGAACCAGCCGCGCTCGTTCTTCCGGAGGGGCTTCTTCAGCTCCTCCCGGCCGGCCGCGGTCTCGGTCGTGTACCGGAACAGATCGTAGTCGTCCTTCTTCGTCTCCAGCCCCGCGTAATAAAGGAACGGGCGGTCCATGACATGGGCGAACAGGAGCTTGGCGTACTCGTCGCGGCCGCCGCCGTTGCCGCGCAGGTCGATGACGAGGCTCGCCGTCGCCCGGTCCCGGAGCGTCCGGAAGGCGCCCTCGAGGAACTCCCGATAGCGGGGCCGGTCCTTGCCCGGATCGTCGCCGAACTGGCGGATGGTCAGGACGCCGACCGGGCCGGCGAAGCTCAACTCGTAGACCGGCCGGACGGCGTCGGCTTCGGGGTACCGCTCCCGGCGCCGCCGGGCCAGGTCCGCCGCCGTGAGCCCGGGGACGGTGATGTCCCGGGCCGGGCCGCCACTGAAGGGCAGGACCTTGAGGCGGAACGACTCCCGCCAGCCGAACAGCAGGCCGTACAGCCGGCTGAAGGAGGCCGGGGGCTCGAGGCGGCGGAGCTTGGCGGTCCGGATGCCGGCGTCGGCCGGGACGAGAGGCAGGAGCGCCGCCAGGACGGTCCGGAACGGCCGGCCGTCGATGGCCAGGAGCTCCGCGCCCTCGCCGATGGTCCGGTCGGCGGTCAAGTCCCTCAAGATGTAGGCCCGTTCCCCGAGGATGCGGAGGCCGAACGGGACCAAGCCGGGCTTGGCGCCGAGATACGCCGAGGCCTCCGGCGGCAGGCTCATGCGGGTGTGGCCGTCCTTGATAGCGGCGACCAGGGGCGAGAGGCGGGCGAAAAGATCGAAACAGGTCATCGGGCCCGTCAGGCCGTCCCGCACCGCGTCGAACTTCCGCCGCAGCGCGGCCGCCGGCGTGTAGCGCTCGAAGCCGCCGTGGCCCTCCTCCAGGACGGCCCAGAGGACGTCGAGGTCGGCCCGGAGGTCCTCGACGGAGAGCGTCGCCGCGGGATCGAAGGCGGCGGGCGGCGGATCGGCCTGGTTGGACGCGGCGGCGGCGACGAAGAACGGAGCGAGCAAGGCCAGGAGTAAAAGAACGGGCCTGTCGACGGTTGTTCTCATTTCTGTCTTTTTTATATCCCGCAGGGGCTTTTCTATTTAAGCCCCTCCGGGCAGAAAACTCAAGTCCTGCTCGCTGAGAAAATCGCTTGCTCCCGTTCGTCTTCCCATAAAGGTGACGGTCGACAGAGGCTGTTGACAAAAAGCGCTTAAGCGATTAATCTCCTATTAAGGAGGGCCCCTTGGAAACCGCCACGATCCGCATCCCCGAGGAGAAGAAGAACCTCCTCAAGGCCGCCGCCAGCCTGGAGAACCGGAAGATGAACGATATCGTCATCGAGTTGATCGACGAGTACATCGAGAGCCGCAAGGAAACCCTGGAACTGCTGGCTATTCCGGGCTTTTTAAGAAGGATCAAAACCTCTCAGCGAGAATATCGGGAGGGGAAGGGCGTCTCTTTAAAGGATGCAGAAGCATTCCTGGACCGTAAATCTCTCAAGAGCCGCTCTAAAAGCTCTGGACAAATTGGAAAAGTCCGTACAATTACGAATACGGGAGCGCATAAAACAGCTGGAAGCACTTGAGAACCCGCTCAGACATAAAGACGTCCGTCCGCTGGAGGGAAAGCTCCTGGGTCTCTATCGATTTCGGGTCGGCGAGTATCGACTGATCTTCGAACTGGAATCCGACAAATCAGAGATCGTCGTCCACGCAGTCGAGCCCCGCGGAAGAGCCTATTGATATGGTTCTGCTATTTCTCCGGGACTTCGTTCCAGACGATATCGCCGCGCTCGAGCGACCAGTCGTTGCCGAACCAGCCGACGGCTCGGACGCCGCCCGTCCCGGTGCGCAGCGTCTCGGCCGTGAACAGCATCAGGTCGGGGTAGCCCGCGCCGCTGACGAAGTACTGGACGGGCGAGGCGGCCACCCAGCCGGCGTCACCGGTCCAGGCGACGACCCCGACCGACGCGACGTCGCTCCCGGGCCGGGGCCGGACGAAATAGGCGGCGAGATCGCCCCCCTCGTAACGCTTCTCTCCCACCCGGGCCCGTCCCCGGCGGACCTCGACGGGCGAGCCCGCCAGCAGCTTCGGCCAGGCCGCATTGGTGTCGGCGTTGCCGTAGAGGATGACGCTGCGGTCCTTGAACTTGGCCGGGTCGAAGGCCGTGTCGGGCAGGATCTCGATCCCGGCGTTGCCGCGGACCCAGAAGGTCTCGGCGTCGGCGCGGGCCTTGGTGAAAGCCCGGAGGTCCTCCGCGTCGTCGCCCCGCGTGCCATGGACGAAGACGAAGCCGCGGCGGAAAGCGTCCTTGAAGCCGCCCGCCCGATGGGGGCCTTTTAAGGCCGGCGACGGCGCCGAGGTCAGGGTCCAGCCCTTCTCGCCCCGCTCGAGGTAGAGGCGCGCCGCGCCGGGCATTGGGTCGGCCTCAACACGAGAACCGTCAAGGTCGATCACGACCGGCTTCGGGGCGGACGCCGGCGCTCCCGTCGGTGCGGACGCCGCCGCGGCCCCCGCGACGATGGCGTTGGCCAACAAGTCGAGCGCCAGCCTCTCGACGTTCTCCGTCGTGCCTTTGAACGACCGGCCGGCCTCGTCCCGCTCGATCTCGACGCGGCTATACTCGAGCGGGCGCTTCTGGGCCAGGACCTCGACCCAGCGCGAGCGCGACGAAAGGCCGGGGTTGGCCGTGACGAACTCCACCCGCCGGACGTCGGCCTCCGCCGGCCGGACCCGGTCCCGCAGGAAGGCCAGGAGCGGCGGCCAGTCGACGCACTCGTTGCCCCACCAGTGCCCGGCCCCCGGCCGCTCGTAGTAGGCGAAGTCGGGGTGGAACGCGCCGAGGATCTCGCGCATGGACCGGGCCTCGGACACGGGCACGTTGTCGTCCTGGTCGCCGTGCAGGACATAGACGCCGTAATGGAGGAAGTTGCGGGCCAGGCCGGCCGTCTCGCTGGGGTTGTTGGCCCGCAGCAACAGGCGCTCGACCGGCGACGGGTCTTTGTACGTGACGCCGCCGCCGTAGGAGGTGAAGCTGCGCCAGCCCGCGCTCGGAGCGATGGCCGCCCACAGGCCGGGCACCGTCGCGCCGACCTGCCACGTGCCGTGGCCGCCCATGGAGTGGCCGGTGAGATAGGTCCGGCCCGGGTCCGTCCCGAACAGCCGCTCCGCCTCGTCCCTGACCTCGAGGACGTCGAGCCGGCCCCAGTCCTCCCAGTCGAAGCCGTAAGGGCGGCGGTTGGTGGCGGCGACGATCCAAGCCCAATCCTTGGGCCGGTAGGCCCGGGCCTGGCCGATGCCCTCGACGCTGGCGCCGTGGAGGGTCACGATGAGCGCCGGTTTCTTTCCGTCCGGCGGCCTGTCGCCCCGGACGAGGGGCGCGACGCCGAAATACTGGACGCTCCGGTCGGTCTCGCTGACGAAGGTCCGGCTGTGGTGGGCCGTGGCCGCCACGGCCTTGAGCTCGAGCGGGAAGGCGGGCGTTTCGAGCGTCCGCCGGCCGGCCCGGGCCCGGAGCCGCACCTCGAGCCGCACCGGGCCCTCGGCCGCGGGCGCGTCGACGGCCAGCGGCGCGGCCAGCTTCCGGGTGAAGAACGGCGCCACGGTCCCCTCGAGCCGCGTCCGGGTCTCCTTGTCTCCGGCGCGCAGAAGGAGCTCCATCCTCTCCAGCCGCTCGCCCGTGGCGTTGACGAGCCGAAGGCCGGCCCAGAAAGGCCCCTTCTCCCCTGCCACGAGGTCGGGCAGGGTCATGTCCTTGTCCGTCAGGAAGATCTCGGCCGGCGGCTCGTAAAGACGGCCTTTGAAGCGGCCCCGCTCGCCCCGGAAGAGCAGCGTGTTGCGTCCTTTGACGAGGCGAACGGGATGGCGCAAGTAGTCGGCCCCATACTTCTCGCCGCCGCGGAGCTCCCGATTGACCCAGGCCTCGTAGAAGCCGGTGGCGTCGAGGACCATGGTCCGGGCCGCGTCGGTTTCGACGACCATGAAGAGATAGCCGCCGGCCAGGGCCCGGTTCTCGATGGCGCCGTCCTTGCCGGCTTCCACGGCGGCCCAGGCCTGGTCCGCGCCCTTGGCGTTCTTGCCGATGGCCAGCCCTGCGCGCGGCCCGGCCATCGGGCCCTGCGACATCTGCCAGGCCAGCAGGTCCGTCGGCACCGCCGACCGGCCGTAGGACCCGATGAGCCCGACGGCCAGGCCCTTCGTGAGCGCCAGCTCCTTGGCCGCCAGCGTCAGCTCGTGGACGGGCGCCGCCCCGCTGTCAGGCGTCTGGGCGGCACCCGAAACGGCGAGCCACAGGGACGCGACGATCGAAACGGCCAAAGCAGGTGCCGGGTGGGCGAGCGGGTCTCTCATTTGTTATCTCCCGGGGATATGCGGGATCGGGTCAGCCGCATGATAGCCGCTTCTCGACTGGGGCGTCAATCGGCGGTATCGGGAGGAGATCGAGGAGATCGGGGACACGTACCCGAGGTACATGTCCCCGTTCGCTCCGTACCCGAGGTACATGTCCCCGTTCGCTCCCCGTTCGCTGCGCTTCCCGCTGCCCCGAGCACAGCCGGAGAGAGGGACTTCCCGGAATCGGGAGAAGAACCGGGCCTTAGCGGTACCGGAGCTTGTTCTTTTTGATCTCCTTGATACGGGCCGCGAAATCACGGCCGACGGCCTTTTCGTGCTGCCGGCGGGTCTTCTCGTCCTTCTTGAGCTCCAGGAAACGCAGCTCGCGGCGCAGCTTGAGGTAGCTCTCCCAGCGGGCCCGGTCGAGCCCGCCCTCCTCGACCGCCGCCCGCACGGCGCAGCCCGGCTCGCGCTCGTGGCCGCAGTCCGGGAACCGGCACTGGGCCGCCAGCGTATCGATGTCCTCGAAGGTCCGGTCCAGGCCGTCGTCGTCGGCCCACAGGCCCAGCTCGCGCATGCCCGGCGTGTCGACAAGCAGCGCTCCGCCCGAAAGCCGGATGAGCTCGCGGCGCGTCGTCGTGTGCCGCCCCCGCCCCGCCTCCGCGTCGCTGACGGCGGCCGTGGCCAGGCGCTCCTCGCCGAGCAGGCGGTTGATGATGGTCGACTTGCCGACGCCCGAGGAGCCCAGCAGGGCGATGGTCCGGCCCGGCTCGAGATAGGGCCCCAAGGCGTCCAGGCCGCCGGCGGCCCGCGCCCGGACCGTCACCACCGGCACGTCCGGAGCGACGGCGGCCGCCGCGGCGGCCACCGCCTCCGGGTCGGCGCGCAGGTCGGCCTTGTTCAGGACGATGACCGGCGCGGCCCCGCTCGACCAGGCCGTGGTCACGTAGCGCTCGATGCGCCGCAGGTTGAAGTCCCCGTCCAGGCCGCTGACCAGGAAGACCGTGTCGACATTGGCGGCGACGACCTGGGCCTCGACCGCCTCGCCGGCCGCCTTGCGGGTAAAGGCGCTGCGGCGGGTCAGGACGGCCTCGATGACGGCCCGGCCGCCCGGAACCGACCGGAACGCCGTCCAGTCGCCGACAGCCGGAAAGTCGGCCGGCCCGCGGGCCTGGTGCCGGAACCGGCCCGAGACCTCGGCTTCGAGCTCGCCGGCCGCGGTGATCACGGTCGCCAGGTCGCGCGATTGCCGGACGACGCGGCCCGGCGCCAGCCCCTCGCCCGCGCCGGCCTCGAAAGCGGCGGCGAAGAAAGCGTCCCAACCAAAGTCCTTGAGATCGATCATGAGCATGTGTCCGCAAAGCATGATAGCCATTCCCGGCGCCGGACGTCAAATAAGACAATGGGGACACGTACCGACAATGGGGACACGTACCAAGGGTACATGTCCCCAATCGCGACTACAACCGCCAGCCGCGGCCCCAACCGCGTTCCCGGTCGCGGCCGGCCGCGGCCCCGGTCGCGGGCTTATGCGGCGGCCGGCTTGGCCCCGCCGTTGGGCTCCTGGCCGTGCTCCTTCTTGCGCCGGAAGTCCTCGAAGATGTTGTAGACGACGGGCACGACGATCAGGGTGATGAGCGTCGAGCTCAAGAGGCCGCCGATGACCGTCCGGGCCAGGGGGGCCTGGGCCTCGCCGCCCTCGCCGACCCCCAGGGCCAGGGGCAGGGTGGCCATGATGGCCGTGAAGGCCGTCATCAGGATGGGCCGCAGCCGGCGCCGGCCGGCCTCCTCGATGGCCTCGCGGATGGGCATCCCGTCGCGCTGGCGCAGGAGGTTGGTGTAGTCGACGATGATGATGGCGTTGTTGACGACGATGCCCCCCAGCATGATCAGGCCGATGTAGGACTGCATGTTGAAGCTCGTCTTGGTCACGAACAGCATCAGGATGACCCCGATGGCCGCCAGGGGCACGGAGAACATGACGATGAGCGGGTCGCGCAGCGATTCATAGAGCATGGCCATGATCATGTAGACCAGGATCAGGGCCAGGATGATGCTCAGGAGCAGCTCGCGGTTGGCCTTCTGCTGCTCCTCGTAGTCGCCGGTGAACTGGATGCTGAAGTTGCGCGGCACCGGGATGGCCCGGAGGGCCTGCCGGGAGTCGGCGATGACCGAGCCCAGGTCCCGGCCGGCGATCTCGCCGGACACGGTCACGACGCGCTCCCGGTCCCGCCGCTCGATGCGGATGGGCCCGCGCCGGGGCCGGGTGTTGATGACGTTGCGCAGGCTGATCTGCTCGCCCGTCGAGTTGGTCACGGTCAGGTCGAGGATGTCCTGGAGGCCCAGGAACTCGGAATCCTTGACCTTGACCAGGATGCGGAACTCGCGCCCCGCCTCGCGGAAGTAGCTGGCCTGGGTTCCCGACAGGACCGTCTGGATGGACTGGCCGATGTCGGTGACCGAGAGCTTCATGTCGGCCGCCGCCTGGCGGTCGATCACCAGCAGCTCCTCGGGATTGCCGATCTCCCGGCTCAGCCGGGTGTCGGTGACGCCGGGGACCTTCTTGACGATCTCCTGGACCTGCCGGGCCAGGGCCTCGGACACGGCCAGGTCGTAGCCGCGGACCTCGACCTGGAGCCGCTCCTGGCCGCCGCCGCCGCGCATGCCGAACATCATCTGGCCGCCGCTGGCCCGGGTCCGGATGACGGAGCCGGGGATGTTGGCCAGCTTCTTCCGCAGGTCGACGGCGATCTCCTCGCTCGACCGCGAGCGCTTGTCCCGGGGCACGAGCTTGAGGGTCATGTTGCCGGTGTTGGCGCCGCTGCGCCAGCCGCCGCCGCCGAAGCTCTCCTCGTGGCTGACGATCTCGGGGACGGCCTTCTTGACGATGTCGGTGACGACGGCGAAGGTCCGGTCCATGACCTCGAGGCGGGTGCCGACCTCCATCTCGACCGAGACCCGGACCTCGTTCTCGTCTGTGGCCGGCATGAACTCGGTGCCGACGAGCTTGATCAGGAACAGGCAGCCGACGAGCAGGGCCCCGACGCTGCCCAGGACGAGGACGCGGTGGTCGAGGGCCTTGTGGAGCAGGCGCTTGTACCAGTTCTCGAGCTTGCGGAAGCCGCCGAGCAGGGCGTTGGCCAGCCGCTCCAGCGGCTTCTTGGTCGACGGGTCGAAGGGCTTGGCCGGGCGGATGAGCCGGGCCGAGAGCATCGGGACCATGGTCAGGGCCACGAACAGGCCCATCAGGTTGGCGAAGCTGACGACGTAGGCCAGCTGCTTGAACATGACCCCCGACATGCCCCGCATGAAGATCATCGGCAGGAAGACGACGCAGGTCGTGATGGCCCCGACGGCGATGGGCGCCGCCACTTCGTTCGTCCCGTCGATGGAGGCCTTCAGGGGCGGCAGGCCGCCCTCCTCCATGCGGTAGATGTTCTCCAGGACGACGATGGAGCTGTCGATGAGCTGGCCGATACCCAGGGCCAGGGCGCCCAGGGTCATCGTGTTCAGGGTGAAGCCGCCGAAGTAGATGAGGGCGATGGTCCCGACGAGCGAGATGGGGATGGAGATGGCCACGACCAGGGTGCTGCGGATGTTGACCAGGAAGACGAGCAGGGCCAGGATGGCCAGGCCGGCGCCCCAGACGGCCGAGGAGCCGACGTTGTTGATGGCTTGGCGGATGTACTCGGCGCTGTTGGAGGTCGGCAGGAGCTCGATCTGGGGGATGTCCTGCTGGATCTCGGCGATCTCCTTCAGGACCCGCTCGGCGACGTTGACCGTGTTCTCGCCCGACTGCTTGTAGATGGCCAGGCGCATACCCTCCCGGTCGTTGATGCGGGCGACGCGGGTGACGCGCTGGAAGGTGTCGTCGACGCTGGCGATCTCGCGGAGTTGGATGGGCACGCCGTCGCGGACGGCGACAACGGTGTCGCGAAGCTGCTCCAGGCTGGTGAAGACGCCCGGGATGCGCAGGAGGATCTCGTAGTTGCCGCGCTCGATGACCCCGGCCGGCATGTCGACGTTCTCCTGGCGGATCTTGGAGGTGATGACGTTCAGGGGCAGGCCCAGGGCCTTGAGCTTGAGGGGGTCGAGGTTGACCTGGATCTCCCGCTGGCGGCCGCCGTAGACGTCGACCGAGGCCACCCCGGCGACGCGCTCCAGCCGGTAGGCGATCTGCTCGTCGATGATCCGGCGGGCCTGGACGGGGTCGAGGTTGCTCAAGGCGCCGAACTGGAGGATGGGCTGCTGGGCCGGGTCGAACTTGCGCAGGGTCGGCCGGTCGACCTCGTCGGGCAGCCGGCCCACGATGCGGTCCAGGCGCTCGCGGACGTCGTCGGCCGCGGCGTCCAGGTCGGTGCCCCAGGCGAACATGATGCGCACGGAGCTCGAGCCCTCCGAGGACGAGGAAAAGACCTCCTCGACGCCGGGCACGGCGCTCAAGGCCTCTTCGATCGGCCGGGTGATGATCTCCTCGATCTCCTCCGGCCCGGTGTTGGCGTAGGAAGCGTTGACGTTGAGGGTCGGGTAGACGATCTCGGGCATCAGGTCGACGGGCAGGCGGGAGAGCGAGACCAGGCCCAGGATGATGACGACGAGCGTCACCATCCAGGTGAAGATGGGCCGGCGGATGGAGAATTCCGACAGCTTCATCGCTTGTCTCCGGGGGCCGCGGCGGCCGCGCCCTCGGGCAGGATGAGGGGCGTGCCGTCCTCGAGAAGGTGGTGGCCGAGGGTGACGACGTAGCCCTCCAGGCCGGCCGGCTCGACGACCTCGGCCCGGTCGCCCTCGACGATGCCGATGGTGGCCGGCCGGAAGACGGCCTTCTTGGCGGCCAGGTCGGCCAGGAACAGGCCCTGCAGGGCGCCCCGGTTGACCACGGCGCTGGTCGGGACGACGGTCGCGCCCGTCTTGTTGGCGAACTCGATGCGGGCGTTGACGAACATGCCCGGCTTGAGGGCGCCGTCGGCGTTGTCGACGTCCACCTCGACCCGGGCCTCGCGCGAGGTCTCCTTGAGCAGCGGCGCGACGCGGGAGACGCGGCCGGCGAAGTCCCGGCCGGGGAAGGCGCCGCTCGTCAGGACGACGGGCTGCTCCGCCTTCAGGCGGAAGTAGTCCTTCTCCGTGACGTGGATGACGGCCGTGATGGGCTGGAGCTCGATGACCGACAGGACGGCCGTATTGGAAGAGAGCATGGCCCCGGGATTGACGAAGCGTTCCCCGACGTAGCGGACGTCCCCGCCCGTCTCCCAGGCGGCGCGGATGCGGGTGTAGGATAGCCGGACCTTGGCCGTCTCCAGGGCCGCCTGCTGGTTGGCCAGCTGGGCCCGGGTGACCTTGGAGCGGGCGTCGCGGGCGGCGAAGGCCGTCTGGGCCGCGTCGAGCTCGGCGTCCGAGAGGATGCCCTTCTGGTGGAGGGCCTTGGCCCGGTCGAACTCCCTCTGGGCCAGCTCCTGGGCCGAAGCGGCCTCCTCCAGGTTGGCCTTGGCCACGCCCAGGTCGGCCTCGGCCTGAATGACCTGCTGCTGGTACTCTTCATCCTCGAGCAAGGCCACGAGCTGGCCGCGCGAGAGCCGGTCGCCGATGTCTACGTAGAGTTCCTTGATGCGGCCGGAGATCTTGGGGACGATGGTGTAGTACGACTTCGGAATGAGGGTGCCCGAGAAGGTGCCGATGTCGCGGATGGCGCCGCGCTCGACGGCGACGATCTCGACGGCCACCGCGGCCCCGCGCGTCCCGGCCTGGGCCCCGCCGCCGGACAGGCGGGAGACGATCTGCCAGCCCAGGAAGACCAGGAACAGGGCGGCGACGACGGTATACGGACGGGCTTTCTTCGCCCACAGCCTGGTTTTCAGCGTGTTCCAATTCACTTTGGCCAAAAGGGACCTCGCGTCAGTGGATTTGAAGAACCATTATAGCAGTTAGACGTCCGGACGCCGATATTCTTCCCCCTGGGCGCCGGGGAAAGGAGGCCGCGGCCGCGGAATGTCATTTTTAGGGGGCAACGAAGCGCCCTTCGACCGGGGCCCGGCAGCGGCGCCCCGGCGTCCCTCGGAAGTCGTCCCGTCCCGACGGTCAGCGGAGGGGCAGGAAGGAATAATCGCGGCCGTAGCGCAGCATCTGCTCGACGTAGCCCTCGGCCAGGTCGATCCGGACATCGACGATCCGGCCGTTCTCGACGACCGGGGTGTAGACCGGGTTGACGAAGCCCGCGTAGGGGGCCAGGTGGAGCTTGGCGTAGCGTTCCAGCACTTCCTTGTGGAGCTCGGGGTCGACCTGGACGCCGTAGCCCTCGACCAGGGCCTTGGCCGCGTCGTAGTCGCCTTCGCTGGTGATGCGCTGGACCTCGGCCAGGAGCCGGCCGTAGAGGGCCCGCAGCTTCTGGTAATCGTTGACCACGAAGAAGGTCTTGCCGTCCCGGGTCAGCCTCTCGATGACGTTCTCCGGCCGCCCCTGCTCGTAGACCCAGTGGGCGATGAGGGCCCGGCTGCGCATGTGGGCCTCCTCGACCTGCTTGCCGGGCTGGATGCGGACGAGCTGGGTCAGCAGGCCGTTACGGACGTCGAGGTCGTACTCGGCCATGGCCGCTTCCTTGTCCGGCAGCAGGCCCAGCTCGACCATCTTGTCGTCCATGATGTAGTAGAGGCCGAACAGGTCGGCCCGGGCCTCCTCGACGGCCGAGTGGTAGTTCTTGAGCGACTCCGAGCCGACCCCGGGCATGAGCTGCCCCGAGCCGTGGCCCAGGACCTCGTGGAGGTCGGTGTGGATGTTGCCGGCCAGGGAGCCGAACTTGCGGGCCCGCTCGAGGAGCTCCGGCGTGGGCGTGAACTCCGGGCCGAAGGGCGATTTGAGCGACGACTGGTCGTAGGCCCAGGTGATGTTCTCGATGGTCACCGACTTGGAGCCGTAGTCCTTGCGGATCCAATTGGCGTTGGGCAGGTTGATGCCGATCGGCGTCGAGGGGTAGCAGTCGCCGCCCAGCATGGCCGCGGTGATGACCTTGGCCGAGACGCCCTTGACCTCTTTCTTCTTGTACTTGGGATCGACCGGCGAGTGGTCCTCGAACCACTGGGCGTTGGCCGAGATGATGTCGGCCCGCTTGGTCGCCGCCAGGTCCTTGAAATTGACGACCGACTCCCAGGTGGCCTTCATGCCCAGGGGGTCGTTGTAGACCTCGATGAAGCCGTTGACGAAATCGACGAGCGAGGCCAGGTCCTTGACCCAGAGGATGTTGTATTCGTCGAACTGCCCGAGGTCGCCCGACTGGTAATACGCGACGAGGGCGTCGATGACCTTTTTCTGCTGGTCGTTCTCGGCCACGGCGGAGGCCTTCTCGAGCCAGCCGACGATCTTGGCGATGGCCGGCCCGTAGAGGCCGTTCAGGGCGTAGACCTCCTCCACGACCCGGCCGTCCTTCTTGACCAGCCGGGAGTTCAGGCCGTAGGAGACGGGGGTGGGGTCCTTGGGGTCGACGATGCCCTGGTAGTAGCGCTCCGCCTCGGCCTGGGTGACGCCGTCATAGAAGTTGACGGCGGAGTGGACGACCAGGTCCCGGGTCGAGTCCAGGGAGACCTTCTTGGCGTCGACCGCCGGGTCGAAGAGGATGGGCGCCAGGAAGGCCAGCAGGTCGTCGAGCGACTGGCCGGCCGCGAGCGGGAAGGCCTCCCCTTCCGTGCCCTTGACCAGGGCGGCGAAATAGGCGGCGTCGAAGCCGGGCGTGAACTTGTCGTTGGAGTAGTGGTGGTGGATGCCGTTGGAGAACCAGACCCGCTTGACGTAGGTCATGAACTCGGCCCAGCGGGGGTCGGTCCGGTCGCCCTTGTAGCCGCGGACGACCGCGTCGAGGGTGCGGCGGATGACCAGGTTGTGCTTGTAGTTCTGGTCGAAGATGATGTCGCGGCCGCAAAGGGCGGCCTCGCCGAGATAGTAGACCAGCTCCTTCTGGGCCGGGGTCAGGGCCTCGAAGCCCGGCACCTGGTAGCGCAGGATGCGCAGGTCGGCGAACTGGTCGATCTGCCACTGGAACTCGGCGGCCGCGGCGGGCGGCGCCGACGGCTCCGGCTCCTTCTTCTTGCAGCTTCCGGCCAGCCCGATGAGGGCGATGGCCAGGACGGCCAGGACCGAGAACTTGACGCTGGTGGTCATGCGGCACCTCCCAAAGGATCGAAGGGCTATGATAGCTGAATGCGCAAGAAGGGGTCAAACCTAATCGCGATTTTCGGAGGGGGACATGACCCATTCCTCCTGAAATGGGATCGTGTCCCCCGTCTTTCAGGGAACCGATTATTCAGGTTTGGCCCCTCGCGGAAGAAATCCGCCGGCCCGCCGTCCAACAAAATGACGGAGAATTCCAGGTGGAGGAACAATGAAAAAGCACGTTTGGACCGTCGTCCTCGTCTTCGGCCTGATCCTCGGCCTCCGGGCCCAGGGCCCCCAGGCGCCGCAGATGAAGCTCGAGGACGTCCAGAAGGCGCTGTGCCTGGTCGACAAGACCCAGCCGGCGCCCGACAAGTTCAAGGCCGGCCTCGAGGCCATCACGGGCAAGGACTCGATAGCCATGCTGACCTACATCGCGTCCGACCTCCTCGAAGGCCGCGAGACCGCGACCCGGGGCTACGCCCTGGCCGCGGAGTATGCCGCCTCCCTCTTCAAGCTGTGGGGCGTCAAGCCCGCCGGCGACATGCCCATGATGATGGGCGGCTTCCGCATGGGCGGCGGCCGCGGCCAGGCCCCCCAGCCCCCGCGCGAACGGACCTACTTCCAGGACTTCGCCATGAAGGAGACGGCCGACACGCAGTCGGACATCACCATCGAGGTCAATAAGGCCGGCGCGCTCAAGAGCCGGACCTTCCACGGCGGCCTCGATTTCCAGGGCGCGATGGGCGGCATGGGCGGCGCCGCCGAAGGCACCGTGACCGCGCCCGTCGTCTTCGTCGGCTACGGCATCTCCGAGCCCGCTGCGGGCTTCGACGAGCTCAAGGGTCTGAACCTGAAGGGCAAGATCGTCCTGGTCATCGGCGACGCGCCCGGCCGGGACGACCCCAAGTCCCCGCTCCAATCCAAGAAGGAGCTCAAGGACAAGTACTTCCCGGCCATGCCCCAGGGCGGCGACATGATGGCCATGATGATGCGGGGCGGGCCCCAGCGCTTCAACAAGCTCGAGGCCATCGCCAAGATGGAGCCGGCGGCCATCGTCCAGGTCTCGCCCACCGGCACCGACGCGGCCGTCTTCAACGCCCTGTCCTACGTCCGCAAACCCAGCGACGATCAGCCCATCATCAACAGGCCGCGGCGCCGCCTGTCCCTGGCCGGCGTCTCGGGCGGCATGGACATGGGCCGCTTCGGCGCTTCGGCCACGACCATCACCCGCGAGATGGCCAACTTCCTCCTCGAGGGCACGGGCCAGACGATCGACGGCCTGAAGAAGAAGATCGACGCGGCCTACAAGCCGGCTTCGATGGATGTCGCCGGGGCCAAGATGACCATCGCCTCGTCGGCCAAGGTGGCCCTGGTCCGCGGCACCAACGTCCTGGGCCTCATCGAGGGCTCCGATCCCAAGCTCAAGGACGAGTACTTCGTCGTCGGCGCCCACTACGACCATAACGGCGCCTGGGACGGCTACGTCTGGAACGGCGCGGACGACAACGGCTCCGGCTCGGTCGGCGTCCTGAACATCGCCAAAGCCATCGCCGCCAGCCCGGTCAAGCCCAAGCGGTCCATCGTCTTCGCCCTGTGGACGGGCGCGGAAGAGGGCCTGCTCGGCTCGCGCTACTACGCCGCCAATCCCATCTTTCCGGTCGACAAGACC
>JAEAMG010001604.1_pt1 | contig 16589 bp, 17 predicted proteins | sample 8958741 | NCBI WGS metagenome assembly JAEAMG01 (sample SAMN16933256, study PRJNA681125) | bioreactor sludge metagenome | isolation source: anaerobic bioreactor treating anionic surfactant - SDBS | place: India: Bengaluru | collected 2019-02-28 | reverse complement strand
GCACGTCCGGGTTCTTCTTCTGCGGCATGATCGAGGAGCCGGTGCAGAAGCGGTCGGGCAGGTCGATGAATTGGAACTGCGCGCTGGTCCACAGCACCAGCTCTTCGGAGAAGCGCGACAGGTGCATCATCGCCAGCGAGGCGGCGGCGCAGAATTCGATGGCGAAGTCGCGGTCGGAGACGCCATCCAGCGAGTTGCCGGAAATCGCTTCGAAGCCCAGCAGTTCGCAGGTGATCTCGCGCTGAATCGGGTAGGTGGTACCGGCCAGCGCGGCCGAGCCCAGCGGCATGCGGTTGGTGCGCTTGCGACAGTCGACCAGGCGCTCGTAGTCGCGCGAGAGCATCTCGAACCAGGCCAGCAGGTGATGACCAAAGGTCACCGGCTGTGCGGTCTGCAGATGGGTGAAGCCCGGCATGATGGTGTCCGCTTCGGCTTCCGCCAGGCCCAGCAGGCCCTGTTGCAGACGGGTGATTTCGCCGAGGATGGTGTCGATCTCGTCGCGTAGCCACAGGCGGATGTCGGTGGCCACCTGGTCGTTGCGCGAGCGGCCGGTGTGCAGCTTCTTGCCGGTGACGCCGATACGGTCGGTCAGGCGCGCCTCGATGTTCATGTGCACGTCTTCCAGGTCGACGCGCCAGTCGAAGGTGCCGGCCTCGATCTCGCCCTGGATGTCCTTCAGGTTGGCGATGATCTGGTCGCGCTCGGCCTCGGTCAGCACGCCGGCCTTTTCCAGCATGGTGGCGTGGGCGATGGAGCCCATGATGTCGTGGCGGTAGAGGCGCTTGTCGAACTCGACGGAGGCGGTGAATCGGGCGACGAAGGCGTCGACGGGCTCGCTGAAACGGCCGCCCCAGGACTGGTTGGTCTTGTCGGTGCTCATGTATGCGCTCGCTGAAATCCGAAGGCTGAGGAAAGGCCGCGATGATAGCAGGGATGGCGTCGCGATCGGGCACGGCCGGAAGGGTGAGCTGGCTGGCAAATCCACGCTTTTCCGGCGCTCGCGGTCGGTGGCTGGCTTGCCGATGTCGGAGGGCGCACGGAAACTGCCGGGCGGGCAAACCGACAGGCTGATCAAGTGAAATCCACTGGCGTAACCGACGATTTCTTCATTCCCGAACTGTGCCGCGCGGAGGCGCTGCTCGGTCTGGTGCTGCTGGCCGAGCTGCTGGTGCTGGTACTGGTGCTGGCCGAACCGATGCAGCCGGGCTTCGACTGGATGCGCCTGGCGCTGACCTCGTTGTTCGTGCAATGGATCGTGCTGCTCTCGGCCGGCACGCTGTGCCTGCTGCGCCCGCTGCTGGCGCAGCTGCGGGCGGCGCTGGCGGGGCTGGTGTGCTGCGTGCTGGTGGTCGGCCTGGCGCTGGCCTGCACCGCGGTGGCCGATATCTATCAGCTCGCCGGACCGCTGCAGCGCGAGGGCGAGGTCAACCTGTACCTGCGCCACGCGCTGATCAGCCTGATCATGTCCGGGCTGCTGCTACGCTACTTCTACCTGCAGAGCCAGTGGCGACGCCAGGAACAGGCCGAGCTGCGCGCGCGAATCGAATCGTTGCAGGCGCGGATCCGCCCGCACTTCCTGTTCAACAGCCTGAACAGCATCGCCAGTCTGGTGGCGCTCGATCCGGCCAAGGCCGAGCAGGCGGTGCTGGACCTGTCCGACCTGTTCCGCGCCAGCCTGGCGCGCCCCGGCACGCTGGTGGCCTGGCAGGATGAGCTGGAACTGGCGCGCCGCTATCTGTCGATCGAGCAGTACCGCCTTGGCGAGCGCCTGCAGCTGCAGTGGCAGATCGACGAGGTGCCGGCGGACCTGCCGATACCGCAGCTCACGCTGCAGCCGCTGCTGGAGAATGCGCTGGTGTACGGCATCCAGCCGCGCATCGAGGGCGGCCTGGTCAGCGTGACGGCGAAATACGCCGGCGGCGTGTTCAGCCTGGAGGTCAGCAACCCGTTCGACGAAGCGGCGCAAACGCAGGTTTCGCGCGGTACTCGCCAGGGTTTGCTGAATATCGACGCACGATTAGCGGCACTTTTCGGGCCGCAGGCGAGTCTCAGCGTGGAGCGCCGTGATGGCCGCCACTACACCTGTCTACGCTATCCATGTGCGAGACAAAAGCAGGAAGCCTGACCTCTATGAATGTCCTGATTGTCGATGACGAACCTCTGGCCCGCGAGCGCCTAAGCCGACTGGTAGGTGACCTCGACGGTTATCGTGTCCTCGAGCCGACCGCGAGCAACGGCGAGCAAGCCCTGTCGCTGATCGAAGAACTGCGCCCGGATATCGTGCTGCTCGATATCCGCATGCCCGGCCTCGACGGCCTGCAGGTCGCCGCCCGGCTGTGCGAGATGGATGCGCCGCCGGCGGTGATCTTCTGTACTGCCCATGACGAATTCGCCCTCGAGGCCTTCCAGGTCAGCGCGGTTGGCTATCTGGTCAAGCCGGTGCGCCCCGAGCATCTGGCCGAAGCGCTGAAGAAGGCCGAGCGTCCCAACCGCGTGCAGCTCGCTGCACTGACCCGTCCGGCGGCGGTTTCCGGTGGCGGGCCGCGCAGCCACATCAGCGCCCGCACGCGCAAGGGCATCGAGCTGATTCCGCTGGACGAGGTGATCTATTTCATCGCCGACCACAAGTACGTGACGCTGCGTCACGCTGGCGGCGAGGTGCTGCTGGACGAGCCGTTGAAGTCGCTGGAGGACGAGTTCGGAGAGCGCTTCGTGCGCATCCACCGCAACGCGCTGGTGTTCCGCGATCGCATCGAGCGCCTGCAGCGCACGCCGCTGGGGCATTTCCAGCTGTACCTCAAGGGCCTCGAGGGCGAGGCGCTGACGGTCAGTCGCCGACATGTCGCCGGCGTGCGCAAGCTGATGCAGAACCTCTAGGCGCAGGAAGGTCGTCCGCGCTGATTGCGCGCGGCACGGTGCGGGTGGCAGCCCGTTGCCGGTTTGCCGCCGCGCCTTACCGGGTCGTCGATGCGGCGGTGTTCCTTGATTCCTGCCAACCCAGCGACGCCGCCGGCCCTGTTATCATCGCCGGCAATTCACTGGTTCTGGATTAGCCCATGTCTCGCGAAATTCGCATCGCCACCCGCAAGAGTGCCCTGGCCCTGTGGCAGGCCGAATACGTCAAGGCCCGCCTGGAGGCGGCGCACCCCGACCTGACCGTCAGCCTGGTGCCGATGGTCAGTCGCGGCGACAAGCTGCTCGACGCGCCGCTGGCGAAGATCGGCGGCAAGGGGCTGTTCGTCAAAGAGCTGGAAACCGCGCTGCTGGAGAACGAGGCGGACATCGCCGTGCACTCGATGAAGGACGTGCCGATGGAGTTTCCTGCCGGGCTCGGCCTGTACTGCATCTGCGAGCGCGAAGACCCGCGCGACGCCTTCGTTTCCAACACCTACGACAGCCTCGACGCGCTGCCAGCCGGCGCGGTGGTCGGTACCTCCAGCCTGCGTCGCCAGGCCCAGCTGCTGGCGCATCGCCCCGACCTGAAAATCCAGTTCCTGCGCGGCAACGTCAACACCCGTCTGGCCAAGCTGGATGCCGGCGAGTACGACGCCATCATCCTCGCCGCCGCCGGGCTGATTCGCCTTGGCTTCGGCGAGCGCATCCGCTCCAGCATCGGCGTCGACGAGAGCCTGCCGGCCGGCGGGCAGGGTGCGGTCGGCATCGAATGCCGCAGCGCCGACAGCGAAGTGCACCAGCTGCTCGCCTGCCTGAATGACTCCGCGACCGCTACGCGCGTCACCGCAGAACGTGCGCTGAACAAGCGGCTGAATGGCGGCTGCCAGGTGCCGATCGCCTGCTACGCGGTGCTCGAGGGTGAGCAGCTGTGGCTGCGCGGCCTGGTTGGCCAGCCCGACGGCAGCCTGTTGCTGCGCGCCGAGGGTCGTGCGCCGGCCGCCGAGGCCGAGGCGCTGGGCGTGCGCGTCGCCGAAGACCTGCTGGCACAGGGCGCCGAGCGGATTCTCCAGGCGGTCTACGGCGAGGCCGGTCACGCGTGAGCGGCTGGCGCCTGCTGCTGACCCGGCCGGCCGACGAATGCGCCGCGCTGGCGGCGACGCTGGCCGAGGCCGGAATCGACAGCGCCAGCCTGCCGCTGCTGGTGATCGAGCCGCTGCCGGAAACCGCCGAGCAGCGCGCGACCATTCTCGAACTGGACCGCTACTGCGCCGTGGTCGTGGTCAGCAAGCCGGCCGCGCGCTTGGCGCTGGAGCTGCTCGATCGTTACTGGCCGCAGCCGCCGTTCGGCCAGCGCTGGTTCAGCGTCGGCGCGGCGACCGGGGCGATCCTCGCGGACTACGGCCTGGATGTCAGCTGGCCGCAGACCGGCGACGACAGCGAGGCCCTGCTGGCGCTGCCGCAGCTGGCCGAGGCGTTGGCGGTACCGGCGCCGAAGGTGCTTATCGTGCGTGGCGAGGGCGGACGCGAGTTTTTTGCCGAGACCCTGCGCGCGCGCGGCATGCAGGTCGACACGCTGGAGCTTTATCGCCGTTGCTTGCCTGAGTATCCGCCGCATGCGCTGATGGATCTGGTAGAGGCGCAGCGGCTCAACGGGCTGGTGGTCAGCAGCGGCCAGGGGCTGCAGTCGCTGCATGCGCTGGCCGGCGCCGCCTGGCCTGATCTGCTTGAATTACCCTTGTTCGTACCCAGCCCCAGGGTCGCTGAGATGGCTCGACAGCTGGGCGCCCGACGAATCGTGGATTGCCGTGGCGCTGCCGCCACGGCCTTGCTGGCGGCCGTACGCAGCACACCGCGGCCTGCCTTCTGAAGCAAAGGACGGAAATGTGAGCGAAACAGACAAGAACGAGCCGCTGCAATCCCCGGCCAGCACGCCGGATCCCATCGCCAACGACGCCCGCAAAAACGCCCCGGCCAAGCCAGCCCGCCAGGGCGGCGGCAAGGCGCTGCCTCTGCTGGCGCTGCTGTGTGGCGTCGCCGGTATTGCCGTGGCCGGCTACAGCGTCTGGCAGGTGCAGCAGTTCGCCGCTCGCGATGCACGGCAGGCGCAGGCGCTGCAGACCGCTGACGCGCAGGCGCAGCGCCTGGTCGAGGCCGATCGGCAGCTAGCCAGCCGCCTGACGCCCCTGGAACAACTGCCATCGCCGGCGGAGCTGGACGAGCAGCGGCGCCTGCTCGCCGCGCTGCAGAGCGACCAGCAGCGCCTCTCCGGGCGCGTCGAGCAGGTGCTTGGCGCCAGCCGTGAGGAGTGGCGGCTGGCCGAAGCCGAACATCTGCTGCGCATGGCGATGCTGCGCCTGTCGGCCATGCAGGACGTGAAGAGCGCCGAGATGCTGGTGCACGAGGCCGACCTGATCCTGCAGAAGCAGGACGATCCGGCCGCCTACGCTACCCGGCAGAAACTGCTCGAAGGACTCGAAGGCCTGCGCAGCCTGCCGGATCTCGACCGCACCGGGCTGTTCCTGCAGCTCGGTGCGCTGCGCGGGCAGACCAGCCGGCTCAGCGCGCTGGCGCCGGAATTCGTCAACGGTGAGGCGCTGCCGGGCGATGCGGTGCAAAGCCGCTGGCAGCGCTGGCTCGACGAGCTGATGCGCTACGTGCGCATCGACTTCGACGCCGGCGCCAACGTCAAGCCGCTGCTCGCAGGCCAGAGCCTGGCGCAAGTGCAGCTGGCGCTGTCGCTGGCCATCGAGCAGGCGCAGTGGGCGGTGCTCAACGGCAATACCGAGGTCTACCAGCAGTCGCTGGAGCAGGCGCGCAGCATGCTGCAGGACCACTTCAGTGAGGATAACGGCGACGCCCGCGGGCTGCGCCAGCGCATCGAGGCGCTCGCCGGACGGCAGGTCGCGGTGGCGCTGCCCGACCTGGCGCCGGCGCTCAAGGCGTTGCAGGTCTACGTGCAGAAGCGTGAAACCCCGGACAGCAGCGAGCCGGAGCCGGAGCAGCCGGCGGCCGAGACGGAGCAGGAGGCGCAGCGCACATGAAACGCCTGGCTCTCGTTCTCATCCTGATCCTGGCGATCGCCGGCTTCCTCGGCTGGGCCATCAGCCAGAGCGCCGGCTACGTGCTGATCACCTACGATCGCTTCCGCTACGAATCCAGTTTCTGGGTTTTCCTCGGGCTGATCGCCGCCTTTTGGCTGCTTGCGGTGTTGCTGCATCGCCTGCTGGGGCTGCTGCAGCTGTCCGGCGCACTGGTCAACCCGTGGTCACGGCGGCATCGCGCGCGGCGGGTCGAGAACGCTTCGCGGCGCGGCATGCGCGAGCTGGCCGAAGGGCAATGGCAGCCGGCGCTCGGGCATCTGCGTACCGCCGCCGAACACGACCGCCAGCCACTGGTGCATTACCTGGGCGCGGCCCGCGCTGCCAACGAACTGGGCGAACATGAGCAGAGCGACGAGCTGCTGCGTCAGGCGCGGGAACGCGAACCGCAGGCCGCGCTGGCCATCGGCCTGGCGCAGGCACAGCTGCAGATCGCGCGCGGCCAGTACGCCGAAGCACGGGCGACGCTGAGCGCGCTGCACGACGAACATCCGCGCCATCCCTATCTGCTGGTGCAGTTGCAGCAGCTCTATGTGCAGCTGGAAGACTGGCCCGCGCTGTGCCGGCTGCTGCCGGATCTGCGCAAGCAGCGCGTGCTACCGGCGGCGCGTCTGGACGAACTGGAGCGGCTGGCCTGGACCGCCGCTGTCGAGCAGGCCGCACAGACCGAGGCTGGCACGGCGGAAGAGGCGCGCCAGGCGCTCGAACAGCGCTGGCAGTCGGTACCCGCTGCGTTGCGTCACGAACCGCTGCTGGTGCGCGCCTACGCCGACGGCCTTAGCCGGCTCGGCGCCGAGGCGAAGGCCGAGGAAGTGCTGTACGCCGCGCTCAAGCGTCAGTTCGATGATCGCCTGGTCGAGCGCTACGGCTGCGTTCAGGGGCGCGATTCGGCTCGTCAGCTGGCACATGCCGAAGGCTGGCTCAAGGCGCACCCGGACAATGCTGCGCTGCTATTGGCGCTCGCCCGGCTGAGCCTGCGTAACGAGCTGTGGGGCAAGGCGCGCGATTACTTCGAGGCGAGTCTGCGCATCGAACACCGCCCGCAAACCTGCGCCGAACTGGCGCGCCTGCTGGCCCAGCTGGGTGATGCGCAGCGCAGCAATCAGCTGTTCCACGAAGGGCTCGGGCTGCTGGATCGCAATCTGCCGGCACCGCTCTGACGGTGGGCGACACCCGCCGTTGCGCGGGTGTCGCCGTTCGCAAGCCAGGCGCCGCAGCTTGTAAGCGGTCGTCGCTTTCCTCTACCGTAGCGGGCTTTTCCTGCCTGCGGAGCTCCCATGAACCTGGCCAGCCCACGTTCGCTTTTCCTTCTCGCCTTCCTTGCCTGCGTCGCGATGATGGGCGCTGCGCTGTATCTGGAACATGTGGTCGGTCTGGCGCCTTGCCCACTGTGCATCGTGCAGCGGATCTGTGTGATCGGCTTCGGCGTGGTCTGTCTGATCGCTGCGCTGCATGACCCGGCACTGACCGGTCGGCGCCTGTATGCCGCGTTCGCGTTGCTGTTTGCCGTTGCCGGAGGCGCCACGGCGATCCGCCAGATCTGGCTGCAGAGCGTGCCGGCTGAAGAGCTGCCGAGCTGCCTGCCGAGCCTGGAATACATGATGGAAGCGCTGCCCTTCCAGGAAATTGCCCGTCTGGTGCTGCACGGCACCGCCGAGTGCGCGGAGGTCAGCTGGACCCTGCTGGGCATGAGCATTCCGGAGTGGACGTTGCTGGCGTTCATCGGCATGGCAGCATTCTGCATCTGGCAGATGCTGCGTCGCGGCTGATCGTCGCGCTTCGTCAGCGAACCTGCTTCCCGTTCGAGGGTCAGTGAGAAAGCGCAGATGATGGCTCGGGCACTGTAATTCCGGTGCTCATCCGGGAGCCGGAATGCAGGGGGACAGGCGGGCGGAAAAAACGCTGGCATTGCTTGAAGCCTGATGCGCGGCAGCATAGTCTGCTCGTGCGGTGACGGAAATTCGCCGTTTGCACCGCCACTCACCCAAGGCCGATGCCGAAAGACAAAAAACGTCTCGGAAAGGCGAAAAAGTATTTCGATTAGGGAAGTGAGGTCATCATGCTCGAGAGCTGTCGGAACGCCCAGGAACGCTGGGGTGGTGTGCATCTGCTGATCGACCGCTGGCTGCAGGAACGTCATGCGCTCGTCAACGCATTCGACGGGCTGCATGTGGAAAGCGATTCCGCAACGCGCCAAGCCCTGCAGAGATTCTGCCAATTGCTGGTCGACTACGTGTCCGCCGGCCACTTCGAGATTTACGAACAGCTGCTTGCCGAGGCCAAGGCCTTCGGCGATGCGCGTGGCATCGAACTGGCCAAGCAGATCTACCCGCGCATCGAGGTCATCACCCAGGTGTCGCTCGCCTTCAACGATCGCTGCGAAAAGGGTGACTGCCTCGGTAGCCCTGGCTTGGGTGACGAGCTTCGGCAGCTAGGCCAGCTGTTGCACGAGCGCTTCGAACTGGAAGACTGCCTGATCGAAGTGCTGCACACCGCGCACAAGCAGGTCGCCGTCACGGCCTGAGCCTCTGGATCGCGTTCCGTTCGCCGCGCCGCGGGCCTCACAGGCCCTCTGGCGGGCGGCCTGGCGCGCGTCTAGTATGGCTCCATCGAACCCGCCAGGAGGCACCTTCATGCCCGCGAAGAAGAAGTCGGTTAACACCCCGCTGCATCTGCTAGAGCAATTGGCGAACACCCTCGTCGACCATCTGGACAAGGCCTGCCAGCTGGCACTGCAGGATGCCGAAGGTACGCTGGGCAAGCTGGAGAAGCAGCGCGGTAAGGCCCAGGAGCGGCTGGCGAAGGCCCGTACACGACTGGATGAAGCCGGTCGCGCTGGTCGCGCCAAGGCTCAGGGCAAGGCGCGCACGCGCATTGCCGAGCTGGAGGAGCTGATGGCGTTGCTGCAGGCGCGCCAGGGCGAGATGCTCGGTTACATTGCCGAACTCAAGCGTGACATCGCTCAGAGCCTGCATCTGGCGCAGGGCGTGCGTCAGGTGGGTGATTCCGCCGCGCAGGCGTTGCAGACGCGCAATTCGTCTGCGGAAACGGCAGCGACGAGTGCCAGCGCGCGCAAGCCGGCAGCACGCAGCAGCCGTGCGCCGGCTGCCGCCGCCAAGCCGGCCACCACCCGGGCGCGCCCGGCGAAGGCGCCGGCGAGCAAACCTGCCGCCAAGGTCGAGCCGGAAGCGGCTGCGCCGGCGGCCAAACCCGCGCGTAGCAGGCCGGTCGCGAGCAAGCCGGCGGTCACGTCGACGCCGGCGGCCACGCCGAAGCCGGCTACCAAGAAACCCGCGGCGCGCAAGCCGGCCAAGTCCAGCGGTGCAACCACTCAGGCGCCGCGCAGCTCCAGCTGAGTCCGCCGCGCCGCGTCGCGCAGCACCGCCAGGGCTGCGCGACTGCTTTCGCTGTCCACGGGCAGCAGCGCCTCCAGCCAGTGCGCCTGCTGTGCGCTCGCCGGCCAGGTTTCACTGCAGCGCTCCAGGCGCTCCAGCAAGACGCGTTCTCCTTGTAACTCCAGCGATTTGAGCTGTTCGCGCAGCCGATGCAGCGCGGCATCCTGCTGCGCGGCGGCACGCCATTGCTGCCGCAGCTGGCGCAGCGATTGGAGATGCTGCTGCCAGGGTGTGGCGATTGCCCTGAGTTGCCCCAGGCGCACCGGATCGGATGCGCTGCCGCGCACTTCCAGCCAGGCGCCACACAACAGCAGGCAGACGTCGGCGCCTTGCGCTTGCAGGTCCAGGCAGGCGGACTCCACGCCGGGACGGGCATAGCAGGCGAGAGCGAAGGTCCAGAGATCGGTGGTGGGCATGGGCTCGGTTTTTTTTGTCGGCGCCCGACCGCATTTCGGGCGAGCTGATAAACTCCGCCGCCATTATGATCCGACTTCAGAACCTCACTCTACAGCGCGGCCCCCAGCGTCTGCTGGAAGGCGCCGAGCTGACCCTGCATCCTGGCCAGAAGGCTGGTCTGGTAGGCGCCAACGGCGCCGGCAAATCCACCCTGTTCGCGCTGTTGCGCGGCGAGCTGGTGCCCGATGGCGGCGACTGCCAGCTGCCGCCAGACTGGCGCATCGCCCATATGCGTCAGGAAATCGAGACGCTCGATCGGCTGGCGGTGGATTACGTGCTCGATGGCGACGTCGAGCTGCGGCGCATCCAGCGTGATCTGGCCGCGGCAGAGCAGGCGCACGACGGCAACGTGCTGGCGCGCCTGCATACCGAGCTGGACAACGCCGACGGCTACAGCGCCGATGCGCGCGCGCGCAAGCTGCTCGCCGGGCTGGGCTTTTCCCACGAGCAGATGGCCCTGCCGGTCGGCAGCTTCTCCGGCGGCTGGCGCATGCGCCTGAACCTGGCACAGGCGCTGATGTGCCCGTCCGAGCTGCTGCTGCTGGACGAGCCGACCAACCACCTCGATCTCGATGCGATCCTCTGGCTGGAGGACTGGCTGAAGAGCTATCCGGGCACCCTGCTGCTGATTTCCCACGACCGCGATTTCCTCGATGCGGTGGTCGATCACGTCATTCATCTCGAGCAGCGCACGCTGACGCTCTATCGCGGCGGCTACTCGGCCTTCGAGCGCACCCGCGCCGAGCGCCTGGCGCAACAGCAGCAGGCCTACGAGAAGCAGCAGGCGCAGCGCGCGCACATGGAGAGCTTCATCCGCCGCTTCAAGGCCAAGGCGACCAAGGCGCGCCAGGCGCAGAGCCGGATCAAGGCGCTGGAGCGCCTCGAGGAGCTGGCGCCGGCCCATGTCGATTCGCCGTTCGACTTCAGCTTTCGCGAGGCCGACAAGGTTTCCAGCCCGCTGCTCGATCTGGCTGAAGGCCGGCTCGGCTACGGCGACAAGATCGTGCTGGACAAGGTCAAGCTACAACTGGTGCCCGGCGCACGGATCGGCCTGCTGGGGCCGAATGGTGCGGGCAAGTCGACGCTGATCAAGACCCTGGCCAACGAGCTCAGTCCTATCGCCGGGCGTCTGCAGCGTGGCGAGAATCTGGTGATCGGCTATTTCGCCCAGCATCAGCTGGATGCGCTCGATCCCAAGGCCAGCCCGCTGCTGCATCTGCAGCGCATCGCACCCGGCGAGCGCGAGCAGACCCTGCGCGACTTCCTCGGTGGATTCGATTTTCGTGGCGAGCGCTGTGATGAGCCGGTGCTGAATTTTTCCGGCGGCGAGAAGGCGCGCCTGGCGCTGGCACTGATCGCCTGGGGCAAGCCGAACCTGCTGCTGCTCGACGAACCGACCAACCATCTCGATCTGGAAATGCGTCTGGCGCTGACCCTGGCTCTGCAGGATTTCGAAGGCGCGGTGCTGGTGGTTTCCCACGACCGCCATCTGCTCAAGAGCACCACCGACGAGTTTCTGCTGGTGGCCGACGGTCAGGTGCAATCGTTCGATGGCGATCTGGAGGATTACGCACGCTGGCTGGTGGATTACCGCGCGCGCCAGCAGCCCACGACGGTCAACGACGGCGCGCCGGACAAGACCGACCGCCGCGCCCAGCGTCAGGCCGCCGCGGCGCTGCGCCAGCAACTGGCACCGCACAAGCGGCAGGCCGACAAGCTGGAGAAGGACCTTGGTGGCGTGCACGAAAAGCTCGCCGAGCTGGAAGACCGACTCAGCGACACGGCGCTCTACGAGGCGGCGCGCAAGGACGAGTTGCGCGAGCTGCTGGCGCGTCAGGCCGAACTGAAGGTGCGCGAAGGCGAGCTGGAGGAGGCCTGGCTGGAAGCGCTGGAAACCCTCGAAAGCCTGCAGGCGCAACTGGAGGCCAGCGCATGAACGAGCGCCTGCTGACCCTCTTCGGCCCGTGGCGCGAACCGCTGCTGCTTGGCCTGCAGGTGCTGTTGATCCTGCTGGTGGCCTACGTGCTGCAGCGTCTGGTGGCGCGTGGTCTGACCCGTCTGGGCAGTCGCTATCCGCTGCCGCCGGAGTTGCTGCTGCCGGTGCGTGGCGGCATCCGCTGGTTCATCATGGGTGGTGCGCTGATCATGGTGCTGGAGCGCCTCGGCGTATCCGCCACCGTGTTGTGGACGGCGATTTCCGGCTTCGTCGCGGTGGCGGCCGTGGCCTTCTTCGCAATCTGGAGCGTGCTGTCCAACCTGCTCTGCGCGGTGCTGATCCTCACCGTCGGGCCGTTTCGGCTCGGTGATGTGGTGGAGATCGTCGAGGCGTTCGACAAGCCCATCGTCAAAGGCCGCGTGATCGATATCAATCTGCTCTACACCACCCTCGAGGAGAGCGCCGAGAGCGGAACCGGCGCCATCGTTCAGGTGCCCAACAGCTTGTTTTTCCAGAAAGCCGTGCGCCGCTGGCGCGGCAGCGACCTGCAGTTCACCCCACAACCCCCCAACGAGAAGTAAATCCTTATGGAATGGCTGAGCAACCCGGAAATCTGGGTCGCATTTCTAACCCTGACCGCCCTGGAAATCGTCCTTGGCATCGACAACATCATCTTCATCTCGATCCTCGTCAGCCGGCTGCCCAAGGCGCAGCAACCGAAGGCGCGCTTCTTCGGTCTGGCGCTGGCGATGGGTACGCGGATCCTGCTGCTGCTGTCGATTGCGTGGGTCATGCGCCTGACCGACGACCTCTTCACCGTCTGGGAGCAGGGCGTCTCCGGGCGCGATCTGATCCTGTTCTTCGGCGGCCTGTTCCTGCTGTTCAAGAGCACCATGGAAATCTGGCACAGCGTCGAAGGTGAGGAAGAAGAGCAGCACGGCGCCGGTGGCGCGGTGAAGGCCGGCTTCCTTGGCATCATCCTGCAGATTGCGGTGATCGATATCGTCTTCTCGCTGGACTCGGTGATCACCGCCGTGGGGCTGGTGCAGAACGTGCCGGTGATGGTCGCGGCCATCGTCATCGCGGTGCTGGTCATGATGATGTCGGCGGGAACCATCAGCGATTTCATCGAGAAGCACCCGACCCTGAAGATCCTCGCGCTGTCGTTCCTCATCGTGGTCGGCACCCTGCTGATTGCCGAGGCCTTCGGCGTGCATGTGCCCAAGGGCTATGTCTACTTCGCGATGGCCTTCTCGCTGGGCGTCGAAGCGCTGAACATCCGCATGCGCAAGGCGATGGGACGCAAGCTCAAGGAGCCGGTGAAACTGGGCAAGGACGTGCCGGACTGATCGCCGGCCTCGTGCAGCGCCCGACCCTCGTTCAACCAGGAGATGGAACATGACGCTTGAAACCTGGCTTGCCTTCTTCGTCGCCTGCTGGGTGATCAGCCTGTCGCCTGGCGCCGGCGCCATCGCCTCGATGTCCTGCGGGCTGCAGTACGGCTTCTGGCGCGGCTACTGGAACGCTATCGGCCTGCAGCTGGCGCTGGTCCTGCAGATCGCCATCGTCGCCGCCGGTGTCGGCGCGGTGCTGGCGACCTCGGAACTGGCGTTCGGCCTGATCAAGTGGTTTGGCGTCGGCTACCTGCTGTGGCTGGCATTCAAGCAATGGCAGGCGCAACCCGAAGCGCTGGACGATTCCGCTGCGCCGAGGCCGATCGGGCGGCCGCTGAGCCTGGTGCTGCGCGGCTTCCTGGTGAATGCCAGCAATCCCAAGGCAATCGTGTTCATTCTCGCCGTGCTGCCGCAGTTCCTCGATCCGCAGCGACCGCTGGTGCTGCAGTACACGGAAATGGCCGCGACGATGGTGGCGGTCGATCTCGTTGTCATGGCCGGTTATACCGGCTTGGCAGCCCGGGTGCTGCGCCTGCTGCGCACGCCGCGCCAGCAGCGGCTGGTCAATCGCAGCTTTGCCGTCATGTTTGCCGGTGCGGCCGCGTTGCTGGCGACCGTCAGGCGCGCCGCCGCGTGAGCACGCAGCGAATGCGCGTCTGGATCGACGCCGACGCCTGCCCGCGTGCCGCCAAGGATCAGGTGGTCAAGTTCGCCCTGAAGCGCGGCTTCGAGGTGTGGCTGGTGGCTGGGCAGAGCCAGGTGAAACCGGCGTTCGCCTGTGTTCGGCTGGTCGTGGTGCCGAGCGGTCCGGATGCGGCTGACGACTATCTGGTCGAGCATGCCGTTCCGGGCGATCTGGTGATCTGCAGCGACGTGCCGCTGGCCGATCGTCTGGTGAAGAAGGGCGTGGTCGCGCTCGATCCGCGCGGGCGCGAGTTCGATGAGCGCAACATGGGCGAGCGCCTGGCGGTGCGCAACCTGTTCACCGATCTGCGCGAGCAGGGCCAGGTCGGCGGCGGTCAGGCCGCCTATGGCGAGCGCGAGCGCCAGGCGTTCGCCAATGCCCTGGATCGGCTGCTGACGCAGCTGATGCGGCGCCAGTAGGGCGGGCGGCATCCGCCCTGCGTCTCAGCCGCACAGATAGGTTCCGGTTCCCACCGCGACCAGCACGCCCTCCTCGTTGTGCAGTTCCGAGCGTACGACCGCCACCTTGTTGCCTGCGCGCAACGGCACCGCGCTGGCGCTGAAGCGCTTTCCGCGTCCGGGGCGCAGGTAGTCGATGCGCAGGTCGATGGTGCCGAGCCGCGCCAGGCGCGTCGCACGTTCATGCTCGGTGAGATGCCGGTGCCGGTCGAATACGCCGAGCATCGCCGTGGCGCCGCCGGCGACATCCAGCAGCGAGGCAATGACGCCGCCATGCAGGATGCCGTGGACGAAGTTGCCGACCAGCTCGGGCTTCATCGACAGGTGCATGACCACGCGTGAGGTCGAGATTTCGTCCAGTTCAATGCCCAGTGCCTGGTTGAAGGGGATGCGCTCGAACATCTCGCGTACCGCCTGAGCCTGTTCGGCAAGCAGCGTGTCGTCGTTCATGATCGGTTTCCTGCGTGGACGAGTGTCAACGCTGCCTCACGGACGCCCGGCTGAACAGAGCGACGGCGCGAGTACCCGCGGGTTTGGCGAGTTTCACGCAAAAAAATCCCGGGTTGCCCCGGGATTCTTCTGGCGATGGCTGTCAGTCCTCGCTGGCCAGTTCGAGCACGCGGTCGACCAGTTTGTAGATGCCGGCGGCGGCCTCGCTGATCGATTCGGCAAGCATGTAGGCCGGAGTGGTGACGAGCTTGTGTTGCGGGTCTTCGACGATGTCGCCGACTTCGCATGCCTGGTGCTCCGCGCCCATCGTGACCACCGCACGCGCGGCGTCGGCGTCATCGCTGCCCAGCGTGCAGACCACGCCGGCGCCGAAGATCTGCGCCGCCATCGTCGGTGCGATACACATCAGGCCGACCGGCTTGCCGGCCTGGGCGAAAGCCTGGGCCAGCGCCAGCACCTCCGGTAGCACCTTCGCCGCTGCGCCTTCGGTAGCAAAGGTCGACAGGTTCTTCGCCGCGCCGAAGCCGCCGGGCAAGATCAGGGCGTCGAAATCCTCGGCGCGGGCCTCGCGCAGGTCTTTGATCTGGCCACGCGCCAGGCGCGCCGATTCGGTGAGCACGTTGCGCGACTCGGGCATCTCTTCGCCGGTGAGGTGGTTGATCACGTGGAGCTGCGGCACGTTCGGTGCGAAGCACTGCACCTGCGCGCCGCGCTGGTCGAGGCGCAGCAGGGTGATCACGCTTTCGTAGATTTCCGAGCCGTCGTAGACGCCACAGCCGGAAAGGATCACGGCGACTTTCTTGTTCATAGCGATACTCCTGGTCTAGACACGGCCGAGCGGGCCTGCGCATGCGCTGATGCTAAAACGCGAGCGGATCGCAGGTAAGCCCTTCTGTCAGCTTTGATGCGCGCGCCGTCCCGGTGTTCAGTACGCTCTACGTTGCGCCTGCGCGGCGATTCGCGGCGGTGCAAAGCACTGGCAGTCGGCGCCGTGGCTGGCGACAATGGTCCGGATATCTTTTGGCCTGCCTGTCATCAAGCTGTCATCGGGTTGGCCTATAACCGTCATATTCGCCCGTTCTGCGGGCCAGGAGTTCGTCCGTGAGTCTCGTTCCGGCCAATCGCTTGTTTCCTGCCACTCGCCTGCGGCGCAATCGTCGCGACGACTTTTCCCGTCGCCTGGTACGCGAGAACGTGCTGACGGTGGACGACCTGATCCTGCCGGTGTTCGTCCTTGATGGCGAGAACCGTCGCGAGGCGGTGCCGTCGATGCCCGGCGTGGAGCGCCTGTCCATCGACCTGCTGCTCAAGGAAGCCGAGGAGCTGGTGGCCCTGGGCATCCCGGCGTTGGCGCTGTTTCCGGTGACGCCGCTGGAGAAGAAGTCGCTCGACGCCGCCGAAGCCTGGAACCCGGACGGCATTGCCCAACGCGCCACCCGCGCGCTGCGTGAGCGCTTCCCGGAGCTGGGGATCATCACCGACGTGGCGCTCGATCCGTTCACCACCCACGGCCAGGACGGCATCCTGGATGCCGACGGCTACGTGCAGAACGACGTGACCGTCGATGCGCTGGTCAAGCAGGCGCTGTCGCATGCCGAGGCGGGGGCCCAGGTCGTCGCGCCGTCGGACATGATGGATGGCCGCATCCAGGCGATCCGCGAGGCGCTGGAAGTCGCCGAGCATCACAACGTGCGCATCATGGCCTACTCGGCGAAGTACGCCAGTGCCTACTACGGCCCGTTCCGCGATGCGGTGGGCTCGGCGGCGAACCTCGGCAAGGGCAGCAAGAACACCTACCAGATGGACCCGGCCAACGGCGACG
>JAEAMG010001600.1_pt1 | contig 16632 bp, 11 predicted proteins | sample 8958741 | NCBI WGS metagenome assembly JAEAMG01 (sample SAMN16933256, study PRJNA681125) | bioreactor sludge metagenome | isolation source: anaerobic bioreactor treating anionic surfactant - SDBS | place: India: Bengaluru | collected 2019-02-28 | reverse complement strand
GAGCGATGGCGTCGAGAGCTTTCTCGAAGATTTCCAGGGGGTCGCTGTTCTTGCGTGCTTTGACGGTATCCAGGGCACCGTAAACGATGCGCTCGGCTACGGCCTTCTTGCCGCTTTCCATCACGTGGTTCATGAACTTGGCGAGGATCTGGGATCCGTACTTCGGATCGTCAAGGATCTCACGTTTTGCTGCTACACGACGTCTTGGCATGATAAGCCCTCAAACGGTCTTCAGGTTAGCCCGGGACGCGGGTCTTCGACCCCTGCCCGACCTTACTCTTATCGACTCAAAAAAATGGATGTCTGCAAACGGCCGATTACTTCGGACGCTTGGTACCGTATTTCGAACGACCCTGGTTACGGCCTTTGACGCCCGAAGTATCCAGAGAGCCGCGAACGGTGTGGTAACGAACACCTGGCAAGTCTTTTACACGGCCGCCACGGATCAGGACGACGCTGTGCTCTTGCAGGTTGTGGCCTTCACCACCGATGTACGAGGAAACCTCGAAACCGTTGGTCAGACGCACACGGCATACTTTACGCAGTGCCGAGTTAGGTTTTTTCGGCGTGGTGGTGTACACACGGGTGCACACGCCACGACGTTGCGGGCAGTTCTGCAGCGCAGGAACGTCGGACTTCTCGACCGAACGCTTACGCGGCTGACGTACCAGCTGGTTGATAGTTGCCATCTACTAGCTCCACTGATTGTCTTGCGACTCTATTGTCTTGCAAGAAAGCCAAAAATTGGCGAGACGGAGCCTCACCAAATTTAAGGGTACAAAAGTCTAAAGAGGATCTTGCACCCAGTCAAGACAAGGCCCCGGCCCTCCTCGCCCGATCATCGGCAACATTTCATGTCACCGATGCCCGTTCGAGGGTAGCCGGGGCCCCGCCCTGGACTTAGTTACCGCTGGAATTCAGCGCTTCGGTCAGTGCGGCTTCCACCTCACTGGCGCTGACACGCAACGGTTTGTCGGCATCACGGCGACGCTTGCGCTCGCTGTGGTAAGCCAGACCAGTACCGGCTGGGATCAAACGACCCACAACCACGTTCTCCTTCAGGCCGCGCAGGTAGTCGCGCTTGCCGGTTACCGCCGCTTCGGTCAGTACGCGGGTGGTTTCCTGGAAGGAAGCCGCGGAGATGAACGACTCGGTCGACAGCGAGGCCTTGGTGATACCCAGCAGCACACGGGTGAACTTGGAGATGAACTTGTCCTCGCTGGCGAGACGCTCGTTCTCTACCAGTACCTGGGTCAGTTCCATCTGGTCGCCCTTGATGAAGCTGGAATCGCCCGACTCGGAGATCTCGACCTTGCGCAGCATCTGACGCAGGATGGTCTCGATGTGCTTGTCGTTGATCTTCACGCCTTGCAGACGGTAAACGTCCTGGATCTCGTTGACGATGTACTTCGCCAGCGCGCTGACACCCAGCAGACGCAGGATGTCGTGCGGATCGCTCGGGCCGTCGGAGATAACTTCACCGCGGTTTACCTGCTCACCTTCGAACACGTTCAGGTGGCGCCACTTCGGAATCAGCTCTTCGTACGGATCGCTACCGTCGGTCGGAGTGATCACCAGGCGACGCTTGCCCTTGGTCTCTTTACCGAATGCGATGGTGCCGCTGACTTCAGCCAGAATCGAGGCTTCTTTCGGACGACGCGCTTCGAACAGGTCGGCAACGCGCGGCAGACCACCGGTGATGTCACGGGTCTTCGACGTTTCTTGCGGGATACGCGCAATAACGTCACCAACACCGATCTGGGCACCGTCAGCCACACCCACGAGGGCGTTGGCCGGCAGGAAGTACTGGGCAGGTACGTCGGTACCTGGCAGGTACAGATCCTTGCCAGCGGCATCGACCATCTTGATTGCCGGACGGATTTCCTTGCCTGCGGCAGGGCGATCCTTCACGTCCAGTACTTCAATGTTGGTCAAGCCGGTCAGTTCATCGGTCTGACGCTTGATGGTGATGTTTTCTTCCATGCCCACGAAGGTCACGGTACCTTTCAGCTCAGTCACGATCGGGTGGGTGTGCGGGTCCCACTTGGCGACGATGGCGCCAGCTTCGACCTTTTCACCTTCCTTGACCGAAATCACTGCACCGTAAGGCAGCTTGTAGCGCTCACGCTCACGGCCGAATTCGTCGGCAATGGCCAACTCACCGGAACGCGATACGGCAACCAGGTTGCCGTCGGCACGCTCGACCTGCTTCAGGTTGTGCAGACGCACCATACCGCCGTTCTTCACCTGGACGCTGTCGGCAGCCGAAGTACGGCTTGCAGCACCACCGATGTGGAACGTACGCATGGTCAGCTGGGTACCCGGCTCACCGATCGACTGTGCAGCGATAACGCCGACAGCTTCACCGATGTTCACCTGGTGACCGCGAGCCAGGTCACGACCGTAGCACTTGGCGCAGATGCCGTAGCGGGTTTCGCAGCTGATCGGCGAACGCACGATCACTTCGTCGATGCTGTTCAGCTCGATGAACTCGACCCACTGCTCGTCGACCAGGGTACCGGCCGGAACGATCACGTCCTCGGTGCCTGGCTTGAACACGTCGCGGGCGATGACACGACCCAGTACACGCTCACCCAGCGGCTCTACAACGTCGCCGCCTTCGATGTGCGGAGTCATCAGCAGGCCTTGGTCGGTGCCGCAGTCGATCTCGGTAACCACCAGATCCTGGGCAACGTCCACCAGACGACGCGTCAGGTAACCCGAGTTCGCAGTCTTCAAGGCGGTATCCGCCAGACCCTTACGAGCACCGTGGGTCGAGATGAAGTACTGGAGTACGCTCAGACCTTCACGGAAGTTCGCGGTGATCGGCGTCTCGATGATCGAGCCGTCCGGCTTGGCCATCAGGCCACGCATACCAGCCAGCTGACGGATCTGTGCTGCGGAACCCCGCGCACCCGAGTCAGCCATCATGTACATCGAGTTGAAGGACTCTTGCTCGACTTCCTTGCCCTCGCGGTCAATGACCTTCTCTTTCGAGAGGTTGGCCATCATCGCCTTGGACACTTCGTCGTTGGCCTTGGACCAGAGGTCGATCACCTTGTTGTACTTCTCGCCCTGGGTTACCAGGCCGGAGGCGTACTGGCTCTCGATTTCCTTCACTTCATCGGTAGCGTTACCGATGATGCGGGCTTTCTCGTCCGGGATAACGAAGTCGTTAACACCGATGGAAACACCAGAAATGGTCGAGTAAGCGAAACCGGTGTACATCAACTGGTCAGCGAAGATGACGGTCTCTTTCAGACCAACCACGCGGTAGCACTGGTTGATCAGCTTGGAGATCGCCTTTTTCTTCATTGGCTGGTTGACCACATCGTACGGCAGGCCTGCCGGTACAACCTGGAACAGCAGCGCACGGCCGACAGTGGTGTCGACGATACGAGTGTTCTTGACCACCGAGCCATCACGCTCTTTCACGGTTTCGTTGATACGAACCTTGATTCTCGCGTGCAGGGCAGCTTCGCCGGCGCGGAATACGCGGTCGACTTCCTGCAGGTCGGCGAATACGCGACCTTCGCCCTTGGCATTGATCGCCTCACGGGTCATGTAGTACAGACCCAGTACAACGTCCTGCGACGGAACGATGATTGGCTCACCGTTGGCTGGCGACAGAATGTTGTTGGTCGACATCATCAGCGCGCGCGCTTCGAGCTGGGCTTCCAGCGTCAGCGGCACGTGAACGGCCATCTGGTCACCGTCGAAGTCGGCGTTGTACGCGGCGCAGACCAGCGGGTGCAGCTGGATGGCTTTACCTTCGATCAGAACCGGTTCAAAGGCCTGGATACCCAGACGGTGCAGGGTTGGCGCACGGTTGAGCAGTACGGGGTGTTCGCGGATCACCTCGGCGAGAACGTCCCATACCTCTGGCAGCTCGCGCTCGACCATCTTCTTGGCAGCCTTGATGGTGGTCGCCAGACCACGCATTTCCAGCTTGCCGAAAATGAACGGCTTGAACAGCTCGAGGGCCATCTTCTTCGGCAGACCGCACTGGTGCAGACGCAGGGTCGGGCCTACGGTAATTACCGAACGGCCGGAGTAGTCCACACGCTTACCGAGCAAGTTCTGACGGAAGCGACCTTGCTTACCTTTGATCATGTCGGCCAGGGACTTCAGCGGACGCTTGTTCGAGCCAGTGATGGCGCGACCGCGACGGCCGTTGTCCAGCAGGGCGTCGACCGCCTCCTGCAGCATGCGCTTTTCGTTGCGCACGATGATGTCCGGCGCCGACAGATCCAGCAGGCGCTTCAGACGGTTGTTACGGTTGATCACCCGACGATACAGGTCGTTCAGGTCGGAGGTCGCGAAGCGGCCACCATCCAGCGGCACCAGCGGACGCAGGTCCGGCGGCAGTACTGGCAGAACGGTCAGCACCATCCACTCAGGCAGGTTGCCCGAGCCCTGGAAAGCTTCCATCAGCTTCAGGCGCTTGGACAGCTTCTTGATCTTGGTTTCCGAGTTGGTCTGCGGAATTTCTTCGCGCAGGCGGCCGATCTCGTGCTCCAGGTCGATAGCGTGCAGCAGTTCGCGGACAGCCTCGGCACCCATGCGGGCATCGAAGTCGTCACCGAACTCTTCCAGCGCCTCGAAGTACTGCTCGTCGTTCAGCAGCTGGCCCTTTTCCAGGGTGGTCATGCCCGGGTCGATAACGACGTAGCTCTCGAAGTAGAGCACGCGCTCGATGTCACGCAGGGTCATGTCCATCAGCAGGCCGATACGGGACGGCAGCGACTTCAGGAACCAGATGTGGGCGACCGGTGAGGCCAGCTCGATGTGCGCCATGCGCTCACGACGCACTTTGGCCAGGGCAACTTCAACGCCGCACTTCTCGCAGATTACGCCACGGTGCTTGAGGCGCTTGTACTTGCCGCACAGGCACTCGTAGTCCTTGACTGGGCCAAAGATCTTGGCGCAGAACAGGCCGTCACGCTCAGGCTTGAACGTACGGTAGTTGATGGTTTCCGGCTTCTTAACTTCACCGAACGACCACGAACGGATCATTTCAGGCGACGCCAGACCGATGCGGATGGCGTCGAACTCTTCGACTTGACCCTGGTTTTTCAGCAAATTCAGTAGGTCTTTCAAGGCCTTTCCTCCTGGCGGAGCAGGGAGCGGGCATTACCTGCCCCACTCCCCTTCGCGTCACGTGTTATTCGGTTTCCAGATCGATATCGATACCGAGGGAACGGATCTCTTTGATCAACACGTTGAAGGACTCGGGCATGCCCGGCTCCATACGGTGATCGCCATCCACGATGTTCTTGTACATCTTGGTACGGCCGTTCACGTCGTCCGACTTCACTGTGAGCATTTCTTGCAGGGTGTATGCCGCGCCGTATGCTTCCAGCGCCCACACTTCCATCTCCCCGAAACGCTGACCACCGAACTGCGCCTTACCACCCAGCGGCTGCTGGGTAACCAGGCTGTAGGAACCGGTGGAACGCGCGTGCATCTTGTCGTCGACCAGGTGGTTCAGCTTGAGCATGTACATGTAGCCGACGGTCGTGGTGCGCTCGAACTTGTTACCCGTGCGTCCGTCGAACAGCTGCATCTGGCCGCTTTCCGGCAGATCGGCCAGCTTGAGCATGGCCTTGATCTCGCGCTCCTTGGCACCGTCGAACACCGGGGTGGCCATCGGCACGCCCTTGCGCAGGTTGTTTGCCAGATCCAGGACTTCCTGATCGTTCAGCTCATCCAGGCTCTCCTGACGACCGCCGATCTCGTTGTAGATCTCGTGCAGGAACTTGCGCAGCTCGGCAACCTTGCGCTGCTCTTCCAGCATCAGGTTGATCTTCTCGCCCAGCCCCTTGGCCGCGAGGCCCAGGTGAGTTTCGAGGATCTGGCCGACGTTCATACGCGACGGCACACCCAGCGGGTTGAGGACGATGTCGACCGGAGTACCGTTGGCGTCATGCGGCATGTCCTCGACCGGCATGATCACCGAGACCACACCTTTGTTACCGTGGCGACCGGCCATCTTGTCACCCGGCTGGATGCGGCGCTTGATGGCTAGGTAGACCTTGACGATCTTCAGCACGCCCGGCGCCAGGTCGTCGCCCTGCTGCAGCTTGCGCTTCTTGTCTTCGAACTTGTCGTCGAGCAGCTGACGGCGATCGGAGAGGTAGGCCTGCGCCTTCTCCAACTGCTCGTTCAGCGCGTCTTCAGCCATGCGCAGCTTGAACCACTGACCGTGCTCGAGCCCATCCAGTGTTTCGTCGGTGATGACGGTGCCTTTCTTCAGGCCGGCTCCGCCTTCGGCAGTCGCGCCGACCAAGGCCGAACGCAGCCGCTCGAAAGTCGCACCTTCGACGATGCGGAACTCCTCGTTGAGGTCCTTGCGGATCTCGTCAAGCTGCATCTTCTCGATGGCCAGGGCACGGGAGTCGCGCTCCACGCCGTCACGGATGAACACTTGCACGTCGATGACAGTGCCCTTGGTGCCGGTCGGCACGCGAAGGGAGGTGTCCTTAACATCGCTGGCCTTCTCACCGAAGATCGCGCGCAGCAGTTTCTCTTCCGGGGTCAGTTGGGTCTCGCCTTTCGGCGTGACCTTGCCCACCAGAATGTCACCCGGGCCGACTTCGGCACCGACATAGACGATGCCTGCCTCGTCCAGCTTGTTCAGCGCGGCCTCACCCACGTTGGGGATATCTGCGGTGATTTCTTCTGGGCCGAGCTTGGTATCGCGCGATACGCAGGTCAGTTCCTGGATGTGGATGGTGGTGAACCGGTCTTCCTGAACCACACGCTCCGACAGGAGGATGGAGTCCTCGAAGTTGTAGCCGTTCCAGGGCATGAACGCGACGCGCATGTTCTGCCCCAGAGCCAGCTCGCCCATGTCGGTAGACGGACCGTCGGCCATGATGTCGCCACGCTCGACCACATCACCCTTGCTGACCAGCGGACGCTGGTTGATGCAGGTGTTCTGGTTGGAACGGGTGTACTTGGTCAGGTTGTAGATGTCCACACCGGCTTCACCGGTCTCGACTTCATCGTCATTGACGCGAACGACGATACGGCTGGCGTCGACCGAGTCGATCACGCCACCGCGGCGAGCAACCACGCAGACACCGGAGTCACGGGCAACGTTGCGCTCCATGCCGGTACCCACCAGCGGCTTGTCGGCACGCAGGGTCGGTACAGCCTGACGCTGCATGTTCGAACCCATCAGTGCACGGTTGGCGTCGTCGTGCTCGAGGAACGGGATCAGCGAGGCAGCGACGGATACAACCTGCTTTGGCGACACGTCCATCAGGGTGACGTCTTCCGGCGCCTTGACGGTGAATTCGTTCAGGTGACGGACCGCTACCAGCTCATCGATCAGCTGCTTCTTGTCGTTCATCGCGGCCGAAGCCTGGGCGATAACGTGATCGGCTTCTTCAATGGCCGACAGGAACACGATGTCGTCGCTGACCACACCTTCTTTCACCACGCGGTACGGGCTTTCCAGGAAGCCGTACTGGTTGGTGCGGGCATAGGCTGCCAGGGAGTTGATCAGACCGATGTTCGGACCTTCAGGGGTCTCGATCGGGCACACACGGCCGTAGTGGGTCGGGTGCACGTCACGGACTTCAAAGCCAGCACGCTCACGGGTCAGACCGCCAGGGCCGAGTGCAGAGACGCGGCGCTTGTGGGTGATCTCGGAGAGCGGGTTGTTCTGGTCCATGAACTGGGACAGCTGGCTGGAACCGAAGAACTCTTTCACCGCCGCCGCAACCGGCTTGGCGTTGATCAGGTCTTGCGGCATCAGGCCTTCGCTTTCCGCCATCGACAGACGTTCCTTGACCGCGCGCTCTACACGCACCAGGCCAACGCGGAACTGGTTCTCGGCCATCTCGCCGACGCAACGAACGCGACGGTTACCCAGGTGGTCGATGTCGTCGACAATGCCTTTGCCGTTACGGATATCGACCAGGGTCTTCAGGACCTCGACGATATCTTCCTTGCTCAGCACGCCCGAACCCTCGATCTCGGTACGACCGATACGACGGTTGAACTTCATGCGGCCAACGGCGGACAGATCGTAACGCTCGGCGCTGAAGAACAGGTTGTTGAACAGGGTCTCGGCGGCGTCCTTGGTCGGCGGCTCGCCTGGACGCATCATGCGGTAGATTTCGACCAGGGCTTCCAGCTGGTTGCTGGTGGTGTCGATCTTCAGCGTGTCGGAGATGAACGGACCGCAGTCGATGTCGTTGGTGTACAGAGTCTCGATACGGACAACCTGCGCCTTGGCGACCTTGATCAGCAGCTCGGTGGTCATCTCGGTGTTGCACTCGGCGAGGATCTCACCGGTAGCCGGATGCACGATAGCCTTGGCGGTGGTGCGGCCCAGGACGTATTCCATAGGAACGTCCAGCTGCTTGACGCCGGCCTTTTCGATCTGGTTGATGTGGCGCGCGGTAATACGGCGGCCTTGCTCGACGATGACTTTGCCGGTTTCGTCATGGATGTCCATGACAGCAACTTCACCACGCAGACGCTGTGGCACCAGTTCCAGGCTAAGTTTTTCGCCGGAAATGTGGAACACGTTGGTGGTGTAGAAGGTGTTCAGCACTTCTTCAGTGCTGTAGCCCAGGGCACGCAGCAGCACCGAGGCCGGCAGTTTGCGGCGACGGTCGATACGCACGAACACGCAGTCCTTCGGGTCGAACTCGAAGTCCAGCCAGGAGCCGCGGTAAGGGATGATGCGAGCGGAGTACAGCAGCTTGCCGGAGCTGTGGGTCTTGCCACGGTCGTGGTCGAAGAACACACCAGGCGAACGGTGCAGCTGGGAAACGATCACACGCTCGGTACCGTTGATTACGAAGGTACCGTTTTCAGTCATCAGGGGGATTTCACCCATGTAGACTTCTTGCTCTTTGATGTCCTTGATCGCTTTGTTCGACGATTCCTTGTCGAAGATGATCAGGCGCACCTTGACCCGCAGTGGTACCGCGAAGGTCACACCACGCAGGACACATTCCTTCACATCGAAGGCGGGTTCGCCCAGGCGATAGCCTACGTACTCCAGGGCAGCATTGCCGGAGTAGCTGATGATCGGGAATACCGATTTGAAGGCCGCGTGCAGGCCGACGTCGCGGAAGTTATCCTTGGATGCTCCCGCTTGCAGGAATTCGCGATACGAATCCAGCTGGATGGCCAGGAGGTAAGGCACATCCATGACGTCCGGCAACTTGCTAAAGTCCTTGCGGATACGTTTTTTCTCAGTGTATGAGTAAGCCATCAGCGTTCCCCAGCTTGGTCACCTGCTTGTTTGGCTTCTCCCGGCGGGAGCAGCCAGAAAATCGTGCAAACCCCTTGGTTTGCGCCACCCACATGGGTGTCTTGCAGCTTGTTATCGGGGCCGGCATGACCGGCCACCAATAACGGAAAAAGGCCGGTGGCATAAGCCACCAGCCATCAGCCTTTTGCTCAACGCTCAGGCTGGCATCGCAAGGTCGAGATTACTTCAGCTCGACTTTAGCGCCTGCTTCTTCCAGCTTCTTCTTAGCGTCTTCAGCGGCTTCTTTCGAAACGCCTTCAGCTACAACCTGAGGAGCGCCATCGACTTTCTCTTTGGCTTCTTTCAGGCCCAGACCGGTCAGCTCGCGAACGGCTTTGATCACGTTCACTTTCTTGTCGCCGGCTTCAACCAGAACAACGTTGAACTCGGTCTGCTCTTCAACAACGGCAGCAGCAGCAGCTGGGCCAGCAGCGGCAACAGCAGCGGTAACGCCGAAGGTTTCTTCCATTGCTTTGATCAGCTCAACAACTTCCAGAACGGTTTTCTGGCCGATTGCTTCGATGATTTGTTCGTTAGTCAGGGACATGACTTAAATCCTGTATTGGGGTGACAGCCTACGCAGCCATCAAATTAAACGTATGATTTTGAAAGAATTCGCACGCCTTAGGCGGCGGTAGCTTCTTTCTGGTCGCGAATGGCTGCCAGAGTACGAGCCAGCTTGCTGGTGGCGCCTTGAATAACGCTCATCAGTTTCGCAATAGCTTCGTCGCGGGTCGGCAGGGTAGCCAACACGTCGATCTGGTTCGCTGCAATGAAATTGCCGTCAAACGCAGCTGCCTTGATCTCGAACTTGTCCTGACCCTTGGCGAACTCTTTGAACAGACGAGCAGCAGCGCCCGGGTGTTCGTTGGAGAAAGCAATCAGGGTCGGGCCTTTGAACGCGTCGTTGAGGATCGAAAATTCGGTGCCTTCAACAGCGCGCTTGAGCAGGGTGTTACGTACGACACGTACATAAACGCCAGCTTCGCGGGCCTCTTTACGGAGTCCGGTCATTGCGCCTACAGTCACACCACGGGCATCAGCCACGACAGCGGACAGAGCGACTTTGGCAGCCTCGTTGACTTCAGCGACGATGGCCTTCTTGTCTTCGAGTTTAATTGCCACGGGTTTACTCCTGGTTTTTACCGTTTCATCTGGCCGAAGCCTGATGTCGTTTTGGTGTCTGATTCGGTAACGAATCGGGAGCACCATCTGCGTGGGCTGGGTTTTTAAGGCTTGCGCCGCCTACGGTCTTGGATAGCCCCCGCCAGGCAGGGACCCCAATTTTTGCTGGTGGCGCGACATGTCGCACCACCATGTTCTTACACGTTCAGCGAGCTCTGATCGATGACCAGACCTGGGCCCATGGTGGTGCTCAGGGTAACGCGCTTAACGTAGATACCTTTCGAAGAAGCTGGCTTGATACGCTTCAGGTCAGCGATCAGGGCTTCAACGTTTTCCTTCAGCTTGCCAGCTTCAAAGCCGACCTTGCCAACGGAGGTGTGGATGATACCGTTCTTGTCGGTACGGTAGCGAACCTGACCAGCCTTGGCGTTTTTCACGGCAGTGGCTACGTCTGGAGTCACGGTACCAACTTTCGGGTTAGGCATCAGGCCGCGAGGACCCAGAACCTGACCCAGCTGACCTACAACGCGCATGGCATCAGGCGATGCGATGACGACGTCATAGTTCAGGTCGCCGCCTTTCATTTCGGCAGCCAGATCGTCCATACCTACGCGGTCAGCGCCTGCAGCCAGAGCAGCTTCAGCAGCTGGGCCCTGGGTGAAAACGGCAACGCGAACAGTCTTGCCAGTACCGTGCGGCAGCACAGTAGCGCTACGTACGACCTGGTCGGATTTACGCGGGTCAACACCGAGGTTTACGGCGATGTCGTAGGACTCGACGAACTTGGCAGCAGGCAGCGAGGCCAGCAGAGTTGCCGCTTCTTCGAAGTTGTAGGCCTTGCCTGCTTCGATTTTCTCGGCGATTGCCTTTTGGCGTTTGGTCAGCTTAGCCATTACACACCCTCCACGTTCAGGCCCATGCTGCGGGCAGAGCCAGCGATGGTGCGTACAGCAGCGTCCAGGTCAGCGGCAGTCAGGTCAGCCTGTTTGGCTTTCGCGATGTCTTCCAGCTGAGCACGGGTAACGGTACCGACTTTAACGGTGTTCGGGCGAGCCGAACCACTGGTCAGGCCAGCAGCTTTCTTCAGCAGAACCGAGGCAGGGGTGCTCTTGGTCTCGAAGGTGAAGCTACGGTCGCTGTAGACAGTGATGATCACTGGAGTCGGCAGGCCGGCTTCTTGACCCTGGGTACGGGCGTTGAAGGCCTTGCAGAATTCCATGATGTTCACACCATGTTGACCCAGTGCTGGACCAACGGGTGGGCTTGGGTTGGCCTGGCCGGCCTTAACTTGCAGCTTGATGTAAGCCTGAATCTTCTTAGCCATGAGCTACTCCAAAATCGGGTACGAACGCCTGATGGCTCCCCGGATGACTTGCGTTTTATCCCAGTGACGACAAAACCCCGCAGCACACAGGGCTGCGGGGTATGGGATGCTTTGTCCGCCTAGACCTTTTCGACCTGGCTGAACTCGAGCTCCACCGGAGTAGAGCGACCGAAAATGAGCACTGCAACCTGCAGGCGGCTCTTTTCGTAGTTAACCTCTTCGACACTGCCATTGAAGTCAGCGAACGGACCGTCAATGACACGAACCACTTCACCTGGCTCGAACAGCGTCTTCGGCTTCGGCTTGTCGCTACCGTCGGCAACGCGACGCAGGATAGCCTCGGCTTCTTTATCAGTGATCGGCGCAGGCTTGTCTGCAGTACCACCAATAAAGCCCATCACACGAGGGGTGTCCTTGACCAAGTGCCAAGTCCCTTCGTTCATCTCCATCTGGACCAGCACATAGCCAGGGAAGAATTTGCGCTCACTTTTGCGCTTCTGGCCGTTACGCATTTCGACGACTTCTTCGGTCGGAACCAAGATCTCGCCGAAACCGTCTTCCATGCCAGCCAGCTTGACGCGCTCAATCAGGGAGCGCATTACATGCTTCTCGTAACCCGAGTAAGCATGCACAACATACCAACGCTTAGCCACGGGACACCTTTAGCCAACGATCAGGGAGACCGCCCAGCCGAGCAGGGAGTCGAGCCCCCACAGCAGCAGTGCCATAACCAGCACAACAGCCACGACAATCAGCGTGGTCTGGGTGGTTTCCTGGCGGGTCGGCCACACGACTTTACGAATCTCGGCACGAGCTTCCTTCGCCAACGTAAAGAACGACTTGCCCTTCGCAGTCTGCAGAGCTACAAAGCCCGCGACAGCAGCCAGGACGAGAAGTGCGAGAACGCGATACAGGATTGGGGAGACGGAGTAATACTGGTTACCCACTACGCCAACAACCACCAAAGCCACTACAGCCAGCCACTTGAACAGATCAAAACGCGATTCTTGGGCTTCAGTTTTGGGGGTCATCGAGGAGGATCCTGTAAGAAGAAAGCCATCACACCGAGGTGAAATGGCAGGTCAGGAGGGAATCGAACCCCCAACCTACGGTTTTGGAGACCGTCGCTCTGCCAATTGAGCTACTGACCTGTAACGCTGTATCAGGCCGGCCATTATACCGGCCTGATCAAGTAAATCAACTACTTATTCAATAATTTTTGCTACGACGCCGGCGCCGACGGTACGACCGCCTTCACGGATAGCGAAGCGCAGACCGTCTTCCATTGCGATGGTCTTGATCAGGGTAACAGTCATCTGAATGTTGTCACCTGGCATTACCATTTCAACGCCTTCCGGCAGTTCGCAGTTACCGGTCACGTCAGTGGTACGGAAGTAGAACTGAGGACGGTAGCCTTTGAAGAACGGAGTGTGACGGCCGCCTTCTTCCTTCGACAGAACGTAGACTTCTGCGGTGAACTTGGTGTGCGGCTTGACCGAACCTGGCTTGACCAGAACCTGGCCACGCTCAACGTCGTCACGCTTGGTACCACGCAGCAGAACGCCGCAGTTCTCGCCAGCACGGCCTTCGTCCAGCAGCTTGCGGAACATCTCAACACCGGTGCAGGTGGTGGTGGAGGTGTCACGCAGACCAACGATTTCCAGCGGATCCTGAACGCGGACGATACCACGCTCGATACGGCCGGTAACAACGGTACCACGACCCGAGATCGAGAATACGTCTTCGATTGGCATCAGGAATGGCTGGTCGATAGCACGAACTGGCTCAGGGATGTAGGCATCCAGAGTTTCTACCAGCTTCTTGACAGCGGTAGTGCCCATTTCGTTGTCGTCTTTGCCTTCCAGCGCCATACGAGCCGAACCGATGATGATCGGGGTGTCGTCGCCTGGGAAGTCGTAGGTGGACAGCAGGTCGCGAACTTCCATCTCGACCAGTTCCAGCAGCTCAGCGTCGTCTACCAGGTCAGCCTTGTTCAGGAAGACCACGATGTACGGAACGCCAACCTGACGGGACAGCAGGATGTGCTCACGGGTTTGTGGCATCGGACCATCGGCGGCCGAGCAAACCAGGATCGCGCCGTCCATCTGGGCAGCACCGGTGATCATGTTCTTCACGTAGTCAGCGTGACCTGGGCAGTCAACGTGAGCGTAGTGACGAATGTTCGAGTTGTACTCGACGTGAGCGGTGTTGATGGTAATACCGCGCGCTTTTTCTTCCGGAGCCGAGTCGATCTTGTCGAACTCAACGACTGCCGAACCGAAAACTTCGGAGCAGACGCGAGTCAGAGCTGCGGTCAGAGTGGTCTTACCGTGGTCAACGTGGCCGATGGTGCCGACGTTAACGTGGGGAAGGGAACGATCAAATTTTTCTTTAGCCACGACAGTGAACCTCTTGCCTAAAGGGGATTAGCCTTGTTTTTTAACGAGTGCTTCGACGATGTTCGACGGAGCTTCGGCGTATTTGGAGAATTCCATGGAGTAGCTTGCGCGACCCTGAGACATGGAACGAACGTCGGTTGCATAACCGAACATTTCTCCGAGTGGTACCTCAGCAGTGATTACCTTGCCGGACACCGAGTCTTCATTACCCTGGATCATCCCACGACGACGGCTCAGGTCACCCATCACGTCACCCAGGTAATCTTCCGGGGTTACAACTTCGACCTTCATGATCGGCTCAAGCACCACGCCACCGCCCTTCTGGGCCAGTTGCTTGGTCGCCATCGAAGCGGCGATCTTGAACGCCATTTCGTTGGAGTCGACGTCGTGGTACGAACCGTCGAACACTGTAGCCTTCAGGCCGAGCAGCGGATAGCCGGCAACAACGCCGTTTTTCATCTGCTCTTCGATACCCTTCTGGATCGGGGCGATGAATTCCTTCGGAATCACACCACCAACGACTTCGTTGGTGAAGACCAGGCCTTCGGTGATGTTGCCCTTCTCGTCGACGTCTGGCTCCGAGAAACGGATCCAGCAGTGACCGAACTGACCACGACCACCCGACTGACGAACGAACTTGCCTTCGATCTCGACGTTGGACTTGGTGATCTTCTCGCGGTACGAAACCTGCGGCTTGCCGACGTTGCACTCGACGTTGAATTCGCGCTTCATGCGGTCAACGAGAATGTCCAGGTGCAGCTCACCCATACCGGAGATGATGGTCTGGCCGGTTTCTTCGTCGGTCTTGACGCGGAACGACGGGTCTTCCTGGGCCAGCTTGCCCAGTGCGATACCCATCTTCTCCTGGTCAGCCTTGGTTTTCGGCTCTACGGAGAGCGAAATTACCGGCTCAGGGAAGTCCATACGCTCAAGGATGATCGGCTTGTCGAGGTTGCACAGGGTATCACCGGTGGTGACGTCCTTCATCCCGATCAGAGCAGCGATGTCGCCTGCACGTACTTCCTTGATCTCTTCACGCTGGTTGGCGTGCATCTGCACCATACGGCCAACGCGCTCTTTCTTGCCCTTGACCGAGTTGATGACGGAGTCACCAGAGGTCAGGAAGCCCGAGTAAACGCGGACGAAGGTCAGGGTGCCCACGAACGGGTCGGTAGCGATCTTGAACGCCAGGGCCGAGAACGGCTCGTCGTCGTCAGCAGGACGCTCGTCGTACTGTTCAGGCTTGACTTCATCCTTCGGCACGTCGATCAGATCAGGGTGGATACCCTTGATCGCAGGGATCTCGGTTGGCGCAGGCAGGTAGTCAATGACGGCATCGAGAACCAGGGGAACGCCCTTGTTCTTGAACGAAGAACCGCAGACAGCAGGAACGATCTCGCTCGCCAGAGTACGGGCGCGCAGACCAGCCTTGATGTCTTCGACGGACAGGTCACCTTCTTCAAGGTACTTGTTCATCAGCTCTTCGCTGGCCTCGGCAGCAGCCTCGACCATGTTGCTGCGCCATTCGTTGGCCAGGTCCACCAGCTCGGCAGGAATTTCTTCCTCGCGATAGGTGGTGCCTTTGTCGTCGTCGTTCCAGTAGATGGCTTTCATCTTGATCAGGTCAACCTGACCCTGGAAGTCATCTTCTGCACCGATGGCCAGCTGAACCGGAACCGGGGTGTGACCCAGACGGTTCTTGATCTGACCTACAACGCGCAGGAAGTTGGCACCGGCACGGTCCATCTTGTTCACGTAGACAACACGTGGAACGCCGTACTTGTTGGCCTGACGCCATACGGTTTCGGACTGCGGCTCAACGCCGGAGGTACCGCAGAACACAACGACCGCGCCGTCGAGTACGCGCAGCGAACGCTCTACTTCAATGGTGAAGTCAACGTGGCCGGGGGTATCGATGACGTTTACGCGGTAGTTGTCGTACTGACCACGGGAACCTTTCCAGAAGGTGGTAACGGCAGCGGAGGTAATGGTGATACCCCGCTCCTGCTCCTGCACCATCCAGTCGGTGGTCGCGGCGCCGTCATGCACCTCGCCCATCTTGTGGCTCAGACCTGTGTAGAACAGGATCCGCTCGGTAGTGGTAGTCTTGCCCGCGTCAACGTGGGCACAGATACCGATGTTACGGTAGCGGTTAATTGCTGTAGTACGAGCCATAAAGCCCTCGCGAAATGATTGATGCTTGAATTAGAAGCGGTAGTGCGAGAACGCTTTGTTGGCTTCAGCCATACGGTGCACGTCTTCACGCTTCTTGACTGCAGCACCCTTGCCTTCGGCAGCATCCAGCAGTTCGCCGGCCAGACGCAGAGCCATCGACTTCTCGCCGCGCTTGCGGGCGTAGTCTACGAGCCAGCGCATTGCCAGAGCGTTACGACGGGATGGACGAACTTCAACCGGAACCTGGTAAGTAGCACCGCCTACACGGCGGGACTTGACTTCGACCAGCGGAGCGATGGCGTCGAGAGCTTTCTCGAAGATTTCCAGGGGGT
>JAEAMG010001594.1_pt1 | contig 16706 bp, 9 predicted proteins | sample 8958741 | NCBI WGS metagenome assembly JAEAMG01 (sample SAMN16933256, study PRJNA681125) | bioreactor sludge metagenome | isolation source: anaerobic bioreactor treating anionic surfactant - SDBS | place: India: Bengaluru | collected 2019-02-28 | reverse complement strand
TGAAAAGCGTTATTTCCAGAGCTTGGAGAGTGTCTAGGAAAGCCGGGGCGGTTCAATCTTCTATAGCGAGGTTGTAACCGATCCACCCTACGCCCAACCCGCGCATAGCATCTCAGCCTGCGCCAAAATCAGCTGTGCAGCCCCTTCCTGCTGATCCGGCGGGTATTTGTATTTGCGCAGGATGCGCCTGACCATCAGCCGCAGCCTGGCGCGCACGCTCTCGCGATTGTTCCAGTCCACCGTCACGTTCTGCCGCAGGCTGGCGGTCAGTTCATGGGCGATCTTGGCCAGGATCTCGTCGCCCAGCTCGCGAACGGATGCCTCGTTATTGGCCAGCGCATCGTAGAAGGCCAATTCGTCGTCATTCAGCCCTAGTTCATCGCCCCGCTTGCTGGCGGCGGCGAACTTCTTGGCCATCTCGATCAGCTCTTCGATGACCTGGGCGGTTTCGATGGAGCGGTTCTGGTAGCGCTTGATCACGTTATCGAGCAACTCGGAGAATTTCTTTTCCTGTGCGAGGTTGCTGGCGAATTTGCTCTTGATCTCGCCTTCCAGCAGCCGCTCCAGCAGCTCAACCGCCAGGTTCCTTTCCGGCAGGTTGCGCACCTCGGCGAGGAATTCATCGTCCAGCAGGCCGATGTTCGGCTTGTCCAGGCCAACCGCCTCGAACACATCCACCACCTCGCCGGAGACCACAGCATTGCCGATGATCTGGCGGATGGCCAGCTCGCGCTCTTCGTCGGTCTTCTTCTTGGCACTGATCTCGCGCTTGGTCAGCAGCACCTTGATGGCTTGCAGAAAGGCCACTTCCTCGCGCACCGCCTTGGCTTCATCCAGAGTGCAGCACAGCGTGAAAGCCTTGCTCATGGCCAGGGCATTGTCGGCGAAGCGCTTCTTGCCATCCTCCAGGCCCAGCACATGGTTGGCCGCACCGGCCAGCAGCTTGTGGCCGCCGGTCAGGTAATCGCTGTAGTCGAAGCCATGCAGCAGGCTGCGCAACACATCGAGCTTTTCCTCCAGTACTGAGTAGGCTTCGTGGGCATCCACGGTTGGCCGGCCGCGCCCCTTGCTGGCGGTGTACTCCTTGAGCGCAGCCTTCAGTTCGTTGGCAATGCCGATGTAATCCACCACCAGGCCGCCCTGCTTGTCCTTGAATACGCGGTTCACCCGGGCGATGGCCTGCATCAGGTTGTGGCCCTTCATGGGCTTGTCGACATACAGGGTATGCACGCAGGGCGCGTCGAAGCCGGTCAGCCACATGTCGCGCACGATGACCAGCTGCAGCGGGTCTTTCGGGTCCTTGAAGCGTTTCTCCAGGCGTTTTTTCACCTGGCTCGGATAGATATGCGGGCGCAGCAACGCCTTGTCCGAAGCGCTGCCGGTCATCACCACCTTGATCGCGCCCTGCTCCGGGTCTTCGTCGTGCCATTCGGGGCGCAGCGCGACGATCTCGTTGTACAGATGCACACAGATCTCGCGGCTCATGGCCACGATCATGGCCTTGCCGCTCTGCGCTTGATTGCGCTCCTCGAAGTGCGCGACCAGATCCGCCGCCACGCTTTTGATACGCGGCTCGGCACCCACGACCTTTTCCAGCGCCGCCCAGCGCGATTTCAGGCGCGATTGCTGATCCTCTTCCTCATCTTCGGCCAGCTCGTCCACTTCATCATCGATATGTGCCAGCTCACTGTCTTTCAGCGACAGCTTGGCCAGCCGCGATTCGTAGTAGATCGCCACCGTGGCGCCGTCGTCCTTGGCCTGCTGCATGTCGTAGACGTGGATGTAGTCACCGAACACCGCCCGGGTGTCACGGTCTTCACTGGATACCGGCGTACCGGTAAAGGCCACAAAGGTGGCGTTCGGCAGGGCGTCGCGCAGGTGCTGGGCATAGCCCACCTGGTAACGGGCGCTGGCCTCGGCCACCTTCAGGTCGGGCGCCTTCAGCGAGGCATGGAAGCCATATTGGGTGCGATGCGCCTCGTCTGCGATCACCACGATGTTCGAGCGGGTCGAAAGCACCGGGAAGCTGTCTTCATCCTCACCCGGCATAAACTTCTGAATGGTGGCAAACACGATGCCGCCACTCGGACGGTTGCCTAGTTTCTCCCGCAGATCGCCACGCGTCTCGGCCTGCACCGGTTGCTCGCGAAGCAAGTCATGCGACAGCGAAAACACCCCGAACAACTGGCCGTCCAGGTCGTTGCGGTCGGTGATCACCACGATGGTCGGGTTCTCCATCGCCGCCGCCTGCATCACCCGTGCGGCAAAACAGGTCATGGTGATGCTCTTACCCGAGCCCTGGGTATGCCAGACCACCCCGCCCTTGTGCGTGCCGCCCGGGCGCGAAGCGGTCACCACCTGGCGGATCGCCGCCCGCACCGCGTGGAACTGGTGATAACCGGCGATCTTTTTCACCAAGCGACCGTCATCCTCGAACAGCACGAAGTAACGCAGGTAATCCAGCAGCATCTCCGGCGCCATCACGCCGCGCAGAAGGGTTTCCAGTTCGTTGAACTGACCCAGCGGGTCGAGCTGCTCACCATCGATGGTGCGCCAGTTCATGAAGCGCTCGGCATCGGCCGACAGCGAGCCCATGCGCGCCTCGCTGCCATCGGAAATCACCAGGATTTCGTTGTAGTGGAACAGATCGGGAATCTGCTCCTTATAGGTCTGCAACTGGTCGAAGGCCTTCCACAGGTCGGCGTTCACATCGGCGGGGTTCTTCAGCTCCAGCAGCACCAGCGGCAGGCCGTTGACGAACAGGATGATGTCGGGGCGCCGGGTGTGCTTCGGCCCCTGAATGCTGAACTGGTTGATCGCCAGCCACTCGTTGCCGCGCACGTTTACCCAGTCGATCAGCCGCACGAAATCACCCCGGGTTTCGCCATCGAGCTGGTACTGCACCGGCACGCCGCCGACCAGCAGCCGATGGAACAGGTGGTTGGCCGACAACTGCGCCGGCACACCCAGATCCACTACCTGCTTGAGCGCATCCTCGCGAGCGGCCAGCGGCACCTGGGGATTGAGCTTTGCGATGGCGGCGCGCAGGCGTTCCGTCAGCACGACCTGGCGATAACTGTCGCGCTGCGGGTCGCCGCCGTCATGGGCGATATCCGGCCCGTAAAGGTGCGTGTAACCCAGTTCGCCCAGCCAGCCGAGGCATTCCTGTTCCAGTTGGTCTTCGGTCATTACTGCTCAATCCTTGATCCGTCGAACGCATCGACATGACGAAAAAACATGACAACCCGGTAATCGACGGGTCACTCGGTCTGACCGGCCGGAATCACCTGCCAGTACCCTCCATTGGCCGGCCCCACGCGGCGCAGGCGGTTTTCAGACTGCAACTTGCGCAGACTTCGCTCAACCGAGCGCTCGGTGACGTCGGTCAGTGCGGCCAGTTCGGGAATGGTGATGTCGGGCCGTGCAGCAATGGCCTGCAGGATTTTCCCCGACGTTTTTACCGACTTTTTCCCCGACGTTATTTCTGTTTCTCGCGCCTGCGCCTCCAATGCTTCGCCGAGCGCCTGCTGCAGCGCCTCCAGCATGAACTCCACGAAAGGCGTCGCCTCGGCGACCTGGTCGGCGGCGGACAGGGCTGCGTAATAAGCATCCTGACGGTCGCGGATTACGCTTTCCACCGGAAGCCAGGCCAGCACCGGTCGCCAGCGGCTGAGAATCAGCGTCTGCCACAACCGGCCCATGCGACCGTTGCCATCGGCGAACGGGTGGATGAATTCGAATTCGTAGTGGAACACGCAACTGGCCAGCAACGGGTGTAAGTCGGTGGCTTCCAGCCAGCCGAGCAGATCGTCGACCAGTTGCGCCACGCGGCTGGCCGGTGGCGCCATGTGCATGAGTTGTTCACCCCGATAAATGCCAACCCCGCCGCGACGAAAGTGGCCGGCATCATCAATCAGGCCATGCAGCAAGCGGCCATGGGCGGCCAGCAAATCGGCCCGGCTGGCAGCATTCCAGCCGGGCATGGCTTCGTAGGCGGCGAAGGCGTTGCGCACTTCCTGGATCTCACGGGGCAGCCCGAGCACACGCTTGCCGTCGAGCACGGCGGTGACTTGCTCGACGCTCAGGGTGTTGTTCTCGATGGCCAGCGAGGCCTGGATGCTGCGGATGCGATTGCCCCGGCGCAATTGCGGGGTCATTGCCGCCTCCTCGCGTGCCGTCAGCCGGCCGACCTGTTCGGCGATCTCGGCGACCAGGGCGAGCATGTGCGGGGTGAGGGTCAGCGGTGGCTGGTAGGTGCTCATGCGGTCAATTCCATCCGGGTGGGGGAAGACGCTGTCTGCCGCAATGGAATACCGGCGCAATCAGCGTTCAGCAAACGCTCATTATCCAAATCGAACGGCAGCACCCATAGCTTCATGCCTTCTCCGTAATCGAATACCGGCAGCGCTTTTTGCAGCCCCGACCAGAACGGATAGATCAGCACCAGGGTAGGTATGCCTGCTCCAACGCGATACTTATGGCCATAGGCAAACAACTGGTAAAAATCACCCTGGTTCAAGTTGTAGTTTTTCTCAGGTTCTCCTGAATCCACACGTTTCCATTTAGTGTCCAGAATCCAGCGTTGCTCAGCGGTATCGATCAGCAGGTCCGGCTTCAAGCGAAACATCTTCCCATGATCATGCCCGCACAAGTGCTCGCGGCAGGCCTGGCTCGTCAAGCGTGCTGTGGAGGGCAACTGCTTACGCAACCAGGCCTCGACATAACACTCGAATAGCTTTTCCATCGGAAACAGCAGGCTCATGCCGCGCCAGTCACCGGCCACGGCAATCGGCATCTGCTGATTGAGGATCAACTCACACCAGGGCTTCACCGCCTGGTAATGCGCCATCAACCGGTCGCGGCTCCATGCCCGAAAGTCCTGACTTACCTGTCGGCTGGCTGGCAACTCCGCGAGCATCGCCCGCAACTCGTTGGCCAGTCGCCAATTGGCTGCATCCTGGGTGGCTTTGGCCACCTGCTCCAGCGCCAGCTTGAGCAAGCGGTTCTCGGCCCGATCAGGCAGAAATACATCGTGGCGAATCTGAAAGTGATGCTGGCGGCCCGGCGGCTGGCGCATCTGCGCCACCACATTGAGCTGGCCACGGAGAAAACGCTGTTCCTCCTCGATGCGTTGGTAGTCGAAGCGCACACCACGCTTGACCAACAAATCCAGCTCCGCCAGAAACTGCCCCATCACCCACTCACTGAACGGCGCATCAAACAATTCGAGGCTCGTCACCGATGCCTCGCGCGGCTTGAGATGCAAGGCGTGCTGAATCAGCTTGCGCAGCAAACGCCGGCTTTTCAGCATGCAATCATCCTGCTCGTGATGCTTGGGCAGAATCTCCAGCCGCGTACCGCAGGGTGTTTCCAGAACGCCCACGTAGGAATCCCACTTCAGCGAGCACCGCCCTTCAACCTGCAGTAACGGCGCGCCGTTACGGTTGAATCCGGCACTCAGCTCACACAGCCACTCGAAGGCACTTTCGGTAATTTGCGCGCAGTCAAGGTTGCCGGGCGCGACAGCGGCCGTTGTCAGGCGAGCATATTCACGAACGGTAACGAACGCGCTCACGCACCCGTCTCCTCGATCTCAGCAGGAATCTCGGCTGGGGACTGCACGCCGATAATTCCCCTGTACGCAGAAATCCGTTTGAACGCCGCATCATTGATCCGCCATACCCCGCCTTGCGCTGGCACGCTGATATTGCCGAACAGCCCTGCCAGATCCTGGTTATCCTGTTGCACGAAGCAATCAATCGCGGGCTTACGGTGATCATTGAGAACCCACTGAATACGCTGCCAGTCGTCAAAGAAATACTCCTGCAGCAGCGGCAAAATCTCGTTGCGCAAGATACCCTCCAGACGCGCCAGCGAGGAGTCCTTCTCCAGCGGCATGAAGTAGGCGTGACCCAGACAATGTTCTCGATCAAATAGCACCTCAATGCGCTGATTCATCACCCGCAACAGCTGGCCGATGTTAAGCCCCTGCACCTCCACGCTGTCCAGCAACTCTGGCTTTGGCGGCATCTCACGGAATACGAAGCGCCTGCGCAGGGCTATATCCAGCCCTGCCAGCGAACGGTCGGCGGTGTTCATGGTGCCAATGAGATAAACATTATCTGGCACACTGAACCGCTCCTTGGAATACGGCAGCACCACCGACAACGCCTCTTCAGCGCCAGCACGCTTGGACTTCTCGATTAGGGTGATGAGTTCGCCAAAAATGCGCGAGATATTGCCGCGGTTGATTTCGTCGATGATCAACACACGTGCATCTGCTGTTGTGGGCTTAGGCTGTGGCTGCAGCAGTTGTTCGACCATCGCCGCAAATAGGCTTTGGTAACCATTGACGATGTACTTTTCTAGCCCAGCCTCTGCCACCTTCTGGAAGATACGGCCCTGCCGGATATCGTCAACATCCAGCTGACCGCTCTGCACATAGGTCAATAGTTGACGAACCAAACTCAGCGGCAACGGCAGTACACCGCCCTTAGGTTTATCTAACTCAACGACTTCGGGGCTGATAGCACGCACCACATAGCCCTGGCCAAAACGCTGGCCGACGTGAAACAACGCCCCAGCTTCAATCTTTTGCGAACCCAACAGCCCCTGTAATTTTTCGCGGTTCAGTGTCGGGCTGCGCAATTCATAGAGCGTCATTTGGCTGAACTGACCATTCAGCAACTCACTATGGGGCAAGGACGGGCTGTATTGGCGCAGCCATTTCACCGGCCGCATTTGTGAATAATGCGGGTCGTACTCGGGATGGATTTTGAAGGCATAGCCGCCAGCGACTTCGCCAATCGCGCGGAACTTAAAATTGCCATCGCTTACCACCACCAGATCGCCCGGCTTCATCTTGGTGACGAACGCGGTAACGCTGGTCACGCTGTAATCGTTAGGGCCATCGAGGGTTACGCCAGCATCCACGAAATGTTGCTGTACATCGCCACGGTTGCTACAGCCGCTGAAGTCGATACCGCCACCGTAGCCCAGCAGCACATAGCCACCCTGAACGCACTCTTCGTAAACCCCGGCGTCGCTACCAAGGGTATTACCCAGGGACATTTTCCAAATTCTGCGCTTACCGAGTTCTAACGGCGCTTCCGCCTGCTGAGTGACTTTGGCGGCGGCTGCTTCGCAAAGGCTTTTGAAAACACCATCGACCACTTCGTAACGCAACTGCCCGCTATCAGCGTCGCTCTCGGCACGCAGCCCCTCGACGAAATCCTCGTAGCTGAAGCTCTGGTGGAAGGTGACGAAACGGATGCGCTCTTGCTGCACTAGCTCGTCGAAGCGGCTCTTCAGCCTTTTACGACTGTTTTCAACGTCGTCTTTACAAGCGCTCAGCAACTGCGGATCGAGAATGGCTAACGCATGCTCGACCGTGGCGTGCGTTTTACCGGTGCCTGGCGGGCCAAAGAGAATTTGGTTTAACGGCACCCGCGCATGGGTCATTGAACGCTCCTCACCATCGCTGGTATTTGTCATATAGCCAAGCTCCAACAAGCCCTTGTCCTGTGGGTTATCTCCGCTGTCCCGGCTATTTGCGAAATGGCGCAGGTCAAAGCGCATGGCGCCTTGCTGACCTTTTTGCCGCCTTGTTCTGCCAGGAAAACCCGCTTCTAGGTCAGCGATAGCCGCGACACCGGCGCTATTGGCGCTATCGGCGCTATCGGCGTGAGACGCAATGAAACCCAGAGATTCTTGGGCCTTTGGCGTATCCGCCTTGCGTCCCGTCAGGCGCACGTGAGTAATCCGGTTCCAGTCCACCCGATCGCCGTGGCTCAATTGAATTGGAACGAATAGGCTGGCCGGCTCTCCATCGTCGCTGGCGGAGAGCTCCTTAACCGGTGCAAGCCCCAATTCACCGCTGTAAAGGCCTCGCACAAATCCGAACGGGCTAAGGCCTGGGACCGATTCTCTGGCCAGCTCGTAGTATTCACGTAGCTTGAGCATACGAGCCACGGGCTTCTTCAAAGGCGGGACATTCTCGTCGGGGCAACCAAGGGCTTTAAGGTAATGACCCAAATGTTCCGACGACGAGATGGGCAAAGTCTGCGCAGGGAGATAGCAGGCTAATAAACGCAGCTTGCGCCCATCACCAACAGTGACTCGCGGCTCCACACCGGCACGGACGTAGATCGCTTTGTCGTCATCAATCCAGAGCAAATCGTCGGGGCTTGCGCCCGCGATAGCACAGTGGATTTTGAGTGTGTAGCGCAGCGCTTCTTCATCGCTCAAACCTTGCAGGCGACGGTTCTTATAAAGCGTGCCGTCACTTAGAAAATAGAGAATGTGGCCTCTGGATGTTCCTGGCATATAACGCCCGAGCGCAGGTATCACGCCCTGTTCGATCCACCAACAGAACGACGCGCCCCCGCCTTTACCCACGCAGTACTGATCTAAAGTCAGGTGCGGTAATCGCGTTAACGGAAAGACCTGGATAAAACTCTGATATTCGGCTGTGTTTTCGCTGCGTGCACAAGCTGCCTCGCCCTGGGCTTTTAAATGGGCGATTAGCCGTTGGAAGTTATCGTTGGTAGCCGGTGTCATACAGCCTCCGCTACGAGAGCTTCAGCTTCTGGCAGGCGCAGCTGACCGGAGATCAGGCGGGGCAAGAGGGTGTCGCGGAGTTGGGTGAGGGTTTGGGCTTGCTGTTGATTTTCCAGTATCTTGGCGATCAGCGGCTCGACAATCTCATCGAATCGTTGAGCCAAATTTTCGCTAACGAGCAAGACCTTCAACTCCTCGAATCCCGACTTGCTCAAGTTGTGGAAAACAGATCCTCCAGACCCTCCGGCTCGAACGGCATCACCGATACGCCTTAGCAGAAATAAAGGAAAGGATTTACCCCACTTTTCGAAGGGTACAACGCTGTTTATTTGTTGATTCGTTTGTGCAACAGAAGTAACACGCACAACGAGCCCAGGCGTGGCGATACATGAGACACAAACTGACCCTGCTGGCAGATATTTTTTCTTCTGGGTGTCGGCACCAAGCCGTGAGAGCGACCGATTTGTTGATGTAACAAGCAACCGACCATGCATATCTGGAATGGTGATAAAAGGAACGTCATCACCATAATTTTCAGGCTTTGATGTGGGAGGTGTCTTACCGCAGATGACATCACCTAAATCAGCAACAGTACCGACCCGCCACCCCTTCGGCACCAAGCCCAGTTCGGACTCTTCAAAGCTATCGGGGAACAGGGCGGCGGTGTAGGCGTCCATGCCTTCCGGCTGGCGGCCTTCGGCCTTGGCGCGCACGGGGTCGAAATCGACGAACCAAGATTTGAACAGCGCCTGGGCGATGGCTTCCAGGGTGGCGTTGGTTTCGCGTAGCAGGGTGATGCGGTCGTCGAGCACATCAAAAAGCTCAGCAATAAAGACCTGCTCCTTGATCGGAGGCAAAGTGATTGCCATCTGGCGAAGATGTGATGGCCCGAAGTGTTTAATAACACTACCAGTAGCCATTCTTTCAGCTTGCTCTACAAAACTCTTGGATGAGAGGAATGCTCGCAAGTACTCATGATGAAGACGCTCATCACTGCTCCTAAATCGAATGATGCCTGTATAGGCAATAGCTCCAACAGCCTCTGGGCCCACGACGCTAACTCGCCCCAGAGAAGCGCTGGTGCTAATTAGCAGATCACCCAGCTGAAGCCGAAAGTGATTCCACTTAGACGCAACTTTTTCCGGGTCTAAGAAATTACACCCGGCTATTTGAACAGTTGGATTTTCAATATTTCTAAGCCGTAAAAGCGGCACACCACATTCCCTGAAGTCTTTTGCGAGAATGCCAGGGCCTTCTTGAAAGTTCGTGACGGCATCGAGAGACCCAACCTCCCAATCTGCGGGAATTTTATCTCGTAGCTCTAAACACGCAGGGCTATCAGAACTCATATCCCAGCCCCCCCAGCTTCTGCCGGATCAACTGATCGAGTTCCGCGCCCTTCTGCATTTGCTCACCCAGCTGCTGGGTTAACCGCTGCATCTTCTCGGCAAAGGCTTCGTCGTCGTCTTCCACTGCCTCGGCACCAACATAACGGCCCGGCGTCAGCACATGGCCGTGCTCGGCGATTTCCGCCAGTTTGACGCTGCGGCAGAAGCCGGCGATGTCCTGGTATTCAGCAATCTCACCGCCGACATCCAGCGGCTCGCCGCGCCAGTTGGCGACGGTTTGCGCGATGCGTTCGATATCGGCATCCGTCAGTTCGATCTGCACGCGGCTGACGCTGGTGCCGAGTTTGCGGGCGTCGATAAAGAGTACTTCGCCGGGGCGGGCGGTTTTCTGTCTAGCGAGGAACCACAGACAGGCGGGAATCTGGGTGTTGAAGAACAGCTGGCCGGGCAGCGCCACCATGACTTCCACCACGTCGGCCTCGACCATGGCTTTGCGAATATCGCCTTCGCTGTTCTGGCTGGAGCTCATGGAGCCGTTGGCCAGCACGATGCCGGCACGGCCGTTGGGCTTGAGGTGATAGAGCATGTGCTGCAGCCAGGCGTAGTTGGCATTGCCCTGCGGCGGGGTGCCGTAGACCCAGCGTGGATCGCCTTCCAGGCTGCCGTGCCACCAGTCGCTGATGTTGAACGGCGGGTTGGCCAGTACAAAGTCGGCGCGCAGGTCTGCGTGCTGGTTGCGGATAAAGGTGTCGGCTGGCTCTTTGCCGAGGTTGAAGTCGATGCCACGAATGGCCAGGTTCATCGCCGCCAGGCGCCAGGTAGTGGGGTTGGATTCCTGACCGTAGATGGACACGTCACCCAGCTTACCGCCGTGGGCTTCGATGAATTTCTCCGACTGCACGAACATGCCGCCGCTGCCGCAGCACGGGTCATACACCTTGCCATGGTGAGGGTTGAGCACCGCCACCAGCGTCTTGACGATGCTGGCCGGGGTGTAGAACTGGCCGCCCTTCTTGCCTTCGGCGCTGGCAAATTGACCGAGGAAGTATTCGTAAACCTGGCCGAGCAGGTCGCGGGCTTTATTGGCGTCGTCACCGAAACCGATAGTGGAGATCAGGTCCACCAGTTCGCCGAGCTTGCCGTCCGGCAATTGGGCGCGGGCGTAGCGTTTGTCGAGAATGTTCTTGAGCTTGGGGTTTTCCGCCTCGATGGCGGCCAGAGCGTCGTCGATTTTCTTGCCGATATCCACCTGTTTGGCAGCGGCACGGATGAACTCCCAACGCGCCACCTCCGGTACCCAGAACGCGTTGACCTCGCGGTAGTAGTCGCGGTCCTCCAGCTCGGCGGCGAGTAGCTCGGGATCATCGTCGCCCAGGTAGTAGTCATCGTTCTCGTCGGCGAACTTGGCTTCCAGCTCGGCTCGGCGGCCGGCGAAGCTGTCGGAGATGTACTTGAGAAAGATCAGCCCGAGCACGATGTGCTTGTACTCGGCGGCGTCCATATTGGCGCGCAGCTTGTCGGCGGTGGCCCAGAGGGTCTTTTCCATCATCGCTAGGCTGGTGGCCGGCTGCAGCTTGGCGGATTTGGCCTTGGTTGCCGCTTGCACCAGATAGCTGGCCGGCATCTCCGCGACGCCTGGCTCGCGACGTTCACGCGCGTTGTTTAGAGCCTGGTCCGCAAGGCTAATGCCAGTGACCGAGGCACGGGATACAGAACCGCCGCGCCCGCGACCTTTGAGCAATACACCCTGCGCTATCAGCTGATCACGAGCGGCGCGGAACTGCTCTTCACCCAGTCCGGCGAACTGGCCTTGCAGATGCGAAAGCAGCGTTTGATTGCCGATACTGCTGCCATCGGCGGGAACGGCCGCAAGCAATGCCTGAGACAACGTGGCCAAATCTGTCATGCGTAACTCCTCGTGCGCTTCCATCCAGTGGAAGCGCCGGTAAATAAACGGTGATGCGGCTTTGAGCGGGACGATGCGCAGTAAGCGAAGGGATGGTGTGTAAGTCTGTACTGGCTGAACGAGTACGAGCGGAGGGCCATCCCTGGATCTACAGGCCTGCCGTGCTTTGATGCCGCCACCTTATCCATTGGCTTTGCATGGGTAAAGCTGCAATCGATCTTTGCCGAGCTTACCTGCTAAGCACGTTGCATAGGGATCAGAAATCCCACGGTCAGCGCTTCAGGTCCGATTTAGGCTAGCGACTGTATGGACTGCGCAAAGCGGTTTCTAGGCTGTGTATATGAACAGGTAAACTTTCAGGGCTTAGCATGGAATGCCGAACAGGCTCTTCCGCAACGCCTTGTTCATCGTCCCAGCGGCGGCTATAGCCTGAGTGTATGAAACACTGGTTAACAAGGGCCGGTTAACAGGCGGTTAACACGGAATCGCACTCCTGGAGTGAAAAACGATACGTTCCTACTGCGCAAACATCCGACGCCGGTTCAGATGCCTCGATAGCAGTCATACCCGACCTGTTGGAAGAGGTAGTTAAGTCCATATGGCTTGGGCACACAGTTGCGCTCCTTACCCATCGCATGGAATCGTTGGAAATCATCATGGACACTCTCACGCTCGCAAGCATTCTCCTGACTCTCGGCTTCGTCTCACTCGGCCTGCTGATGTATTTCCGGCAGCGCACTAGACAGTGCCGCGCCGCCGCGGTAGATCAAGAGCAGCCTATTAGTGACGAAACAGTTGATGCGGAGGATCGAGCGTATGCTGAGAATTTTTACTGCATCATGCTGACTGACGGAACCTGTCGCCCCGGCTTCATAATGGACCCGCCGAAACAGGCACCCGACGTACGAAAGCAGAGTGAAAAGTTGCCGCCCGACCCATGAATGCATGGCGGCTTGACTCGGCTTAGGAAGTTCGCCCATTCAGCGAGGCGACCAAAGACATAAGGACCGGCCCTCAATGGCCGTCCGGAAAAAGTCGAAAACAGCCACAGCGGCCATCAAAATGTATCCCTACATGTATCCCTTAGATTTTATAAACCCGTAAACGATATCAGTATCAGTAGGTTACGAGTCGAGACCAGGTGACCCCGGCCCACCAAATACGAAGCCCCGAGACTCGAAAGAGCCTCGGGGCTTTTTCTTTGCCGGATCGAAAGCCGGCCGAAGCACTCAGGTCCTCTCTCTCACCGAGAGCCGATCGGCATGCAGGATGCTCCTGCCGCCTTGCTCTCCCCCCCCTTGACAGTCAGCCCAACAGTTGCACATCTGCCTGATTCGGCGGACCACGTGGCTTGAGGCTGAAAATAAATCAGTCGCCTTTTCCCGCTTTTCCCGTCCCCTTTTCCCGCGCCTTGCTCAAGCTGATTGGCCCTAAGTGGGCAAGCGAACAAGGTGGTGATTACGAGCGCTGGCGGAACGTTAGCAAAGGCGCGGTGCGTGTAAGCGCAGACGAGATAGACGTACTGGTGAAGATCTACTCCCAGTACGCCCTATGGCTGGCAAGTGGACGGATCGCCCCGGAGATCGGCCAGACCAGCCCGGCCCGGCCTACGACGAGGCCAACCGAAACTTGAACCAACCCAGCGTGGGATAGCAATCACACGGAAAGTAGCTAGGCGATGGTATGCCCGAGCGGAGCAAGACGGAAAGGAATGAATTACATAATCCGGCAAGAGAAAGCAGATGAATAAGGCTCTCTTTAGACAAGGGCGCTATTATCCATCGTTTAGTTTCTGTGTGATCTTATAGTTTTGCTGCAGTACCTTCTGTATTTCATTGTCTGTGAACCCTAGCTGCTGCAAGAGATGTAACTGAAATATAGCCTCTAATTTTTGACAAAGCAGCCATAGATCGCCACCTTTCGCAGATTCTGATTCTCATGGTTCGCTGTAATGAGTGAGATAGTTTCTTGTATTGACTACGCGGCGAATGAGCTTGTCGCGCTGCTTTCTGCTCCCAAGGTATGTTTTGTACGGTTCGATGATTCTTTTGATTCGCTGGCCTAAGTTTATTTCATTACCATAATACAAGCGGCCTCTTAGCCATCGTCTGTTTTCTCTGGGGCAGAGCCACAGAAGCTTAGCAACTAACTTTCTGAATTTGGACTCTTCCATAAGTGTCTCAGAAGATGTTCTTCTGTGGTAAGTTTCAAGGCCTTGTGCGAGGGCTATAAAGCGCCCGTCTAAATAGCTATGCGCTCCCGAGACTGCTGAAAAATAAAGACCGATAGCGGGTCTTATTTTGCTATAGGCATGCAGCCAATTATTGATTATCGATTCGGCATTTTCTCGAATGTCGCAAAAGCGGAATAGCATTCGATGAGTGTCAATTTTAGGCTCCTTGTCGGAGAAAGGAAGGCTGGGATAATAAGTTTTTATTTGAATCGGCGTGGTGGTGCCGGAGCCGGTGGATCGAGTTAGTTCATTGGTCGCGGTATATACATCGCTTATGGTAACTGTGGCGTCGATGGCGAAGCATAATAAATATGTGATTTGATGTATGACTTTTCGAAACTCGCTAAACTCTCTAGCCTCATCGGAGGAAAGCTTAAAATAAGTATTGTGGGTTATTTTTGCCTCAGTTGTACAGGGGGCGCCGGGAAGGCTATAACCGTAGTTTATGTGTAACTTAAATCCGTCGGATAAGTTGAGAATTATTTCTTCCTGAGGAGCATAGCTAACAGTCGCTGTTCTATAGTCTTTCCCATAGCTAACGCTTATTCCAGTTATTCCAACCCATTCATTTATACCCTCAATAGAGAAAGATGCGGTATGGAATGAAATTGTTTCGCTGGCCTCATATATTACGCCACATAAGAGCATATGAGCGCGCACCACTGATTTCGATATTCCGCCAAATGAGATGCTTTTTTCTTATAAAAACAATCTTCAAGCGTTACGAGGCCGTCCTTTTCGATTTCACCTACAATGCGTGAAATATCATTGTTTTCGAATTGTTCTTTTCCAACGTGAAATAGCCCAACGATCTCAAGTTCTATCTCTCCGCCATCAGTAACTGTCAGCGTTCCTGGAAGCTTTTTTCCTTCTCGATCAGGGAGCCAGAAATAGCCGGATCTTTTATAATCCTCTTTAATCCTCATGAAAGTTCCCTGCTGTAATTTGACGATGCTAGAGAATAACTTGCGATTCGCCTTGACCTCAATGACGCAAGCCTCGAAAGCTGCTGTCGAAAAACTGTCGGAATCACTGCCGAGCAACGCGGCACAATGCGGACGAAACGGAGTGGCAGGCCCAGTAATGCCGGGCTTTGCAGGTCAATGCGGAGCAAAAAGTGGAGTTCAAATCCCCGCCCCAAAGAAGAAACCCCGAGACTCAAAAGAGTCTCGGGGTTTCTTCTTTGCCTCCTCCACTAGCCTTGCTGCAAACTTCCGGCAGGCAGCCCAACAGCCGCAGATCTGCCTGTTCCGGCGGCGGCGATGGGCTTGGAGGCTCAAAAATAGAGCCTTCCTTTTCCAGGGATGACGGTCGCCCCAAGATGCATTCAGCCCAGCTCCTGCACCCCACCGCCGGAAACCGTGAGGATCTGGCCGCTGATCCAGGCCGCGGCAGGTGAGCAGAGAAAGAGCGCCGCGTTGGCCATATCCTGCGGGTCACCCAGACGCTGGAGGGGCGTATGCGCCAGCATTTGGCGTTCGATGTCCGCGGTAAGCACGCTTTTCAGCGCATGGGTGAGCGTCGCGCCTGGCGCGATGCCGTTGACGCGGATCCCACGCGGGCCCAGGTCGAAGGCGATGTTACGGATCAGGTGGTTGGCCGCGGCCTTGGAGGAGCCGTAGGAGGCCATGTGCTGGTTGCGGTTCTCGCCGGCCATCGAGGTGATCGCCAGCATCGCACCGCCGCCGGCCCGCTCCATATGCGGAGCCGCCAGCTGCGCCAGGCGGAACAGCGAGAACACGTTCAGTTCGTAGGCCCGGCGGAAATCGGCCATCGGCATGTCGAAGGCCTTCGGGCCGCCGCCACCGGCGTTGCTGACGAGCAGCGTAAGACTCCCGAAGTCGGCCACGCAGCGCTCGACCAATTGCTCAAGCTGAGTCTCGTTGGTGACATCGCAGGCGTGGGCACAGGCCTGGCCACCGGCAGCGACGATTTCATCACGCACCCCTTCGGCGGCAGCTAACGACAAATCGCTAACCAGCACTGCCGCACCTGCGGCGGCGAACGTTTGCGCAATCGCCTGGCCGATCCCCGCACCGGCACCGGTAACGATTGCGACCTGGCCATCAAGACGAAAATCTTCGGGGCGATACATGGCAGTCTCCTCGAGTGGGGTATGCCGGAAGTATGCGTGAACGGCCTGTGGCTCATCTGCAGGCTTTCTGTTCGGTTGCGTATCGTTTGTCGGAAAGGTTCGTTTCGTCGGCCTATAGCCCGCGCGGCGTTCAGCTGAATGCTGCAGAGCGAAACCGTCGTATCGAAATCACTGCGGATTGACGCGAAACAATGCGGGCGAAATGGACTGCGCGGTCTCGCCACTGCACGTGAGCTGGGCGAGTGAGCTTCGTGAACACCAGGGCTGCCGGCCGCATTGCCCCGGCGCACACCGGGGCCCTGACGCAGGCGCAATGGGCAGGCCAAGATTTTGGGGAATCGCCATCCCTGGGACATCCTCTCCGACCGGAGGATAGGTGTGCAGACCGATGCGGCTTTACAGAATCCCCGAACGCGGGGAGTCCAGCCTGACGCGCTTGCCTTCCGGGCGCCCCACTACCGTGAGCACACCCGGCCGGCCACTCACCCGTAGATCGCCGGCTCCCGATAATGCCGCGCGCAGGCCTCGCCGTTTTCGCGGAACAGGTGGCACTTGTCGGCCTTC
>JAEAMG010001593.1_pt1 | contig 16709 bp, 11 predicted proteins | sample 8958741 | NCBI WGS metagenome assembly JAEAMG01 (sample SAMN16933256, study PRJNA681125) | bioreactor sludge metagenome | isolation source: anaerobic bioreactor treating anionic surfactant - SDBS | place: India: Bengaluru | collected 2019-02-28 | reverse complement strand
GTGAGCGAAACGGACCTGGGCAGGGTGCGCCTGGGCCAGGCGGCGCAGGTGACCTGCGACAGTTGGCCCGGCCGGGTGTTCAAGGGCAAGGTGACCTACATCTCCGGCGAGGCCGAATTCACGCCCAAGCAGGTGCAGACTCCCGAAGAACGCGTGAAACTGGTGTACCGCATCAAGATTGCCCTTGAAAACGAAGATTTGGCCCTGAAACCGGGCATGCCGGCGGACGCGCGCCTTGGCCCCGGGCAATGAGTATGCGGCCTCCTGCCATAGAGGCGCGCGGGCTGCGCAAGCACTTCGGCACGCTCACAGCGGTGGACGGCCTTTCTTTCGAGGTGCGCCCGGGGGAGGTGTTCGGGCTGGTCGGCCCCGACGGCGCGGGCAAAACGACCACCCTGCGCATGCTGGCGGGTATCATGGACCCCGACGAGGGCGCGGCCACGGTGGCCGGCTTCGACACGCGTACCCAGCCCGACGGCGTTAAGCGGCATACGGCCTACATGAGCCAGCGTTTCGGCCTGTATCCGGACCTTACCGTCGCGGAAAACATCGCTTTTTACGCGGACATGTACGGCGTCCCGAAGCGGGGGCGGCCCCAGCGGGTAAACGACCTGTTGGACTTCAGCTATATGCGCCCTTTCAGGGAGCGGCTTGCGGGCGACCTCAGCGGCGGCATGAAACAGAAACTGCAGCTGGTCTGCGCGCTGATCCACACGCCGAAAGTGCTGCTCCTCGACGAGCCTACCAACGGTGTGGACCCGGTGAGCCGCCGGGACTTCTGGCGTATTTTGTACCAGCTGCTGAAACAGGACGTGGCCATTCTCGTAAGCACCGCCTATCTCGACGAGGCGGAGCGCTGCGGCCGGTTGGCGCTGCTGGACCGGGGCGGCCTGCTCGCCCAGGGCGCCCCGCGTGAAATCAAAAACCTGATGCGTCGCGGCCTGACCGCGTTCCGCAGTACGCGCGCGCGGGAGCTGGCCCGGATACTGCGCACGCATTTGTCCGGCGCCGGCGTGGATGTGTTCGGCGCGCAGGTGCATGTGACGGCCGACGACATTGCGGGCGCGCGCCGGGACGCGCTCGCGGCCATCGCGTCCTCCGGCTTGGACGCGAAAGACCTCGGGGAGCAGACCCCTTCCCTTGAGGACGTTTTTGTGGCTGTGCTGGGCGCGGACGGAACGTCTGAAGCCCCTCCCGGCCAGATTTTTGAAATATCCTCCCCCACCCCGCCTTTGGCGGCGGACGGGCCCGCTGTGCGCGTCGAGGGGCTCACACGGCGTTTCGGCAAGTTCACCGCGGTGGACCGGGTGAGTTTTGAAACGGCGCGCGGCGAAATCTTCGGTTTTCTTGGCCCGAACGGCGCCGGGAAAAGCACCACCATCCGCATGCTCTGCGGGCTGCTCGCGCCGACGGAAGGCTCAGGCACGGTGGCGGGCTTCGATGTGCGCACGCAGCCCGAGGCCATCAAGAAGAACATCGGCTATATGAGCCAGCGTTTTTCCCTGTACGAGGACCTGACGGTCGAGGAGAACATGAATTTTTACGGGGGGATCTACGGGCTCGCAGGGCGGCGCCTCGCCGCGCGCAAGGACTGGGCTTTCGACATGACGGGTCTGCGCGAACGGCGCCAGAGCCTCGCGCGGGTGCTCAGCGGCGGCTGGAAGCAGCGTCTTGCCATGGCCTGCGCCGTGCTGCACGAACCGCCCGTGCTCTTCCTCGACGAGCCGACCAGCGGGGTGGACCCCTTGAACCGGCGGCGTTTCTGGGACCTCATTTACGACATGGCCGGGAACGGTGTGACCATCTTTGTCACCACCCACTACATGGAGGAAGCCGAATACTGCGACCGGCTCGCCATGATTTACCGGGGCCGGATGATCGCCCTGGGCACGCCCCTCGAATTGAAGACCGGCGTCATGCGCGAGCGCATTTTTGACGTCGCCTGTGACGCGCCCCAGGACATGATTGAAACGCTGGCCGCGCTGCCCGGGGTGCGCGAGGCGGCCCTGTTCGGCGCGGGTATCCATCTCGTGGTTGCGGACCCCGTAACGGTCGCCGGCGCGGTGAACCGGGCTTTTGCGGAACGCGGGTCCGCACCGGCCCATGTCCGGGAGATTACACCGTCCATGGAAGACGTGTTCGTGTCGCTTATCGAACAGGAGGACCGGGAGGAGGCCGCCGTGGCCGCCAACGCGGAAGGGAGGCGGCCATGAACCTCCGGCGCCTGCGCGCCGTGGCGCGCAAGGAATTCATCCATGTGTTCCGTGACTGGCGCAGCCTGGTGCTTGCGGTGGCGATCCCGGCCCTGCTCATCCTCATCTTCGGGTACGCCCTCGACATGGACCTGAACAAGGTGCCCACGGTCGTCTGGGACCAGTCCCGCACTCCCGAAAGCCGGGAACTGATCGCGCTGTTCAGTGCTTCGCCCTACTTCTCCATCACCGGGTATTCCGAGGGCTACGGCGAGATGCAGCGCCGCCTGGAGAATGGGGAAGCGCTGCTCGCCCTGGTCGTGCCCGCCGACTTCGTCCAGCGCCTGCGCCAGGGCCGCGCGCAGACCCAGGTAATCGCCGACGGCAGCGACGCGAACACGGCCCGGCTCGCCCTTGGCTACGCGTCCGCCCTGGGCGCCCTTCACAACGAGCGCGTCGCGGCGTCGCTCGCCCGGCTCTCCGGCCGCGGCGCGGCCGCCGCGCCGATTGTCCTGGAACCGCGCGCCTGGTACAACCCGGACCTGCGCAGCGTCAACACCACCGTGCCCGGCATCATCGTCATTGTGATGATCGTCATCGCCGCCATGTTGACCAGCGTCACCGTTGCCCGGGAATGGGAACTGGGCACCATGGAACAGCTCATCGGCACGCCCATCCGCGTGCCCGAACTGGTGCTGGGCAAGGTGCTTCCCTATTACGTCATCGGTATGGCCGATGTGGCCATCGCAGTCGTGCTCGGCCAGTGGCTGTTCCACGTGCCGCTGCGCGGCCATCCCGCGCTGGTGTTCTTTACTGCCGTGATCTTTCTCACGGGCGCCCTCTTTTTCGGGCTCATGCTCAGTATTCGTCTCAAGGCGCAGGTGCTCGCCAACCAGGCCGCCATCATGGCCAGTTACCTGCCCACGCTGCTGCTCAGCGGTTTCGCCTTCGCCATTGAGAACATGCCCGCCCCCGTGCAGTTGCTCACCTATCTGATTCCCGGGCGCTATTTTATTGAGATCCTGCGCGACATCTACCTCAAGGGGGTCGGCCTCGAAATCATTTGGTTTAATACGTTGCTCCTTGCAATATACGCGGCGCTGATGGTGGTGCTGGCCCACAAGAGCATGAAACTGAAACTGGAGTAACCCATGTTCCGCCGGATCCGAGAAATGTTAATCAAAGAGTTTCTGCAGATGCTGCGCGACCCGCGCATGCGCGCCATGATCATTCTCATGCCCGTGCTGCAGATGCTTATCTTCGCCTTCGCGCTCACCACCGACGTGACCCACATCCGCGCGGCGGTCCTCGACCTCGACCGGACCCCCTCGTCGCGCGCGCTTATCGCCGCCTTTACCGGCAGCGGCTATTTCGACATCATTGAGCGGCTTGAACGGCAGGCGGACATGGCGCGGGTCCTCGATGCCGGACAGGTCCGCTGCGTGTTCCATTTCCCCGCCGACTTCGAGCGCGATCTGCGCGGCGGGCGCTCCGCCCGGGTGCAGCTGCTCGCCGACGCCACGGACAGCAACAGTACCGCCATCGTGTTCAACTACGCCAACCAGGTGCTTGCGGGGCATTTGGGAGGCGCGGATGTCCTGTTTCCCGGCGCCATCGTCATTGAAACGCGCGCCTGGTTCAACCCGAACCTGGAAAGCAAGTATTATTTTGTGCCCGGGCTCATCGCCGTCATGCTGCTCGTGGTCAGCATTCTGCTGGCCAGCATCGCCATCGTGCGTGAAAAGGAGATTGGCACCATTGAACAGCTGCTGGTCACGCCCATCGGCAAGACCGAGTTCATCTTCGGCAAGACTATTCCCTACATGGTGCTCGGGTACCTCATCATGACCATGATGCTTGTACTGACCCGCGTGATGTTCGGCATTTCCGTGCAGGGCAGTCTTCTGCTGCTCTATGCCATGGCCGGCGTTTATGTCGCGGGCAATCTCGGTCTCGCTCTCGTCATCAGCACCACCGCGAAAACACAGCAGCAGGCCCTGCTAACCGCCTTCTTCTTCATGATGCCCTGCGTGCTGCTCAGCGGATTCATCTTTCCCGTCCGCAACATGCCCGTCCTTTTCCAGTACGTGACCTTCCTCGATCCTCTGCGGTGGTTTCTGGAAATTGTCCAGGGCATTGTCACGAAAGGGGTTGGCCTGCGCGCCTTGTGGCGGCCCATTCTGGGCCAATGCGCCCTGGCCCTGTTGTTTCTTACCCTGGCCGTGCGCCTGATGCGGAAGACTTCGGACTAAACGAGCATACTTATTTCCCTCATGGCATCCTGACTTTGAAGCGGGACCATAAAATATGAATCTTTTCTGGTTGCACAAAACACTGCCAGCATTTTCGCCTCCTTGTTTGTTAAGGAATCAGGCTTCAACAAAAAAAGGGGTAACTCCAACGCGTACGCTGTAAATCGTTACTTCCTCGATACGGAAATCCTGCATGCATATGATACGCGCTGATTACCGGAAATATCGTGGCCGCATAGGCCTCATCGGCCATCATACAGTCCGCGTTGAGCACACAGCCGGCTGAGGGTCAGATACCTGTCATTCGTGTTCAGGATAATGGCGTAATCGTGTGGAATCCAAGAACCTTTTTGGTGGCAACATACACACCATAACCGATTTCAAAACTTTCCGGATTCTCGATGACACCGCATGACACCACCGCAATCGATTGTTTACTCTGTACGCCTTACACCATAGCCTCCGACTGCAGCCGATTGGGCTTGACACCCGAACGTGACCAGTGTTCCCCGACGGATTGAATAAAATCCGGTCGCACCAGTTTGGCGCGCCCTTCAAGCCAGTTGTGTTTATCTCGGCGCAGATAGAGCCCCTCGACGGGCTGGTTACTGAGTTTTGATTGCCCAAGCAGTTCTGTGAGTTTGCTCAGAGTGAAATAACCGCGTGACAACAATGGTGGCTGGTAAACGCCCAACTCTCTTAAAAGGGACTCGCGGCGATCTATGGAAAAGAAGCGGTTGGCGCGTTTGTCATACACATCAAAACCAAGAAACCAGTCAGGCAATTGGTCATAAGAAACAGAGTGCCGGGCGTAACACCACTCACCAAAGACAATATACCGGCCGGTGATATGCTCGAAAAATATATCTGACTTAGGCCCCAACCAGTCCGCCAGGGGTTTCCACTGACCACCGCATGGTAATTGAAGATAATTTCCTCTGTTCTGTATTAGTAAATTTCCATCGGTATCGAAAGAAATACCGAGATTCGCGCCGTCCACCTTTTCCTCAACAAGTATCTCGTGTTTTAGAAATTCATGCCGTTCAGATTCCGTCAAGACTTTGTCGTCACGGACCTCAACCTTATCCAGCAACGCCAAGTGCGGAGTGGAAGGAAATTTAAAAAAGTCATCCATCGTTATGCATACTTTCCCTATATTTGGCCTCAATATATTCTGGACACAGGAAAAGCACCTGAATACCAACTTCCGCCAATGCATCTTTCCACCCCCACCACTTGCTGTCCGTTGCCTGTAGTATTCCAGGTTTCTGGGGATGCGCATTAGCAACAGCCACAAATTTGCGATCAGAGGGATCGAAATTGGCTAATCCATCATGCTCAGGAAATTCCCTGTATGAATCGTCTTCTTTAGTAATAACTACGCGGTCTTCATGAGGAAATTTCCAGCGATTGTCATGAACCCATTTGATAAAACTGTCGCCAACTCCTGGTTGACCTTTCAATGAAAGGTGACCACGATATTCATCAAATATTTCATTACCCGCATCAATTACAAGTTCACCTTTTTCGATAATATGCTGAACCGCCCCAATGCATTTACTTACACAACATACCAAGTCATCTGGTATTTTTTCTGGATGAGTAGCAAGATTGGCAACAATCGGCACATTGGTATCCATCACGCATTTTTTTGGCCACGTCATACAGAATCCCCCGTTTGCTTCTGTTTCATCCGTTTTTGCATGGCTGCTGTCGCCTGCGCGGTAATGTCTTCCATTTCATCCCCGAAAAATTTGTCCGGCCAGTTTTGTATGTTACCGTAAGTATCAAGTTTAAGGGGTTCTAGGGTGGCTGTCTCTGTTGTAGTATTAGCAAAATAGGCGGCCACCTTATCTGGAGAGACTGTATCCTCGGCAATGCGCCTTTGTAACCGCCGCAAGAAATGTTCCGAGTGAGTCTCAATAATTAACTGTATATTTCTGTCTTTTCCTTTTTCCCTGGAGTTGATAACGTTAATCATTACATCAGCCAATTCCGACTGCGCACGCGGATGCAGATGAATTTCGGGTTGCTCCATGAAAATGATTGATCCCTCTGGTGCGTAGAAGCACTGCACCAAGACAGGTAAAACTTGGGACACGCCAAATCCCACATCGGGAAGGTCCACCCAGTTTTCTGAACCCTTAACGCACACCTTGACTTCATAAACCTGACGCTGCTTGGAAATAATATTTACTTTAAAGTTTTCTATCAGCCCCATTTTTTGTAGACTTTGCGCGATTATTTCTTCAAATGGTCTTGCCTTCAAATGGAAACCAGGATTGATTTTTCTTTTTCGTGCAGCTAATAAAGCCGCGATACAATTTTCCCCGGCATAGCCGACACTGGCTGGCTCATTACCACTCCAGGCATACAGGCGCTCCCCCTTGGTGCGCAAAGGCCCGAGATAACTCATGGAGTTAAATAGATTCTCATGCTCCAGATTTATTTGCTGAACAAAATCAGCGTTTTTATGATATGCAACAACTTCATCAGGAAATCCGTAAAAACGATTTGGCGTGCGCGGTGACCATGCGCGGCCCTGTCGGCGCTTAAATTTATATCCGTCAGATTGGATTCTATATGCCGGTTTTGTGCCTTCGCAGCGATACATTCTCACCATTACTCTGTCTTGGTCGGGGTTATGAAGGTGATATTTAAAATCAATAACGTACGGCGAATAACTTTCAGAGTCTTGCATACCCACCTTGCATGAAAATGACATTATACAAACAGAGTAGGCATTTCCCGAGATTGGGTCTTTGAACTCCATTTTTTGGGGGACATCCCATTCGTAAGAAAATTCTATGTTATTTGTAGCATTCCGACCATAAACCATCTCCTTATAGGAACCGAGATTGACGTTGGTAGTCTCACTCCCCGGGTATAAAACCGCTTTTCTGTCCGACAATTCCACTGTCTGTTTCAGCATCATCAGGAACTGCCCTATACTAGACTTTCCGGAACTGTTTGCCCCGAACAAAAGTGTGATTGGCGCTATTCGTAAGGTTCCTGTATCTTTCCATGCTTTAAAGTTTTGTATTCGAAGTCGCCGTAACATCCATTATTCTCCTCTTGTCAAAGGTATATTTATGTCCACGACATAGTGCCGCAGAAATGCATTATCTTACACCGGGAAATATTCTACTCAAATCAAGCGTTTTGCCCTCGCAGGCTAGAGTGGCGGCCCGTGCAAGAATCTCGGCGCGTGCGGATAAAAATTCACCATAATCTATTTGAACCTTTTCACGTCGTTCATTATCTGCCAGCCCGTTGTAACCAACGTTCAGTTTATCGAAGGGAATTAAATGTGTTTTTAAGCGACGACTTAGACTACGTCTATCAAGCCTGCCTCTGTTTATACGCTCTTCTAAATACATCAGAGGATCCTTATTGGCAATGTCTCGATTTGTACTCCATGTTATCAAAGCGCAATTGAGTGCGCGTGATATGTCCTCCTCGGGTATGCCTGCATCCTCAAGAAGTGATTTGGGAAACAGATGGTGATATTCACGCGGATGTTCTTTATTGGTGATGGCGTGAACGGTAGCCCGTCCGCCATCCGCGAGATCTTCGGCTCCACATTTAATCTGCAATGCGAGTATCCCGCGTCCCTGTATAGTTTTATTCTTAGGCCAGTCCGCAAGCAATAACATCTCTTTGGTCGGAATAGGATAGGCGTCTTGATTGAGAATTGGAATAGTGTTCTCTGCGGCATCGTTTTCAAGTACATCCCTTATAGCTCGGTAGTCCTTTAATGCGTTTGTGGTTGATGACTGATCATAGCGATTGGTCAAGAAAGCCCGCCATAAATACTTACGTAAGAGAATTCTAGCCCTGCCTGCTGTATCACACTGCTCTCGCAGATAAGGAGAGAGTACAGCAATAACCGGAAGAGCGGGATAACTAGGAAGTCGCTGTTCATCATATATACACTCTTCTTCCAAGAAGTGAATCATGCCTTGAATACTTGATATGACCGTATCCCAATTTCTTAGCATTTTTTCATAGTCAATTCTTTCGTAGCCCCTGTTGCTTGGCAAAAAATTTTGCTGATGCGATACTACATCCAATACCAACTTTGAAACCTCTGGAACATAGTCAGCGGCACGAGGAACTCTAACATTCAAATTGTCAACATGTTCGTGTAGAGATTTTCCTGTCGCTTCTTCAACATACGCAACAACAATATCGTATGATGACAACTTTACTGAACTTGTGTTCATTTTTATGAATACATCAAGGGCAACTTCTTTAGGGGTATTGGCAGACAACGACAAATAAGGCAAATTACATTCTCTAACTTTAGTTCTGAGGCTGTTAATGATATTCTTTAAATTTGTAATAAGTCTAAGTCGTACTTCTGCATCGCCTTCATGAATAGCATCAGCTACCCAAGTATCAATCGTGTCATTCATATCTCCCGGGCATAGAAGACGGACAGGGATATAACCTCGCCGCCAGCAATCATTAGGATTATCTACCCAAACAGGATATTTTGTATTATCCCTTGTCCAGCGCGCCCACCCTACGACTACGGGGTTATCTTGATAGTCATTACCATCGGGTACATCTGGCCTATTCCAGTGCGTCCATCTATTTAGAAGATCATCTCCAATAATATTGTTATCGTCAGCATCGTCCTCTCTTAATGCAACCAGATAGGACATGTCTGGATATTTATCTTTCATGCTTCTCCAGAGTGCTGTTAGGCGTTGCTGACCATCAAGAAGTTGTTCATTAACTGGTCCGCCTTGGGTAGGAGCATCAATCATGGTACGGCTGACAAATTTTTCTCTATCACCAACATTAAGAATTAACGCCGACCCTAAAGGGAGACCACGCAGAACTGTTGTCAGTAGATCAGAGACAGCACTTGGTTTCCACGCTTCGTGACGCTGAAAACGGGGCAAGGTAATTTGTCTTGAATTGATACGATTAAACCAATCTGGCAAAAACCGATCATGTGCATGCATAGCCAAAATCTCCACTTTTGATCATTTTCATGATAGTACATCATGTCTTAATAAAACAAAATGCCAGCCACATTAAGGATTGCACTTCGGCTGTCCAAAGTCTGGCATTGGGGTCGTGCTCGGCCAATGGCTGTTCCAGGTGCCCCTGCGCGGCCACCCCGCCCTGGTATTTTTCACCGCGTCCATCTTTCTGACGGGCGCCCTCCTTTTCGGGCTCATGCTCAGCATCCGTCTCAAGGCGCAGGTGCTCGCCAATCAGGCCGCCATCATGGCCAGTTACCTGCCCACGCTGCTGCTCAGCGGTTTCGCCTTCGCCATTGAGAACATGCCCGCCCCCGTGCAGTTGCTCACCTATCTGATTCCCGGGCGCTATTTTATTGAGATCCTGCGCGACATCTACCTCAAGGGGGTCGGCCTCGAAATCATTTGGTTTAATACGTTGCTCCTTGCAATATACGCGGCGCTGATGGTGGTGCTGGCCCACAAGAGCATGAAACTGAAACTGGAGTAACCCATGTTCCGCCGGATCCGAGAAATGTTAATCAAAGAGTTTCTGCAGATGCTGCGCGACCCGCGCATGCGCGCCATGATCATTCTCATGCCCGTGCTGCAGATGCTTATCTTCGCCTTCGCGCTCACCACCGACGTGACCCACATCCGCGCGGCGGTCCTCGACCTCGACCGGACCCCCTCGTCGCGCGCGCTTATCGCCGCCTTTACCGGCAGCGGCTATTTCGACATCATTGAGCGGCTTGAACGGCAGGCGGACATGGCGCGGGTCCTCGATGCCGGACAGGTCCGCTGCGTGTTCCATTTCCCCGCCGACTTCGAGCGCGATCTGCGCGGCGGGCGCTCCGCCCGGGTGCAGCTGCTCGCCGACGCCACGGACAGCAACAGTACCGCCATCGTGTTCAACTACGCCAACCAGGTGCTTGCGGGGCATTTGGGAGGCGCGGATGTCCTGTTTCCCGGCGCCATCGTCATTGAAACGCGCGCCTGGTTCAACCCGAACCTGGAAAGCAAGTATTATTTTGTGCCCGGGCTCATCGCCGTCATGCTGCTCGTGGTCAGCATTCTGCTGGCCAGCATCGCCATCGTGCGTGAAAAGGAGATTGGCACCATTGAACAGCTGCTGGTCACGCCCATCGGCAAGACCGAGTTCATCTTCGGCAAGACTATTCCCTACATGGTGCTCGGGTACCTCATCATGACCATGATGCTTGTACTAAGCCGCATGATGTTCGGCATTTCCGTGCAGGGCAGTCTCCCGCTGCTTTATACCCTGGCCGGTGTCTATGTCGCCGGCAACCTCGGTCTCGCCCTCGTCATCAGCACCACCGCCAAAACGCAGCAGCAGGCCGTGCTCACCGCCTTTTTCTTCATGATGCCCTGCGTGCTGCTCAGCGGCTTTATTTTTCCCGTCCGCAACATGCCCGCCTTCTTCCAGTACCTTACCTTCCTCGATCCGCTTCGCTGGTTCCTTGAAATTGTTAACGGTATCGTCACGAAAGGGGTGGGGGTTGAGGCGCTCTGGAAGCCCATCCTCGGGCAATGCGCCCTGGCCCTGTTGTTTCTCACTCTGGCAGTGCGTCTAATGCGGAAAACCTCGGATTAAAAGCGCGTTCTTGCGAAACTAAACACAGACCGTCTGCAGCTGGTAGTGGCGGGTTTCGACAAACCGTTCTTCACACGGCCTTTACCCACCCAAGGGAGGTCGTGTTTAACGTTTTCCATGCACCGCCCTGTTCTTGTCCTTGGAGAGGAAAGTTACGGACGGTTCCCTTCTCTTCGCCCGCCTTTGTCCTCCTTCGCATCCGATTTTTTCATAATAAATAAGTAATTGAATCCGCGCAGAAAATAATTCCCTTCTACTGCAGCGGTATGATAGTGCCTGCGGTCAAGCGTGGTGTTGTGACGGGTAACGCAGATAATGTCCACAGGGATTAAACGTTCGCGAAGCCTCTGAAATAGTTCGAAACCAATGGGGCAGAAAGGCTTTCCCTTTTGAAACGAATCGGATACATACAAAGCCATGTGCCTGTCCGGTTTCAGAATGCGGTGCACTTCATCGAGTACCTTCTCCATGGCCGTATAGTATTCGGGAGAACGAGCATCGAGCTTGCCTATGCAACGCGGATCTTCACTGTAATGAATATGAGTGGAATAGGGCGGGTCTAAAAATACAAAGGCGGCTTTTTCATCTTCCAGTGGCAGTTTGCGCGCGTCACAGTTGAAGATGTCCTTGCGCGTAACATGGATATCATACCCGAGCGCGCGCCGGTCCAAATCGCGCGCCACATCCAGGGTGGTGCCGCTGCCGGCCATGGGATCCACAACCAGTTCCCGGGGGCGGGTATAACGCTGCAGCAAGTTCCAGAGGATATAGGCAGGCGTGGCGCCGCGATAGTCTTTGTCCCCCTGGGATTCGTCGCCATATTGCTGCGAGGGAAACTCCCAGAGGGTGGTGGTCATCAATACGGGTTTATGAGCCATAATGGTACGTTGTATTCCCATTGGGTTGGATGGTTCGTGCCTCCTGACATTCAGGCGCTGGTATTCCAACCGGCATCGGTCAGAAGTTCGAATTCCACCTTCATACTGTAAAATATGATACAATAGTTCTTTGATGGGGGTGAAACAAGGCTGCTTTGTTTCCAGGGCAATTAACTTGAGAACTGTAGGATGATGAATCATAGATTTTGCACCAGACACTACTTATTGACACTAGCCTGTTGTCTTGTGTTGGGTGGCATGGTTGTTATGGTTGGCGCAGGCTGCGCGCACACGAAGTTTTCCTTCAGAGAAGAAAAAGCATCCCGCCCCAAAGCGGGTTTGAGTATGGATGCGGTCAGGGAAATTTTTGGCAGTTATAGTGAAGGTAATTTCCAGAACCGCGCCTGGATGGATGCCTTTCTGGCTATGCACCGGAAATTGAGCCGTGAATATCCGTTCTCGGAATGGAAGGCGGTGGACTGGGATACGCTGCATGATACCTGCGCGCCTTTGGTGGAAAGAGCGGAACTGGAACAGGACGAAGAGGCCTATTACCTGGCATTACGCGCCTATTTGTATTCCATACCGGATGGCAGTCTGTATATTACCACGACAAACACCCTTCGTGAAGCGGCTATTGGCGGCGGGTACGGTTTTTCCTTGCTGCCCCTGGATGATGGGCGAATCGTGGTGGTACGTGTCGAACCCGGTTTCTTTGCCGACATGGCCGGAATAAAATGGGGCGCCGAAATCATTGAATGGGATGGCATTCCCGTGGCTGAGGCGCTGGAAAAGACGCCCCTGCTGTGGGCTGATGCGCCCCCCGCCACGCAGGAATGCCGTCTGCTGAAGCAATGCGCGCTATTGACCCGGGCTCCGGTGGGCACGAAAGTTTCCGTCATGTTCCGTAATCCTGATTCGGCGAGTCTGTGGGTTACCCGCCTGGAATCCCGGCACGATTATTACAATACCTTGAAAGAACTGACGTGGCAGGACGAGCCCTTTAGTGAGTTTCAAGCCTCGCTGCAAGACAAGATTCTGGAGGGCAACATCGGATACATCAAGGTGTATGGACAGACGGCAACCCTGGCCATGCCATTTCCGGCACGGGCGTTTCGGCGCGCCATCGAGCGGTTTCTTGAGGCGAAGACGGTCGGCCTTATTCTGGATCTGCGGGGTAACATCGGCGGTCTGGATGACTTGGCGACAACCTATGCCGGTCATTTTACGAAATCCCCGATGTTGTACCGCAAGGTGGTGGCCTTTGACTATGCCAAAGGGGGATTTGCGCTCAATGCGGACGAATCCTTGACTATCACACCCCGTACTCCCTGTTTCGAGGGACCGGTCATGGCGCTGATCGATCACAAAACCCGTGGAAACGGCCAGGCGATTGCCGATTCACTTCACGGATTGCCCCATGTAACCTTGATGGGCGTGACCGGTACGGAAGGCACCTGGGCGTATCCAGGCGGTGAAATTACCATGCCGCAGGGCTATGTAATTTCCTATCCCATCGGCAGAATGCTGGATGAGTCCGGAAATATTCGTGTTACGAGCCGGGCGGACCTGGAAAGTCGCGTTAAACCGGACGTCCGCATTCCGCTTACGGCGGATTTGTATGAAGCCTACTTCAATAAGAAACGAGATGTACTCCTGGATAAGGCGATCGAAGAAATCAAGTCACGGGCGGGGAAATAAATATCATGGATTCGTCTTTTCCTCCCGGCATATTCCTTATTCACAAGGCGTTTGGTGGCCGTTTCTTTCCCTGATGAGGGTGTTATATACGGCAAGGAGGTTTTCCCGGGGAACACGCGCCTGCACATTGTGAATGGTGTTGAACACAAAGCCGCCCCCGCGCCCGAAAATGCGCAGCCGTTCGCGCACCTGGGCCGCCACCTCCTCCGGCGTGCCGAAGGGAAGCGTGTGCTGCGTGTCCACCCCGCCGCCCCAAAAAACCAGACGATCGCCATACCGGTCCTTCAACGTTTGCGGGTCCATGTCACAGGCGGAACATTGCACGGGGTTCAGGATATCGAAACCGGCCTCGATAAAATCCTCTATCAGGGCGCGAACGCTGCCGCAGGAGTGGATGAAGGATTTCCACGGGGTGTTGTGGTGCATCCAATCATTGACGCGCCGATGGAACGGCATGTACAGGTCACGATAGGCTTCCCCTGAAATGAAGGGGCCGTGTTGCGTGCCGAAATCCGTGCCGGTCGTGAAGATGGCAGTGACCAGGCCGCCCACAACAGCATGTATCTTTTCCAGGTTCGCCAGCGCAATGTCGCATTGTCGCGAGAACACCTCGTACACATAATCCCGGCGACACAGGGTGCTGGCATACCATTCCGCCACGTCACGGATGCCGCGCGGGTGGCGCAGCCATTGGCCGGGCACCAGGGCGATGTCGCCGAAGGCCGTACCGCCGAACGAGCCTAGAACCGCCTTGTCCGTGCCGGACAGCCGTTTCACCTCCGTCCGGTACCAATCCAGATCCGCCTCGCTGATGGACGTGAACTCCTGCAGGTTATCCTCTACGTTGAGTTTACTGTCGTCAATGGGTTCTTGGCGGATGATGGTGTCGAAGTAAAAGCCGTCCTTCGGCATGCGCCCGCAGGGTTGCAGGGACATGTCCCCCTCGGGATACATGAGAATATCGCCGTTAGGCTCCGGTACAATGTTAAAAGCACCGGGTACCAGCACCGGTGTGCCGTCAAACAGGCGCCACTCCTTCCAGTTTTCATTCCGGAAGCCAAACATGTTGCGCGGCCCGCCGATACCCACCACGTCCACGCCCAGCGCGTTCCCCAGATCCGGCGCGATTTCACCCAGCATCTGGTACGGCTCCACCACCTTGACCGGCGTGCCCGGCGCGTCCAGGCCCAGCGCCTGACGAAGCAGGTACACCGAACTCACCTGCATCCCCGTGACCGCGGTAGCGCCAAGGTCCAGCGGGATGCGGTCCGGTTCCTGATGGTTCAGCGAGGCTTGTACACGTTCACGAGAGGTCATGGACATACAGAATTCCCTTTTCTGGGAGTACTCGTTAACCAACCGAGTACGCCCTGATATTACATTACGCCTATTCTGATAGACCAGAAAGCGCCTGTCTTACGCGGAGAAAACACTATGGCTCTCATTGATAGCCTGAAAGTGAAAGTCTCTCATCGAGGCATGGCGATTAAAACCGCGGTTAGCGAATTTCCTCCAAAACTTACTTCCAGTTCTCCGGTTTCTTCCGTATCAACCGGCTGGGTCTCGATTGTGAACTCCACGGAGCGTGTATTCTCACGCACAACGGCGACAGGAGATTGAAGCTGAACGGCTCGCGAAAAGCCAATGAGTTTTGCCTCGATATCAAGGTCGAAGGGGGCGTCGCCATCGAGAACTACTTGAACGGCAACTGGCTGTCCACCAATTACTGCCATTGGTGTCAGGGAGACAGAATACAGAACCACGGGGACCAACAAAAACGCGTACATCTTGTAAGCGCCGCGAAGGCCTTCCCCGACAATGCACCCCTTGTTGTTAATATCATACGCTGTCGTTAGGCTTGTCCACCCGGTTCCCTTGGGGATGAGTTTATTGAGATCATATATTTTGCCGTCTCGCCAGAGGACAGCCGCATTAATGTTCTCGCTTGAGGCGGCGCTTCCGACAATGTCTCCATAAAAATTGATGGCTTTCGCTTCCGATACCCAAGGTCCGGGTATGCCTTCGAAACCAGTTTGCCAACCCAGATGGTCTAGTGCGCTAATCCCTTTCGCCTTGGTCCACTGTATGGCCACCCGTTTGTACTCTTCATCTTCAGCCCAGCCGACAACTGTGAGTGTATCATTCATGTCGGATACTTGCAGATCACCCTCTCCCAAGGTGTTCTCTATAAGGTACGGATCGGTATCCCCGCGCCAGACGCGCCCCTCATCTGGGCTATTTGCCTGGGGGTCCCCCTTGTGGTTTCCCACTATGTTCGAGAACTCGTTTATAGCTTCCGCGTACGTATTGTAATCAGCGCCCGGCACCGAAGCCAATCCATCACCTTGTCTCCAGATAAAGGCACGCTCACCCGAGGGACCATCAGCCTTGCCAACGATTTCTCCCCTGTCGTTAATGCCATAGGCTCCACTGCGAAACGGTTCGAGATACAGTTCCTCCATTCCCCCAGCTTGAGTCCATCGGAATGCACGGGGCACATAGTCCGCCGATTGTGCAATACCACATACCTCACTGTAATTATTTATGTCAAGCCCGGTGGACTTATCCGCACCGAGCGATCCCAGTTTCTGTACTTTGGGCGAATGGTTTGGTTGCCAGATTACGGCTTCCCTGCTCTTATAATTCAATTCTCCGGCAACCTCCCCCTTCTCATTGACTGCATATCCTGCCCCTTCCCTGTAGTCAAGAAGAATGATAGAGAACTTGGGATCAGATGTCGTCTTCGGGGGGCAACCGGTAAGTATTGCCAGGAAAACAACGCCCAGTACCGTAGGCGTCCCGTAATTCCTGAAGTAACGTAACATGTGCCCCATGGGTCAACACATCCTTTACACCATGTTATCTTGTATATTCTGCTTACTCAGTCAACAAGGCGCTGGAGACTATTATTCCATCAGCCCGATACGGCGCTCCTGCTGTGCCTTGAATTTACCTGTAAATTTGGCTTTCCCCGGTGTTGAAATCCACAGTGACCGTGGCGCCGTTGGAATAGGTGGCGCGCTGGCGGCGCCGGCTTTCATCGAGAAATTCGTGGCTGACCATTTCTTCGAAGGCGCAGTGGCGCGCCCAGTCGG
>JAEAMG010001590.1_pt1 | contig 16731 bp, 9 predicted proteins | sample 8958741 | NCBI WGS metagenome assembly JAEAMG01 (sample SAMN16933256, study PRJNA681125) | bioreactor sludge metagenome | isolation source: anaerobic bioreactor treating anionic surfactant - SDBS | place: India: Bengaluru | collected 2019-02-28 | reverse complement strand
TGGGCGGCATCGTCCGGATCGTGACGACGCTGCTGGGCGGATATCTGGCACAGAAGGGGCTTGCCACTGAGGCCGAGACCGAGGGGCTTGTCGGGGCGGGCGTGGTGGTGGCGACGGGTATCTGGTCGATCTGGGCGAAGCGCAAGGCGCTGGCGAAGGTGCCGCCCAAGGCGGCAAGCGTGGCAAGTGTTCTGCTCTGCGCTCTGGTGCTGGGCGCGTCCGGGTGCGTGACCCGCACGCGCTGCCAGGCTCTGACGTTTGACGGCTGCACATTCACCGTCAACGAGCCTGTCGGCGTGGATGACCCGAAGTACCCGCGCAGTCTCCAGATCGGCGTCAACGACCAGCAGATCGAAGGCGGCACCGACACTATCGCCTCCGGCAACAAGACCGACCCGAGTTTGACCGTGCCGATGGGCGATTCCGCTTTGGGCGCGCTCGGCACGTTCTTCTCCGGGCTGGTCAAGGGAGACACTTCGACGGCCAAGGATACTGCGGCGGCCCCGGTTGCGGCGGATGCAGGCGGCGCGGCATGCGCCGACGGCTCCTGCAGCGCGAAATAAATGCGCATCACGGGGCATAATTATGCCTGTGACGGTGGACCCGGTAGCCCTTCAGGCCGATTGCCTGAAGAGCGGAGGTTCAGATTACAGCCCGATCTGAGGTGAACATGAGGTGAACAAAACGATTCTGCTGTGAACAAAGCGTGAACAGATTCAGAGACTAGCAGACGATTTCACGCTGTTGCCGGAAAGAACCGGAAAGGGCCGGATTTATGAAAATAGCCAAAAAAACCAATAAAAAAAGGGTTTCCGTTGCCGGAAACCCTGATCAAATATGGTAGCGGGGGTAGGATTTGAACCTACGGCCTTCAGGTTATGAGCCTGACGAGCTACCAGGCTGCTCCACCCCGCAATCTGGTTATCATGGCGCGCCTCGCAGGAGTTGAACCTGCAACCTTCTGATCCGTAGTCAGATGCTCTATCCAATTGAGCTAGAGGCGCTCTTGAAAACGTCATTTAAAGTATCAGAATAACACCGCGTTAAGCAAGCGGTAATTTTATTAATTTTCGGTTTACGGGGCGGCTCTGCCGTTCGGCACAAGAGGAAAGACCGCGAAGACCCGTCGTTTCCCAGAAGCCGGACGAGTGGCAGCAGCTGGAGACACCGTTTATTGCCCTGCCGGAGGCAACGTCCGTTTTCCTGTCCGTCTATGTGCAGAACCAATCGCCCGGCGCCAGAATCTGGGTGGACGACTTCTTCATCGGAAAGAGAGCTGAGGACTGACGATCTGCCGTGATCGGAACCTGACGCGATGGCTTGGGCAGTGACTTCTCGAGTGGCCCCCGCCACCATTAGAGGGCGCGAAAGCAACGTTTCACAATTAGGGGCAGAACTTGAAAAGGGACAGGGCGTGTGCTATCGTTCAAACAATAGTGGAGTGCGGCACAGCGGATGCTACGTCTCTTTTTGAGGGGTATCAGTTATGAAGAGAACTTCCGACATCAAAAAACGCGTCAGAGCGCACTATGCGGACACCGTAGCGCGGGACGATTCCTCCACGGCAAGCTGTGGGCGGTGTCACGATTCCGTCGCCTATGCGGAGTCCGTCGGCTACTCGCAACAGGAGATCAAGAGCGTGCCCGAAGGAGCCGCCGTGACACATGGCTGCGGGAATCCGACAGCAATCGCGGAACTGAAGGAGGGTGAGACCGTTCTGAACCTCGGTTGCGGCGGCGGACTCGACGCCTTCCTCGCCGCGCAGAGAGTGGGTCCGAGAGGCAAGGTTATCGGCTTGGACATGACGCCTGAAATGATCGAAAAAGCCTGCGCCAACGCGAGGGCAGGGAATTACGCGAATGTTGAGTTCTGTGCCGCCGAGATCGAGAAGCTGCCGCTCACGGATGGTTCTGTTGATGTTGTCATAAGCAACTGTGTGATCAATCATTCGCCGGACAAACTGACCGTGTTCAAGGAGGCGTACAGAGTCTTGAAGCCGGGCGGCAGGCTGTTCGTGTCGGACTTGGTGACGGCCGGCCGGCTGTCCGACAATGTTCGGCGGAATGCTGACAAACTCTGGACCGAATGGCTCTCGGTCGCCAGCGACAGGCGGGAGTATCTCAATGCCATTGAGTCGGCAGGATTCGCGGCCGTCGCCGTCCTTGCCGAGGGTCTATTCCCATTGTCCGAGGCGGACGAAGCGCTCAAAGGGCGGATTATCAGCCTCCAGGTCAAGGCGTTGAAGATCAGGAGAACAATGGCATAACCTGTGGGTCGGCGATAGACGCGCAAGACCTCATGTGCTATTGTGATAACGATAGTCGTCGTTCGTCTGGGGTCGGGGGGCCGGGCGTAAAGAGAGCACAGGGGGGGGGCTTATGCTCACGAGGCTGACGGGCTTGGGGATCGCGTTGGCGGGGCTGACGGCTGCGGCCGCGCCGTTTGAAATCGTGCTGCCGAAAGACCCGGCGCCTGCGGAAGAAACCGCGGCGCGGGAGCTTCAGCACTATCTGGAGAGGACCGTTGACGGGAGGCTTTCCGTCGAAGGCCGCTCGCCGGTGCGTTTCGTGATCGGCGACTCGCCGGAGGCGCGCGCGGCGGGAATCTTGGCGACGAACCTGGCGGAAGAGGCCTGGGTGATCCGCTCGTCAGGCGGGGACGTGGTGCTGGCGGGTGGGGGCCGGCGCGGCACGCTCTACGCGACCTACCACTTTCTCGAAGACGTGCTCGGCGTGTGCTGGTGGAGCGCGCAGGAGGAAGATGTGCCCGCGGCCGCCGCGCGCGACCTGCCGAAGCTCGATCTGTCGGCCAAGCCTTACTTTCTTCAGCGCGACATGAATTTCGGCAGCGGGTGGAACCATGAGGCCGCCGCTCGTTGGGCGGCGCGGAACCGCATGAACCGGTTCGGCGACGATTACAAGATCGGCGCGGCATACGGCGGCATGCTCAATTTCGGCGGTCCGCACTTCGTGCACACGTTCGCCCTCTACATCCCCAAGGCCAAGTATTTCGATCGGCACCCCGAGTGGTTCTCGTTAAACGCAGAAGGCAAGCGGGTCGGCGAGCCGCTGAAATCGCAGCTGTGCCTGACGAACGAGGAGATGCGAAAGGCGTTTCTGGCCGAAGTGAAGGCGGCGATCGAGCGGGATGAGGCCAGCGCCCGCAAGGCGGGGGTGCCGCCACCGCAGATCTACGATATCAGCTGCAACGACTGCCGCGAGCCGTGCCAGTGCGCGGCGTGTCAGGCGGTTGCGAAGGCGGAAGAGTCTGAGTCCGGGCCGCTGATCCATTTCGTCAACTGGATGGCCGACGAGCTGGCGACGTTCCGGCCCGGCCTGTACGTGAGCACGCTCGCGTATTTCCACACCCACAAGCCGCCCAAAACGGTCCGCCCGCGGGATAACGTCTTCATCCGCCTGTGCGACACGGACACCAATCAGGCGTTCGATTACCGGGCCGGGCGCAACCGCGCGTTTCCCGAGCGCATGCGGGAGTGGCATGCGATCACGAAGAATCTGGCCATCTGGGACTACAGCATCACCTACGGCGCCTCGACGGGACTGCCTTTTCCGCACGAGTACACGCTCCCTTACAATTTTGCGGCTTTCGCGGAAAACGGCGTGAGCGTGTATTTCACGGAGCACGAGCACGTCGATATCGCGGACATGCACACGCTCACGAGCTGGCTCGAAGCGAAGCTCATGGAGAACCCCTTCGCAGACGTTGGCGCGCTGCACCGGAAATTCATGACGCGCTACTACGGCGCGGCCGCGCCGCTCATCACCGCTTACCGCGAGGCGGTCCGCGACGCGGCGCGCGACAACGGCGCGGACATCGATTGGTTCGCGGGTATCGCGAACTTCGGCTACCTGAAGCGGCCAGTCGTGCGCCGCTGCCAGAGCCTGCTGGATCAGGCGGAGCAGGCGGTCGCCCATGATCCGGTGCGGCTGACACGCGTGGGGCGGGCGCGGCTGTCGCTCGACCGGTACGTCGGTCTGAACAAAGCTCTTTTCCGCGACGAACTGGCGGAGGACGGCGCGGACGGACAGGCGTTCAAGGTGGCCGAAGAGGAGCTGCGGGCGTGCGTCGCGCGCATGGAGAAGAACTGGCGTGCGTCGATCGCCGCGCTGGAGCCGGGGTCCGGCATGGTGAAGACTTCCGAGCAGAAGCTGCGGGAGAATCTGGCAACGGCGAAAATGCCGCCGCTGAGGCGGTCGGAAAAGTTCAAAGGCCAGAAAGGCGTGCTCGAATACGCATCCGGGACGGTGTCGATCTGGAACGACTCGGCGGAGGTCGTCGAAGACGGCGAGGCGGAAGGTGGCTGTGCGGTGAGGCTGGCGCTGCCGGAAGATGTGGGCAAATACGTGCTGCCGATGCCCTGCGGGCTCTACTCGGTGGCGCGAAAGAAGGGGCTTGGCGGCGGGAAGATTGCTGCCGAGCACGTTCCAGGGCCGGGCTATCACTGGTATAAGCTCTTCAAGGCGGCGCCAGAGCGCACCGCCTATGTCTATTTCTTCTGGAGCTGGGTCGTCCAATATCCGCTGGGGCTTCCGCAAGAGCCCGGCGGTGACGCCTACACCTTCTGGGCGAAAATCAAGTTCACGGGGCCTGCCTTTCCCCATGCCCGCCCGGGCGAGACGAACGCCATCTACATCGAGCGCGTGGCGCTGGAAACGAATGCGCCGGTCGGACTGGTCCCGAGCGCGTCGGCCACGCCCTCGCCGTAGGCCGGGTCTGCCTTGAGGCAGTTGCCAATGTGGCGCACCTTGATCATCTGCGGCGCATCGCCCATGGCGCGGGTGGTGTTGGCGAAAAGGCGAACTTGCTCGTCCAGCTTGATCAGGCGGAAGAGCTTGCCCGGCTGGGTGAAGTAATCCGCGCCGTCGCCGCGCCCATGAACGTGCGCGCCGTCTCCTAACGTTTCCCGCTAGATAACTTCACGGAATGTGCCGTGAGGGAAAATCTATCGTCACAGGATAGCGGCGGGACAAGGGCACCTTTGCCGGGCTACGCTTCGAAAGAAAACCCACCGACGCCGCGACACCCACAACCCAGCCCGACCGGGGCGCACGCCGCAGGATCGAGACGGAGACAGCGCCCTTGCATTGGCCAGCACCCCGCGCAAGATAGCGCGGATTGAACGTCAGGTTACCGATACAGATCCACCCAGTCGTACATCCGAAGACCGTTATGTAGGCAATCTGAAAACCGATATGGGGTGGTCGTATGGACAGCTTCACGCCAGGATGGCGGGGGGTCTTTCGCGACGATATTCGAAAAACGGTCCGGAGCCACCGCATACGCGTGGTAGGCCGCAATCACAGCATTGCCTTGGGCCAGCACCTTTACGGGTTGGCCGCCGACCCGACGGGAGAGTTCGTATGCGCAGCCAAGACAATCTCTCGTCCTGAACTCGAGGGCCGACCGCCCCAACAGATAGAGCATCATGGCCGCGCTTTCGTTCGTGTTCGTGCTATCGAAGTTGTAATGGCCCGGCTTCAGAAGCCCGATCTCGCCTGTGGCGAAAAGATCCGCCGCCATGACCGGGCAGCCTTCGGCGAGGCAGGCTCGGGCGGTCTCCGACATGCTGCCTTTTCCGGTTTGCGCAACGATCAGCGCGGGCGCGCCTCTGATTTCTCTGGGGATAAGCATAATCGCCGGAACGGTGTTGCTGACCCCAAAACCCGCATTCACACGTAGCGTCTCACGGATTTCCCTGTATGTTCCGCAGTCGGATTCGGAGAGGACCGAAACGCTCGGGGCTTCTACAGGATACCGGTTGAGATGCAGCGCCTCACGGATGAGCTTCTGCCGTTGCGTTCGGCTGACCGGCTGGCGTTTTTCATCAATGCGGGCCAGCTCATCCCGTTGGATATCATAGGCCGTACGGTTGCCGGTAAGATATCGCACTTTCCCGGCAGGCGTCACCCACGTTTCCCTTTCAGCAAGGCCGCAATCGACTGTCTTGACTTCTGTCTTGACGCTGATGTCGCGCAGCGTCTTGATGTCATACGGCAGGGCGGACAGTTCGGCCGACAGTTTCGCGCGCATCCAAAGCAGTGACCCTTGAAGCATTCCTTCTGTCCAAGCATGAGTTCCCGGCACATCAATGAACCCCAGCGGCGAATCGAATCGAGGTGCCGAGAGAGGAATATCGCTGACCCCCAACCGGGCATAAGCTTGCTGTGCCGTCGCCAGCGTCGCCAGCGTTTCTGAGAACGGGAAGAAGTCGTCGTGTACGCTGTTCACGCACACGGACAGATCCGGCGCACGCAGAACGAGATACGCCGCGTGGTTCAGCCCGAACGCGAGCTGCCCGAAGATGTTCTGTTCCGCGTCATGCGGCCCGGTCCGGTCAAACAAGTCCGGCATGCGCGTGATGTAGCAAGCCGGTGCCGCGGTCTTCACGCGCGGGTCCGCGTTCATGAGGTACGTCGTCAGGGTCCCTCCGCCCGAGTGCCCCATCACGCCGATTCGACTGGCGTCGACCTCCGGCAGAGAGGTCAGATAATCGATGCCGCGGATGCCGTCCCAAATGTGGAATCGGGCCGTGTTCCAGCCGAGCAACACCGCGCGGACGCCGAGCCGATTGTGGCCTTCCACACCTGAGGGCGCGCCGGGTTCCGCAAGCTGAACCCGCTCGCCTTGGTCGATCGGATCATAGCACAGCGCAACGAACCCCGCCTGTGCGGCAAGCAGCCCGGCGCGCTGATAGGGCGGGAAGGCTTTCCCTTCTGGCGCATGACCGCAAGGGATCAGGAGGGCGGGATGCGGGGCCTTGAATCCCGGTGCAGTCGGTTTGTAGAGAAGCGCCGTAACGAAAAGGCCAGGCTGGCTCTCATAAAGGATTTTCGTCAGGTCGTATCCTTTCCGCGAAACCGTCTCGCCGATAGCCGGATTCAGAGGCGTGCGCGCAGGAAATCCGCCGAGCGCGGCGAGCCACCGCTCACGGATATCCTCCTGACGGCGCTTGAATGCCTCCGGAGATGGACACTTCGCGAATCCGTCGTCGGCCAGTCGGTTTGCAATCATGATCTGTTCGTCGACGATTCCGTACGCTGAATACCCCGCATCTTTCATGACCGGGATTTTGAGCCGTTCCGCAACGGAAGCCTCTGGTTTGGGCTTGAGAGCCTTGTCCAGGAAGGCATACGCGGCCTCCCGCACGGCTCGGGGGAAATCGTGGCCTCCGGCCGGACACATGACCACAAGGCTGTCACGCGCACCCAGCAGCTCATAGACCGGACGCGCCGCTGCCACACAGTTTGAGACTCCCGACACGTTAAAATTCCGGTCTCCAAGAGGCGCGTTGATGAAGAGGGGCCGAGGAGCGAGCGCGCTGATGATCTCGGTGAAATCGAACGGCATTTTCTTCGGATCGTTTCCGTACACGCTGGCGATTCGCGGCATATAGCCCGGATGGCTCCAACCCGCCAAGTTGCCGCCGTAATAGTCGGAGAACGAGGTGAATCCGCAACTCGACACGAGGGCTTTGATCCTGACATCGAAGGCGGCGAGGAACAGCGTGTTGTGACCGCCCAAAGAGTGCCCGACACAACCGATTCGCGCAGGGTCCACTTCGGCAAGAGATTGCAGCAGGTCGACCGCCCGCATATGGTTCCAGATGCCTTTCATGGTGGCGCTGGCATAACCTAGCTTGTACGGATCGCAGCGGTATCCGCCAAAGTTGGGGTAGTCGGGTGCCAGCGTCACGTATCCCCGTTCGGAGAGCTCCATCGCGTAGTGCAAATTATCGCGGCCACCCACCCCGGCAGGCTCGTCTTTGCCTATGTCCGTTGTCTGGTGCAAGCACAGGACCGCAGGCGCTTTCTCCGTTAGCGCGTTCGGAATCAGCAAACAAGCGGACACGCGATCACCGGGTTCTGCGGCAAAAGAAATCCGCATGCGAGTGACCTTCGCCAGCCGGACCGTGTCCTCGGTCTGCCAGTCTAAAGGCACTCTCTTGGACGCGTCCGGCAGAGGACCCATCACACGCCTCATGCCAATCAGAACCTGCTCGCGCCGCTTCTCCCTTTCATGGAGTGTAGCGGATCGAGACAGATCCAAAGCCTGCAGAACTTCAAGCACCTCCCGATGGCGGTTCTCATACGCGGCAGGGTCTTCGGCGAAGCGATCTGCGGCGGGTATGAGGGTTCCCAGATCGAGCAAGGAGGCGGCGCGCGACAGCAGCAGCGTGTAAGCATCGGACGGATCGCCGCGGTCCCTGAGAGATGTCACGGCTTGCTGCAGCAGCGAAAACAGATCGTAGTCCTCGAAGGCGTCCCGCGTCAGAGCCAGTCGGATGGACGGGAAAGGATCGGCGCGCTTTTCCGGATCCGGGTAGAAGAGGAACCCGTCGCCGTTGACGCCCTTTGCGAAGATGTCGGGCGTTTCATACGGGTTCTTCCTCCAGTAGTCCACGCACCAGAAGAGGAACCCGTCGCAGCGGTTGCGCCACAACCAAGAGCCTATCGCCCGGTGCGACACGCCCTCCCGGTCAATCCGCCAGATGTCCGGATAAGCCTGCTTCCGCGTGGTCATGCAGACATACATCCAGCTCGGTTCGCCCATTCGTCGGCGACGCTGCTGGAACCCGGCGTGAAAATGGTTGATATGCGGGCACCAGATATAGGCAGGGAACTCTCGTGCAACCGCTTCGTAGGCAGGATCGCAGGCGACGATCATCACTCTCAGGTCCGGCGCATGGTCGTGAACCAGCTGCGCGAGCGCTTTGATGTTCTTGATGTTCGCAGAGCCGGTTCGGTCGCCGGGCTTGGGGACATCGTCCGAAAAAATGGCTTCGTCGAAGAGGTAGAACGCGAACCGGTCCGCCCAACCTTTCGCTTTGAGATGGTTGCCGAACAAGCGGAGTTTGGCCGCAGCTTCTTCGGTATCCGGAACGTTTGCGGACACCTCGCGGCCGCCATACCACGGCAGGATCTGACGGCGGATCATGAAGAAGGATATGCCTTTAGACATTCCGTCTTCCACGGCACGGTCAAACTCGGCCCACTCTGCGCTCCATGCGCCGTTGCCCTTTTTGCGAAAAATCGAAAACCAGGGCAGCTCCGGATCGTATGACAGGCGGTAGCGGAGCATGGAGTCCAGGAAGTGAGGTTTCAGTTTCTCCCACGAGACCTTCCCGTACCACTCGTCACTCGCGCCCCCATTCCAGGACAAGAAGTTGGTGCGCAGGGCGCTTTGCACAGGCAGTGTTACGGAATACACGCGCAGTCGGACCTTGAGCGACTGAGGCGGGGCGGAGACGGGAAGGATCGTGATTTCGCCCCGGTAGTCGCCTGCCGGAGCGTCGCGTGGAACCCACGCGGTGACCCAAAGGGCCTGTGACTCACCAGCCTTGACGTCGAACGGCAGAAGCGGCAAGAGCGGGTCGGGGTATGGGCCCGGCTTGCCGAAGCCGACCGGAGTGGGATTCTTGATCGGCACATATCCCACCCGAAGGATCTCCAAGGGCAAGGAGGCCCCTTGCGGACCCAGCAGCGACGCGGCGCTCACCGTCACCCCCTTGAGCGACTGATCCGCCTGAATAAGCAGTTGCGCGCTTTCGGCTTCGCCACGCGCGGCATGAAGCTCCAACTCCTGGTCAAGTCGGCCCGGTCGGTGCTCGTCCCGGCGAATCTTCACCATGGAAGAAAGCACGGAGACGGAGTACTGTGAGGCCTTGGCACGCGGCTTTCTCGAGGTAGGGTGACAGCCAAGGACAAGGATTAGGAGCATCGCCGCGGCGAACGTCATCAGCAGCCCATGCGGTCGCATGCCTACCCATGCTCGCTGGCCTTCTCGCTGTGGCTGTCGATGCGCAAGCTGAACGGGAGCCGAAATTTTGAACTGCCTCATGCGCAAATCATAATCCTGTCCTTGAGGCTCCCGCTATGATTTTCTTAACGCGTCCCGACGCGCCCAGACTTTTTCAAAAGCCTTGACGTATTGTTCGTTCACCTCTTCCGCTTCGCCATGGAAGAGAGGGAGCATGAGATGGTTGGCGTTGATATAATCGCTGCCCGGCATGCTCTCCGGTATCGTCGGCGCATGATGCCACCACTTGGCCTCGGAGTAAATCTTAAGTTTGTGCTGCAGCGGATAGTCCCAGAAGCCCACATCAACGCCCTCGGCTTTCAGAGCAGCAATCAGCGTGCCGCGCGAGAACCCGAGGATCTTGAAATCAACCAGAACCATGTTGCTGCTGTAGTAAACGCGCTCTTGGTCGGGACGGCAGCGCGGCTCGGTGAGCCCCGGCAACTGTGTCAGGCGGTCGTTCATGGCGCGGACGTTTTTCATTGTGACCGCCCTGTGCGCATCAAGCTCTTTCAATTGCATGCGGGCCAGAGCGGCGGCATACGGGTGCATCCGGTATTTCTGTCCGAACCCCGTGCCCTCGTAGGCGTGTACGGGGCTCTCTGGCGAGAACGTTACCGGAGCATCGTAGTTGCCAAAGGCCGAGGCACGCTCGAAGTACTCGCGCGTCTTGTACATGCCCATTCCGCCTTCGATCGCAGGCAACGGTTTGCTTGCCTGTAAACTGAAAGCCGCCATATCCCCCCAGGTGCCGATCTTCTTGCCTTGCATGGACGACCCGTGCGCGTGCGAGGCGTCTTCGAGCGTGACGAGGCCCTTCTCCTTGGCCCACCCGAAAATCTTATCCATCTCGCACGGCAGTCCCCACGAATGCATAACCTCGACGGCCACGGTTCGCGGCGTCAGCTTCCGCTTCGCGTCCTCGAGGTCGAAACAGGCGGTTTTCGGGTCGATGTCGATAAAGATCGGGACCAGATTTGAAAACCGCAGCGCGAGACAGGCCGAGAAAAAGGTGTAGCTCGGCACCATCACCTCGCTGCCCGGGGGCACATCGAGGGACAGCGCGAAATACATACTCGTCAGCGCGCTGGACCCGTTCATGTGAGCCTTTGCGAACGGCGTGCCCGTATACGCCATCCATTCCGTTTCAAATTGTTTATTCTCCGCATACGTGATGCCTTGATCGATCATCTCGTGAAGACGTTTTTTTTCCGCTTCACCGTATCGGGGCCAGCGCCTAAGCTCAGCGATGCGCTCCGGCGGAACGGTTACTGTTTTCGCGCCGCCCTCACTCGCAAGAGCCTCTGTGAGGGTCAATCCGGACGCCGTAGCGCCCGCCAAGGCCGCGACGCCCGTAGTTTTAACAAAACTCCTGCGGGTCATATCCGATTTCAGATTCTTGCTTCGGTTTGATGCGTCGGTTTCCATCGTCGTCTCCTTTGCTTTGCCCTGTTTGAAATCTAGTGGAGTGACCCGTGCGGGATCACACTCCCAGTAAACGCTGTATTGCGCCTTTTAAGAGCGTTTCCGAGCCCGGTGCCAAAATCGAATTGGCCGGCTCATAGCCGCCCTCGGTAAAGGCCCGGTCCGTACATAGGTACGCCGGGGCACAGTCGCCGTAACCCGCCACAGCCACAAAATCATCGGGCCCACAACTCTGTGCGAACGTCTGAAACTCGAGCATCGGCTCGCCCGGCAGATGGAGGATGCGGATCTTCCCGATCTGGAGCGAACTGACATCGAACGGGCATTTAGATCGCGCGACGGTGGCCAGCCGCATCGCGCCTTTATAAACGCGCATTCCGGGCTGCGTGGCGGCCAGGTTCGTGCGCAGTTCATGTACAAACGGGTCATCGGTCCTGATCGGCAGCACCAACGCCTCCGTCCGCCAGACGAGACGGTCGGCCGGAGCAAAACTCGTGGCGGCGACCGCGGCCCGCATCCCGGCTTTCAGCCTCAACGCCAGATCCTCCCGCGCTTGCAGGGTTGCGTTGTTGTACTTCCCGACCGTCACATTGCCGCCGCAGCCGTTGAAATAAACCTGGAAGATGCCCTCTTCCTGCTCCAAAGATTCGCGTGCCAGACCCACGAAATCGGCCGAGACACTCCCGTCGCACGAGTGCGTCTGCGGGTGTGTCGCGTAATAGTGGAGCCGCGCCAAGGCCTTCTCGCCGCGGGCGAAGGTGACGGTCTTCAGAATCGGGTCAATGAAGCCTTCCGGCAGTTCAGCCATCTCGGGGTTCCGCGCCCCTTCGCTGACGCGCGTGATGATCTTTCCGTCCCGGCCCATGATCCGGCGCTGCGAAGCCACGCGGTCTACCCGCGCGGATCCGCAGCCGATGCGGTCGACAGGCTCCAGGTGCCCCACTGCGTCTTTGACCGCCTCTCCTAGCCGTTTCCGCAAGCCGTCGAGAAAGCCCTTTGTGAGGTGGGGCGTTGCGGGGGACGCGTCCAGCAGCCGGTGCGCGTCTTCATCGGCGTAGGGGGCCGCGTGCTGATGCACGCAGTGGACCGCCACGCACGCCGGTTCGGTTCCGGCCGCGCAGGCCAGCGTCTCGCGGAAAGCTCGCTCCGACCCGTTGCACAGCAGACACCAGTCAAGTGCGCACAGCACATAGCGCTTACCGCCTTCCTCCAGCACAACGCCCTTGAGCAGAAGCAGGTCGATGATCTTCGTGAGTTTGACATCCCAAACCAAGGTTTCGCCCAGCGGCGGCGTGGCGTCACACCGAAAGGTGCAGAGCCGCAGCCCCGTCCCCGGCGGCACCTCAAACGCCGGGTCAGGAAACTGCGACAACGCCGTGCTCACTGCGGCCGCTCCGGCAGAATGAAGGAAGGACCGCCGCCCGATGCCGCAGACTGTTTCAAACCTATTCATTTCATCCCGCCAATCCCGTGGCTGTTCATGACCTGAGCCTGCTTTTTCACTTTAATCTGGACCAGATCCGTGCGCGTGTGGCCCTTTTCGGTGACCCGCGCCAGCGTGTAGACCGTGCCGTCGGGCCCGACCGCGATGGAGTTCACATACGTCGGGCGCTGTCCGTCAGGATAGAAGACCGGCCCGTGGTCTTTATATCCGCGTGTCGGGATGTCATAAGTGACGAGGTGCAGATTTTCGAGCCCTTTGGCCATGCCCATCGCGACCTTCTCTTGGCCCGCGACGCGCTTGCCGTCCTGATAGACGGGCTCACCTGTAAGGTAGTAGAGCGTGCGTCCGTCCGGGCCCAGTGTGAAACCGAGGTAGCCGTAGCTGAACAGATCGCCCATGCCCGCCCGCTGCGAGGGCTCCGAGGTGAGGCGGTCAAGCACCTCGATGCGCGGCACGTTGGGGTCGAAGCGAAAGAGATAGCCGGAGTTGCCGTGTACGCCGTAGAACACCTTCTCGCCGGGATGCCAGATCATCTGCCGCCAGTTGTACCCCATGCTGCCGGAATCTGCAGGATCGTACTTCCCAAAGTAGTCCTTGCGCATATTCTCGCCCTCGACCTTCTCCACGCGGTCGGCGCCGGGCTGACAGCAAAAAATATCGCCTTCAGGGTTGGTGAAATAGGCGCGCCCAGTCTCCTGATCGACCGCAATCGAACGGCAGAGCACGCGGTAGGCCGGCCCGACACCGCTTTCACCCTGGCCAGCGACAGGGCCGAAGTTGCGAAAGGACTTCTTTTCGACATCGTAGCTGAAAAAATAGCCGACGGGCCATGTAATCCCGAACAGGATGCCGCGACGCTTGTCCATGCTCAGCGACAGAACCGCCTCACCTTTCGGGGCAAACCCGAGATCTTCAAACGTGCCCGCCTTGAGGTCATAGGCCAACAGGTGCCCGCCGGGGTAGGCTTTGTAGCCTGGCGGCACGACGGTCGCGAGGCGCTCCATGCCGTCAACCACGTTGTAGTAGCCCGCGTGGGTGGAGAAGTAGAGCTTGCCCTTGTACTCGTGGAACAGTACATGGCTCTTGCCCTGCGGCACGGTCTTAAGCTCCTTCTCACCGCAGATCTCGGTGAGATCGCCCAGGCAGTTGACCTCGTCCTTGCGCGAGTCGTAACGGTAGACCTTTCCGCCGAAATCAATCGAGGTGGAACACAGCACGTAGTAGACGTTGCCGTCACTTGCGACCGAGATGCCATTGTAGGTGTCATGCGCCTCATGAAACCCCGAGTTGAAGGTTCTGGTGATCAGATCCTGACCGTACAGTGAGCATGTGGCCAACGACAACAAGATGGGGACAATTTTTTTCACGACGGTTTCTCTCTTTATGTTCCTCTGACTAGTCTGCCAGAACCACGTCAGCTGCACCAGTCAAGTTAGTTAATACGAACGAGGGTTCCCTTGGCCGGCATCGAGAGCACGACCTTCTTGTTATCGACATCGTATTTCAGCTTCCAGTTGCCCAGCTGTTGCACCTTGGAGAAGTTCACTATTTTAAAGGTGCCGCTCAACGTGTTGGCACCGACGCCGTCGGCGTCGGCCACGATGATGTCCCACGAGTCGCCGCCCTTCACTTTGTAAATCCCGTTGGTCTCGACCGAAAACGTTCCGTTCAGCGCGACGTTCCCGTCGACGCGGATCGCGGTGTGTTCCGGTCCGGTCAGCACAACCTCGAGTCGGGCGTTGGTAATCGACGCATAGTCGCCGCGCACTCGGAAGGTCGCGTTGGATCCGATGACACGGGTCGTCGGGAAGACCTTGGAGTCTCCAACTGTACGGCTAAAGCCGTTGTAGTACCCTTGGCTCACGTCCACCGTGCCGCCCGACACGGCGAACAGGGCCTCATTGCTCGCGGCCGTGAGCGTGCCTGCACTGTTGCCATTGTAGAAATTCCGGCAATTGAGGCTTCCGGCTGTGATGGCAACGGTGCCTTTGGACGCATACGTGGCGCTTCCTCCGCGTCCTGAATGAACGTCGAGGAGCGTGACAGCGGCCCCATTGATGTTCAGCACACCGACTCCATCCCTGGTGGTGCCAACTCTGCCGATCCAAGAATTCGCGCCGTTAACTGTCAGGACGCCCGTTACCGCAGTATAGGTAGTGGCGGCGCTTCCATTTCCAGAACCGATCTGTAATTCTGTGGCGACCGTGACCGTTCCCCACTGCGCTGCATTGGCGGAACTGGAGTTGCTGTCTCCGCCGACAGCCAAGTTCGTGACACTGAGCGTGCCCGTGGAAAGGATGTTCAGCTTGGAATTGCCACCGAGAAACACCTTGGTTGCGACAGTAAGGGCGTTTGACACGTCGAGGCGGTTGAGCGTGGTGCCGACCCCCGAAAGGAAGACGTTGTCGGCGACGCCGGTGGTTCCAACACCCCCATCCACGATGCAGTAGCGCGTTGGCAAAGGGGCCGTCGAATAGTAAACCCACACCGTGTTGCCGGAGGCTGGCTTGCTGCCGCCGCTCCAGTTTGCGTCGTTAAACCAGCTCGTGCTGGAACTTCCGATCCAGTTGATGGTCTGCCCCCGCGCCATCGGTGCCATAAGGCCGGCCACCACCGTCAGAGCCAAGGCGAACGCCATCTTTTCGCACAGGCGCTTTATGGAACACGAGATGAAGCCGGAGCTTTCCCTGGGGCACCTTTCAAGTGAGTAGCTTTCCCCTGAAAACGACGCTGTTTTTTTCATTGTGTCTCCTTGCTCGCAATGAACGCCAACGCAGGGCTGTCGTTGTGTTGTTGCCGGGGTCGTGTTTTCACCCCCCCCCCATCCCTGATGTTAGCTGAATCAGAATGCGCACATGTGACAAAAATACAACACTGAGGCGATTCGGCCAAACGACAAGGACAAGCGTCTGTTGTTTTCCCTATGCAAATTTTGCGGTGGCCGGCGGTTGACGCGTGCGCTCACCGTGCCTTAGATGTGCAGTAGACGGGCTGCTGTGCGGACGGGTTATGCAGGCGGCGATAGCTGATGGGGGCCATGCCGACAAGGCGGTGAAACGTGTGATTGAAGGAACTGAGGGTGGAAAAGCCCGATTCCATCGCAATGGCGAAAACCTTCTTATCCTTTTCCGTCTCCAGCAGGCGGCGTGCTTCGACCACGCGTCGTGCTGACACGTACTCGGAGAAGGTGATACCCTTGACTTTAGTGAACACATGGCTGATGTGGCAGGCGGAGCGCTGCACCTGAGCGGCCAGGCCGGTCAACGTCAAGGGCTTTGTGAAGGTGGCATCGATGATTGTCAGCAACCGGTCCATCAAGACGTCGTGGCCATCCAAGTCGCCCATCTGAACACCTTCCTGGCGGGCACGTTCGACCTCGATTAAAAACTGGCGCAGATATCCGCGGATGGACTCCCGATAGTACAGCGGCTTGCCGCTCCATTCCTGGGCGAGCAGTGTCAGGATCTGTTCTGTTCGAGCAGCAGCCTTTTCACTTAGAATCATGTGTTGCCGATCAGGCTTCTTTTCTGTCCGCAGCCAGCGTGCGAAAATCTGTTCCGGCACCAGTTCACGCAACAGGGCCGGAGAACAGATGATGAACGTCTTGTTCAGCGCGAGGGGGGGGCTTTCCGCAGATAGGCGTGGATGGCACCGGCGGGGATGAAACAGAGTGTGCGGGGCCGCAGGTCATACAGGCACCCGCCGACATAGTACTGCCCATTGCCGCAATGAATATACTGGATCTCGATGGACTCGGAATGGGAATGAAGGGGGCCGCTGCTGACAATTTCCGGGCGCTGGTTTCTGATATCAATGAGAAATGGGAAATCAGCCTCGGGATAGGGAATCGGCGTTCGACTGATGAGCGATCGCTTGTCTGACGACACGGGCACGCGCCCGTTGAGACCGTCCTGAAGAAGCGCTTTCATGGAGAAAAGGGTGCCAGAATACGCTGGGTGTGTCAACAGGGTCTATTGTCTTGGCTCCACTGCTGTCCGGTTAAAAAACCCGGCAAATAGGGCTCTTGCTGCATGCCGGGTGGTTCG
>JAEAMG010001587.1_pt1 | contig 16747 bp, 5 predicted proteins | sample 8958741 | NCBI WGS metagenome assembly JAEAMG01 (sample SAMN16933256, study PRJNA681125) | bioreactor sludge metagenome | isolation source: anaerobic bioreactor treating anionic surfactant - SDBS | place: India: Bengaluru | collected 2019-02-28 | reverse complement strand
TCGCCTCGTGATGCCAAGGCATCCGTCGTGCGCCCGTATACGCTTGGCCGAAGATCGAAACCCTCGCCATCTCGTTTACGTTGCAATTCTTTTTCCCAGACTATGCAGTTGTCAAAGAGCAAACCCGCCCTCAGGCGGGTAAATCCGTTTCTTGCGCCGAGACCGCAGCAGATTGGTGGGCGTGCCTGGAGTCGAACCAGGGACCTCGTCCTTATCAGGGACGCGCTCTAACCAACTGAGCTACACGCCCGCTCCGCCGCAGCCGCCCTCCCAAAGTCTTCCGACAGTGGTGGAGGCAGCCGGGGTCGAACCGGCGACATCCAGCTTGCAAAGCTGGCGCTCTACCAACTGAGCTATGCCCCCGGGGGACGTCTATCTCGACGCGCGCTCAAGCGCCCGTGGACCGCTTTCACGGTCCGGAAGGGATGCGGAAGACATTCGACTCGTGCCGGCAGGATTGATGTGGAAGGCGTCGCCGCTCTTCCCGCCCGCGAGGGGCGTTTCACCATCGCCCCGCGTCGCCGCGGGGCTGCTCCTTAGAAAGGAGGTGATCCAACCGCTGGTTCCCCAACGGTTACCTTGTTACGACTTCATCCCAATCACCACCCACACCTTAGACGGCTCCCCCCCTTGCGGGTAGGTGCGCCGGCTTCGGGTGCAGACGGCTTTCATGATGTGACGGGCGGTGTGTACAAGGCCCGGGAACGTATTCACGGCGCCGTAGCTGATGCGCCGTTACTAGCAAATCCGGCTTCATGGGGTCGGGTTGCAGACCCCAATCTGAACTGGGGCCGGTTTTGGGGATTGGCTCGGCCTCGCGGCTTGGCTTCCCTTTGTACCGGCCATTGTAGCACGTGTGCAGCCCCGGATGTAAGGGCCATACTGACTTGACGTCATCCCCACCTTCCTCCCGTGTGAACGGGCAGTCTGTCCAGAGTTCCCGCCATTACGCGCTGGCAACTGGACACAGGGGTTGCGTTCGTTGCTGGACTTAACCAAACACCTCACGGCACGAACTGACGACAGCCATGCAGCACCTGTGTGACACCCTCGAAGGAGGCCGACTTTCATCGGCCGTGCAGTCACATGTCAAACCCGGGTAAGGTTCTTCGCGTTGCATCGAATTAAGCCACATGCTCCTCTGCTTGTGCGGGCCCCCGTCAATTTCTTTGAGTTTTAACCTTGCGGCCGTACTCCCCAGGCGGCACACTTAACGCGTTAGCTACGGGACGGGGGGGGTGAAATCCCCCCACCCCAAGTGTGCACCGTTTAAGGTCGGGACTACCAGGGTATCTAATCCTGTTTGCTCCCCCGACTTTCGCGCCTCAGCGTCAGTTGCGTTCCAGAGATCCGCCTTCGCCACCGGTGTTCTGCAGGATATCAACGCATTTCACCGCTACACCCTGCATTCCGATCTCCCCTCCCGCACTCGAGCCGCGCAGTTTCGGGCGCACTTCCAGGGTTGAGCCCTGGGATTTCACACCCGACACACGCGGCCGCCTACGCGCCCTTTACGCCCAGTAAATCCGAACAACGCTCGCCACCTCTGTATTACCGCGGCTGCTGGCACAGAGTTAGCCGTGGCTTCCTCTTGAGGTACCGTCAAATCGCGTCAATGTTAGTGACACTCTCCTCTTCCCTCATGACAGGAGTTTACAACCCGAGGGCCTTCATCCTCCACGCAGCGTCGCATCGTCAGGCTTTCGCCCATTGCGAATGATCCTCGACTGCAGCCTCCCGTAGGAGTCTGGGCAGTGTCTCAGTCCCAGTGCGGCTGGTCGTCCTCTCAGACCAGCTAGCCGTAAGCCTTGGTGGGCCGTTACCCCGCCAACAAGCTGATGGCACACGGACTCCTCCCCAGGGGGCAGGCCTTGCGGTCCCCGCCTTTGCCGGACGGGCCATGCGGCCCGTGCGGAACATTCGGTATTAGCGCCAGTTTCCCGGCGTTATCCCCACCCTCGGGACAGATTGTCCATGCGTTCCTCGCCCTTCCGCCACTATCGCCGGATGATATTGCTACCGCCCGGCGACCGTTCGACTTGCATGCCTAATCCACGCTGCCAGCGTTCGTTCTGAGCCAGAATCAAACTCTCAGAAAAAAAATCCACGCCCCCGCCTCGGCCGAGGCCGCGCGGGGCGTTTCGTTCGGTTCAAATTGCTAGCACAAGTTTTCTGTCTTTCCGCATCCCCTCCGGATCGGTATCCTTCGGTTCCGCGCTTGAGCTTCGGATTTCAGAGAGCAAATTGCGCCGCTTTCCGGTGTCTCCACCGTTCTCGGCGCGGTTGGGGACTTTAGCAAAATCGCCGCCGCCCTGTCAACCCCCGTCCGGAAAAATCTTTGAGTTTTTTTCCGGACGGCCCCTTCCGGGCCGCTCCGGCCTGTCTGCCCGGGGATGCCCTGAAAGAGCCGTGAAGATTAGCAGACCCGCCCCCCGCCCGTCAACCGCCTTTTTGAAAAAAAATAAGAATCCTGTTTTTTATCCAAAAAAGTCCGCGATTAGTGCTTAAAAACACGCCAAAAAGGGTCTATTTGACTGTTGTAGCCGCAAGCGGGCCTTGGTTTAGTTTGTTCAGTCGGATCCAACAGTCGCCGCAGACGCAGCCATTGTCACGGCCGCACGTGCCGTTGATGTCCGGCGGCAACGGCTCGATGGCCGAGATGATTATCTCTCGGAATTTTTTGAAATCCGCGTCATCTTTCGTGGCCCAGCCGTTTTCAAGCTGTCCCCAGCCGCCCGCAGCCCTCGCGAGCGGCGCCAACAATATGCGACTTTCGTCGGGATTGGCGTGATTGATCAACGCGTGAAGGGGTTGCCGCGCAGTCACCTCGCCAAAGCGGGCCTTGACCGCCTCACGCAGCACCTTCTCTTTTTCGCCATTGACGCGCGCGTGCTCGATACGGTTGTGGGAGGAGTCGCCGTTGGCCTGCGTGTTGAGATCGAGCCAGTCAATGATACGCTGAAAGTCCTCGCGCGGCAGGTTCACCTTCTGGTGGTTCGCCAGCAGCATCTTACCGAGCCGAGAGCCGTGCGCGTAGTAGTCCATCGGGCGACTGATGTTCTTTTCCTCTCCGTGTGTCTCGGGCTTAAGTCCAATGGGGCTGGTGTAGCGCGCCAGCATGACGTACGACTGCGAGAAGCTTCCCTGCTGGGTGCCGATAAGGTTCACTCCGTTAGACGGCGAGCCTTCAGCGAGCCCGTGGCAGCGGATGCAGTAGCGGTCCAGCACGGGCTGGACGGTACGGACAAAGCTGAACCCGCCGGGATAGTCCGGCCCAGCGGGCGGCGTAAGCTCCACGGGTTTGCGCATCAGTAGCTTGGCGTCCGGCGGCGGCGTGGCATGGCTGTCCGCATGGCAGCCCACGCAACCACGGCGCTCCCCCGCGTGGAGGTAATGAAACGAACGCTCGGTCATCACCGCCATGCCGTTCTCGTCGAGCGCCTGAATTTGCAGCGGCACGCCCGCAGGCACACACACTACGACCGAGCCGTCGTCCGCGACCGGCACGGTGCCAAGTATCCGTTTGGCAAGGCCTACGCCCACACGGCAGTTGAGCGCGGCGTTGGAGGCGATGGGCTTGACGTAGATGCGATTGAAGCGCAGATATTTGATCTGTCCCGGCTTCAGGAGACCGGCGGGATCGTTGCGCGTGAGGTTCACGTTCTGGATCGCGTAAATGCCGGCGTCGCGCTCGGGATGCTCCGGCAGCATGGAAGGTAACGCGGGGGGCATGACGCGCGTTTGCACAGGCGTGGGTGCAAAGCAGGAACTGTCCGCATCCCGGAAGATCGGCTCGCGCCCTCCGACCGTGTCGACGAGCATGATACCGTATCCGGTAGCAAGCGGCACGGTTCCTTGAAAGGGGATGTTGTTCGGCGAATAGGTTGCGAAATAAAGATTTTCACTCAAGGGACACGGCGTACAAAAATGACCAGGGCGTCCGTCACTTTCATTTGACTCCGGGAATTTGATTTCTGGCGTGATGCGCGTCACAGGGCCTGGACCGTTCTCGCCCTGCATGACGTCGATCATAATCATCGTGCCCGAGTGGAAGCTGTGGTGCGCCACGGCGGTGGCGATGACCTTCTGTGACCCCGGAATGGCACGCGCCTCGGAAATCATCAGAGGATAGATGGTGTCGTTGCCATAGTAGTGCGAAATGCCAGTGCCGTCGGGGCGCTTCCACCAGAGTTTGTGGAACTCCATCTCATGGCGGTCCACATACTCCCAGCGCGTGTAGAGGATGCGTCCGTCAGGGAGCACCGACGGCGTGGTCTCATTCTCGATACCGTACGAAAGCGGACGGATGGCGTTGCCGTCCTTGTCGCATCGATAGAGCATCCATGCGGGCGTGTAGCGGCCACCGTGACAGCGGCCGTAGTTCTGGGAACGGGTCGAGACGAAAACGATGCCTCCATCAGGCAGATAGTAAGGATCGCTGTCCTCGATCATCACCGTCTCGCGCCCGTCCATGGTTTTCAGCGGATCACGAGGCGTTCCGGTGAGCTGACGCACCCATGAACCGTCGATGGAGGCCTCATAGAGATTATTGGTGGAATGATCGGCATACGCGAAAACGAACCTGGTTCCGTCAGGATGAAGACTGGGCCTGTAGAACGCGCCCGGTGGAAGCCTGTCTTTCAGCAGGACACGCTCCTTGGGCTGAGTTCCCTGCCAGCCGGTAAGAAGCGTGGGGCCGTCACCGATGCGGCTATGGCGCCCAAGGTACTGATCGCAGTTGTGACTATACATTGTGGGCGGGTTCTTGTTGATGAGCAACGTGTCAAACGCCAGCTTCGGATGCGCGAAAAGGATCTTGCGGCGCAGGCGGAAGACCTCGCCAAAAAGCGCGGTATCGGCGGGTGGATCGGCGGCAATGGCGGCGCCCGCTTTCGTTTCCAGCGCGGCGATTTCGGCTTCGGCCCAAGGCGCGCTGCCACCCTCGCGCGTCACAAGTTCGACTGTTTTACGGCATAGATCAAGGCGTTGCCGAGCTTGCTCGAGGTAATAGAGCGCACGCACCTTGGCAAGGTTTTCCAGTGAATATGGCCGCAGCTTCAGGGCCTTCTCGCGCAGACCGGACGGACAAGCCGTGGTGTAACGGTCGGCAAGTTGGCGCAGATCGGTAGAGATCGCGTTACCACCCCAAATGTTATCACGGCGCTCAAGGAGCTGTTCGAAGATATCCTGAGGCGTATTGAACACGCGTGCCACGTCCGTCAGGATCTCGTTAGCAGTCTCGGTCCGGGTGTCCGCATTCGCGAGGCGTGACTCCAGTTCAAGCACAAGATGAACGAGGGAACGGGTGTTGTTGGGGTTGTTTTGGCCAGCCTCGGCCTCAAACCATTCCGTGCCGTCCGGCGCTTCCACCAGCGCCTGACACTCGTTAAAAAGGTATCCGTAAACGTACGCCTTCGAGCTACCACCGCGCAGTTTGTGTGGACTCTTGCCCGCGGCGCGGATCGTCAGTCCGACGGGCTTGCCGGCCAACGGCGCGTTGGTCGCTATGAGAACGGGCGTCTTTTTGCCTTGGGCATCCACCCATACCGGTTCGCCACAAAAGGCCTGACCGCGCCCGACCGAGCCGAGCCAAACCTTGCGGATACCGCGCATACTCACCCGAACGCGAAGAGAATCGACCCGGCTGTCCAGCCGTTCGGCACAGGTTTTGAACTCCTTCCATCCCGGATTAGCGGCCCGCATCGCATCCCTTGAATCGGCGACCTGCCGGTTGAACGCCTCGATCTGGTCCAACTGCTCTTGCCACCAGGCGGACGCTTGAACCCCCGTTGCGGACGCGAACAAACACCCCGCAATGAAGACCCGGATCGTATTTCTCATTTCTTCCCCCAAGACATACACCCTAAACCGTTATTAATTGAACCCAAAGTACACGAAAGAACCCCTGTGATGAAAGTTTTATTTATGAATGCACGCTCCTTGCGCCATCTCCCGACCTTTCACGATATTTTTGCCCGGGAACGCGCAAGGAGTGCAGCGAAAGCCTTTATTTACCGAGCGTCGCTTTGACGACCGGCATTACAGCTTTGGCCCAGATACCATAGCCCGTCTCTTTCGGATGCAGGAAGTCGGGCATCATCTCCTTGGTAAGCGTGCCGTCCGGCTCTAGCATCTCCTTGTTGAAGTCCAGGAAGATCACGCGCGTTCCGTCGGCGTACCCCTTGATCAGCGCATTGACCTTGTCGTTACGCACACGCTTTTCGTCGCTTGACAGATTGCCACGAGGGAAGACAGCCAACAGCAATACCTTGGTGGAAGGCGACTTCCGGCCGATCCGGTCAAGGATCGCCTTGATGCCCGCCGCGGTGTCTTCAGGCGTCTCCTGCGCGGCTGGACGGTGCCCGGTGTTGTTCGTGCCAATCATCAGGATCAGCAACTTGGGCTGGTAGCCATCCAATTCACCGTTGTCCAAACGCCACAGCACATGCTCCGTACGGTCGCCGCCATAACCGAGATTCAGGGCCTTGTAAGCGCTGAAGTTCTCATCCCATACCTTTTTACCCGCGTTTTCCCAACCATGCGTGATGGAGTCGCCCATAAAGACCAACTCCCATCCGCCCTGCTTGACCAACGCCTGCTTTTCCTCGAACCGTTTTTTCCACCATGCCTGATCCATGCGGTTCGTCGGCGTTGTCGAAAATTGCTGTGCAAAAACCGAACCGACCACCAAGATTGCCAACAGGAATGGAACCATCTCTCTCTTCACTTGCGTGCCCCTTCTTTGTTTGTTTGTTAGACTGTAGTATTTAAGACTTTTTGGCGCAATCGCCATCCGGCCTAAACACCTTCAGTCTGTTTACCTCAAATTGCTTACCGCCACTCCGTACGGGCTGTTGCCAACACGACGCTGTCGGACGCACGGCGAATGCGGTGCAACAGCACCGCATCGGTCTCCCTCACCGCCTCAGAAATCACGACGTCTCCCCACCGTGCGGACGCACGGTACACGATATCCAGCTCGCACACGCGGCGTTTCTCGCGCCACTCATCGGGCAAGCACTCGAGCGCCCACTCCACATAATGCGCGTTGTTCACGTGCTTATTGAAATCATGGTCACTGTGGCGCACGGTCACCGATGCCGACCACTCCGCCTCCGCAAAATCAGGGATCTTGCCCGATGTCTCCGGTACATCAACCTGAGGCGAGCCCTCGGGCGCAAGCGCCTCAAAGGCCTTCGGCAACCGCACAATCTTAAGCGTATTCAGAGCCACATAAAGCCACTCGCTCACGCCTTGGAGCAAAACAACTCCGGAATCCCCGCACACGAAAAAATCGCGGACGGCCGACATCCTTCCGCGCATTCCCGCGGGCCATGTGCGGATGTTGACGTTCTCACGCCAGGCGGCATAGGTGTTGATCACGAGGTGTAAGCGGGCCAGCATCCACGTAAAGCCCACATCCTGCAACTCGTGAATGCCGAGACCCAGCGTTCGAGCGTGGTTGCCCGCTATCTCTTGCAGATAGTTGCAATAGGCAGGCAACGTGACTTGATTATTTACACCCGACTCGTAGGCTCGGACACAAAACGTCTCGTCCCTAAAATGCAGCGGGAACGGCTTTTCCATGCTTTTGTCCGACGTACCTGACATCCTATTTCTTGTCGTGGAGTTGGTCGCCCGCCACACCACCCGCCACGCCGCCGACCACACCGCCGATCACGGCACCCGTGCCGCGGTTCCCGTGGCCCGCAGCCGCAGAACCGATCAGCGCACCGCCCGCCGCGCCCGCCGCAGAGCCGATCACAGCGCCCTCGTGCCCTTCCAGCGTTTCGCACCCGGCAATCCATCCAGCCGACACCAGTGCAACCACCGCCATCAAACAGTTCATCGTTTTCATCATACCCCCTTTTGCAACAGGTCCATCATTTGACCATTATAACAAAACTCCGGGTGTGTGACAGCCGTGGTTTTGCGGAAGGGCCTGGCACTATTTCAACCACAGCAAGGTGCCGCGGGTTGAAGCGAATTCCAGCACCACCTCCTTGTTTTCGGCCTTGATCACAGCTCTATAACCCTTGCCGCCCACATTCGCAAGCTTCCAGCCGACGAGATTCGCAGCTCCCCCAATCGTCTCATAGCTCATCAGCACAGCACGGAACGAACCGGTGATAAGGTCGCCCTCCTCACGTCCGAGATCCACCACGCCTGCACCGCCGATGGTCAGCTTGTTGACAAGCAACTCATCGTTGGCGGTTGGCGACCAGGTCCATTTATAGACCACATTCGTGCCGAGGGTCAGATCGTCTGCCATCAGCACGGCTCCCGCTGGCGCGTTCGTGCTGTCGCCTGCCGCCACACAGTCGCGCACCGTCACCGCGCCTAAAACAGACCCCTCACCCGTCAATTCGCGCACGACGTTCGTGCTACCTTGCGCCACGAAGGCTGCACCGCCTGCAACGCGCAGGTCCGGCGGCATCGTCTCGGTGTCGATCAGCGCTTGCACCTCGCTCCGCGATAGCGCATACGAATAAACCCGAACATCATCGTAGCGTCCCCTGAACTGTCCGGTCTGAGGTGCAGCCAGATGATAATGACCAAAACCGAACCCATATTCGTTCAGCGGACGAGTAGGAGGACAGAAGAGCGTGGTCGTCGCAACTCCAGTTGTCACCGAGCCTGCCTGTATGCCGTTAATATAGGTCGTCACACCGCCGGGCGTCACCGTGCAGGCCACATGCACCCACTGGTTGGAGCCGGGAATGCCCACGGTCGTGTCAGGAAGATTGACCCAACTGGTCCCAGAGCCCGTGGACATGAAACGAATCTTGTTGTTGTTCATGCGAATCATGAATTCGTACGGACCGCTCGAAGCATTGTCCTTTCGCGTGGTGAAGAAGGTGGTTCCGGTGCCTGCAGAGGTACTGATTGAATTCACCCAAAGCCACATCGCGACCGTGAAGCGGTCCATACCACGCATCGCCGTGTCGCAGGGAACACAAACTGAGGAGGATCCGGTATCGAAGGTTAGACCATTGAGACCATTCGTGCCGGCGCTCATAACGGTCGCACCCCGCTGCACGCCGTGTCGGCCACTACCCGAGGTGTCAGCCAACGGCCCGTTCTCGAAGCTGTAGCGCGCCAGCAGGTTGCTCGGTTGACTCTGCCGGACCGATGCGGCGATCAAGGCCGCACTCAGCGTACCACCCTGCACATTGACCGTGCCGTCCCAGCGCAACGGCTGAGCTAGCGTCAGACTACCCGCGCCGGCTTTGGCCAAGGTGCCGCCCGCCTGATCGGCGCAGACCGATTGCATCAGCGTGATGCTTTGGCTGGCGGTGTCGAACGCGCCGCCGTTTCCGCCAACGTAGATCTGCTTCAGGCCATTCAGGTAGTCACCTGCGACCGGCGAAGTCAGGCCCGTGCCCGTGGTCACAAGCGTGCCTTTGTTCAGACCAAGTGAGGACCAGCCATCCGGCCGACTTTGAGTCGTGGGCGGCAGACGAACGGTATTCCCCGACGACAAACCGTCACCCACAAGCAACATGTTGACGCGCGCGAAGTTGTTGCTGTCACCCATCCAATTCCATTTACCGGTCACATCGAGCAGGCCACCTCCAGTGACGAACACGCGTCCGTAAGCGCCGCCGTAATTGTCACCCGGTTTCTGTTGGTATCCGAGGCTGACGCTTCCGAGTTGAACCGAGCCACCTTCCACCGAAAGCACGCCTGGACCGCGCACGCCGATGTTGAACCACGTCGCCTGCGGACACGTCACCGTTCCCCCGGAGCGCACAATGAAGCGGTCCTCAGCCAAGTTACTCTGGATGCGCAGACACGCTGCGTCGAGGTTGCCGGTAAAGTCCAAGCGGCCGTCGACCACAACCGTGTTTGTTCCATAGGCCATATATATACCAGAGAGCGCCGCCGCCGCGCCGCCTTCCACGGAAAACGTTCTGCCGCGGTTGTTATCGGTGTCCATTTTGACGACATCGCGGCTGACATTACCGATGCGGTAATCCGCACCAGGTGCGAGTCGTATGAGGCCCTCCTGCAAATTAAGCCGCACATTGTCATCGGCGGAATCAGCATGGCCAGCGAGTGTCAGTTCGCCCGCGCCCTGTTTGTGGAGTGTCGAACCGGCAACGTTCTCATATCTGAGTTCACCGCTCAACTCGAGTCGCGCCTGCGCATCGATATTCAATACCACGTTGGTAGACCCCCGCAACGCCACATCATGCGCCAACACACTCGGCACGACACCGCTAACATGCATCTGGGTCCCATGACCGTCAAAGGCCAAGGGCCCTGCTCCCGTCGTCGCACCGTTCGTTAAAGTAAGCGTACCGCTCGCCACACTCACCCCTCCCAGAAACGTATTCGTTCCGCTCAACACCAGCTCGCCGCCGTTCATCTTGACGAGTCTTCCCTCACCGGTCAACTGACCGGCCAACGTGAGGCCCGTACCGGAGATAGGCTTGATGTCGACTTCGCCCTGCAATGCGAGCGAAGCGGCGACCTTGTGCTGGCCCTGCTCGACTTGGACCATGGCCGCGTTTGTCCCATTGTCCACCGTCATTACGCTCGCTCCACCTGTCGTGAGCGTATAGGCGTTGGTGCTGTTGAAATAAAGCTGCCCCCACGTGGTATTCTGGTTCACAAGCACGGAAGCCGGAGCCGTGACCGACTCGTCAAACCGTACGCTGGCACCGACCGCACCCGCACCAGGAGCCAACGCCCATCTGGCGCTTTCGCTCCAGTCGCCACCACTTGTAGCCGTCCAGACATGCGCACCCGACGTGGCGGCGCCAACCGTAAGCCAGAGCGTGGAGCCTTCGATTGTGAAGATGTAGGCTTTGCCCCCCAGGGGGTTCGCGACGCTGAATGCATTGACCGTGCCCGGACCCGCCCCTGTCCAACGCAAGAGCGCGTAGCGGCCGTTTGCCACGATGTTGTCCGTTTGGCTGGTCAGCCAGTAAAGGTAAAACACCGCGTGATGTGCGATCACATCGCCGTTAACCACAAGCTGATCGTTGGTCTTATTGGGCGAGTCCACGCCGAACTCGAGTTGGGCAGGTGTGGCGGTGGCCGCATCGCCCAACGTCAAACCGCTCACTGTCACAGTCTTTACCGCCGAATTGTTGAGCGTCAAGCGTGCGCCGGGCGCAACAGCCAAGGCCGAAGCTGCGGGGAGACTACCCTGCACGCGTAGAACACCTCCGGAGATGATGGTCGGGCCGTTGTAGGCCATAGCCGTGTTGACAATCAAGGTGTTCGTGCCAGCTTTGACAAAGCCGCCGTCCGTTGCGCCAACGCCGGACAGCACTTGCGCGAGGTTATAGCCCGCACCCGTATAGAGAGAGGTATCGAAGATGGCAGGCGCAGCTCCGATTTTCGCCGAATCGAGGCCACTCATGCCGCCGCCCGTAGGACGGAACACACCACCGTCAAAGGTCACCCGGGACGTGCCGGCTGCATTGAGTTCGTAGATGTTCCGCGCTGTCAAGATCCCACCCGCCAGTTCAACCGTGCCGGTAGATCCCACACCGCCAGCCCCAAGTATCACATCCACTGCCAAATCCGCCGCGCCGGCCGTGATGCGCAATATCCCTTCGCCGCCGGTATTGCCAAGACGCAACGATGTGGCGGTCGTCGCCAGATGGCGCAGGGTCCCGCCGTTGATCCAGATTGTGGAAATTCCGCCCAAAGTCTCGCCCGCGTAGAGCAGAGCCTGCACCGTGCAGAGGCCACCTTGGATCTCCAGCACCGGACGTCCCGTGTAGCCAGAGAAGCCTGAAGAACCGCCCAGCGAGAGGTTAATTGCATTCAATTCACCAGCCTGCACCAGCAACCGCGATGCGAGGCCACCTGGTGCCGTCACAGTCGTTCCGTTATTGCGGCCGACATAAATCCAATCGCCGCACGTTGTCACCCCCCCCGCAAGGACCATTTCCCCTGGGGTTTCGGCACCGGCCGTAGCCGTCGTATTCAAGCCTATAAGCAGCGCACCACTAATCGTATTCGTCTGTCCGGCAGCGCCCAGCACCACTCGGCCCTGCGCAACATTAAAAGCGCCGAAACCTGTCGTGGGGCCGTCACCGTCAACACCCGACGCTGCAAGTCCGTTCATATTCGCAGCGTTAGACACACCGATCCGATTGGTGTTGGCACCCGCAATTGTTACGGTTCCCGTGCCGCTCTTGCAGAAAGCGCCAGAGAGGGTCGAGAACGAGCCGCTCAATGTCAGATCACCATCTGTGTGCAACACCGCAGCATTCGTGCCGGAAGCGATGATCACCGGCTGAGCCGAAGAACCTGCGGAACCTGTGAAGGCTAGCGTGCCGCGCCCAAAGACAAGCGCGCCTGCTGGCACTTCAGTCACGCTCAACGTGCCGCCATCGGAAGTGGTCGCACCCACGTAACCGTCCGCAGTGGGACCCAACTTCACCGTACCCGCACCGCTCTTGGTCAGCCCGCCCGCGCCAGTCACCCGTGCATCGATTAACAGAGTCTGCCCTAGACCCGCGCTAAGTGAACCGCCCGCCAAACCCAAGGAGACGTTGCCTCCCAGCGTGTCAGAGGTCGCGACCCGTAGACCGCCACCATCCAGCGTCAGGTCAAGACCACTCAACGAGGCTACGGTCGGCACCGCGACTGTCGCGCCGCCGCGAACCGTCATGGGCGTGGCATTCGTGCCATCCAGCGTAAGTTGTCCGCCACCCTCGACTGTCAACGAGCCTGCGCCGGAAGCCACGTCCGTGATTTTCAACTCTGCGCCTGAAGCGATCGAAGCGACTGTGCCGCCACGGAGCAACAGCGGACTGGCCAGCGTGTGGGAGCCTTTCACAACACTGACGGTCGCATCACCCACCCCGTTACTCAGCGTGACCGGCGCACCACTCAGCGTATAACGATAGGTGTGATTGAAGCTTATTTCAGCCACGGAAACCGCGCCGTCAACATTCACAACGGCGTTTTCGTTCAACGCGTCGCCAAAGAGCGTCAGCGCGCCCGCGGAGGCCGGTGCCTGCGGCCACCAGTTGCCTGCAACACTCCAGTCACCCGCTCCGGCATTTGCCCACGTGACTTGCATGTCGGTATAGGCGAGTTGAGCATCAATCGTCAGCGCGCCGGTGTTGACCACGAAGGTACAGGTAAAACCGAAACACTCCGGCGCAAGCTTCCAGCCGCTCACATCGGGTGGAGTACCCGTATAGGTAAAGAGCGTAAATGTGTTCGCGTGCGTCACCGGCTTGTCAGTGCCTACGTTGTACAGGCCGATTATCAAGTCGCCCACCACCGCGCCGTCCGGCAGCGCGAGCCGATCACAACTCGCGAGGTCGGTCGCGACCTCCAGATTGAGACGTGCGCCGTCAGCCAGCGTAGCCGCACTCAGCGTCAACGTATCGAAGGCACCGTTACACAAACTCAGCGTGGCGCTATTTGAAAGGACCAGCCCGGCCATCGCCGTGGTTGAGGCAAAACGCAAAGTTCCCGCCTCCACCGAGGTTATTCCCGCCACGCCGCATGCGCCGGAGAGAGTCAGCATGCCCGCGCCGCGTTTGGTCAGTCCACCCGTTGTGGAACCCACACGCTGCAGCGCCTGCGTAATGGTCGCGGAAACGCCGAGCGTGTCAATCACCGCGCCACCTTGATCCACATAAAGCGTATTCAAACCGCTCAAGTAATTGTTGAGGCTGGTGGTCCCGAAATTACCCAAGCCCCGCAGCTCCAACGTGCCACCGTTTAAGGTGAACTCGCTCGAATTCGCGATCGAGAGCGCGACCGAGCGCAAGGTGGCCGGAAGACGCAGCGTGCCTCCGTTCAGATAGATATGATTAACACGTCCGGCTCTGATGTCACCCATCCAGTTGAGTGCGCCGGCCACGTCCATCACTCCGCCGTTGACCCACACATCAGCGTAGGTGTAGAAGCCGGTAGAAGAGAAGTTCGTATCGCCACGGGTGCCCAGCGAGAGGCGTCCGAACGTAGCCGTGCCACCGTTGACGATGATCTCCGCGCCGCCGCCGCGCACACCTAGGCTCAGCCAGTCGTCGTTTGAGAAGTTCAACGTGCCCGCGTCAACGATGATCCGGTCCGCGCCATTCACGTCCTCAACCAACCGGATCAAGCCGTTTTCGCCCGACACGCCGCTGCCCGTGAGGGTCAGTGTGCCACCGTTCACATAAACCGTGTTCGACGGACCGGAGCCTGTGTAGAGACCACCCGCCACAACAACTGCACCGGTCTCGACGATGAAGTTACGGGCCGTACTTGTGCTTTCGGCCATATAGATCGTGTCGCGAGCAACCGCGTTGATCACGATGTTGGCACCCTCCGCCGCACGGAATGTGCCTGTGCGGTGGTTGATGCGGTAATTTCCGTTCTCGTTCGCTGAGCCTTTGAAAACTAGCTCGCTGCCACCGTACTTATAAAAGGTCACCTGACCGGGAGCCCAATCGAGCTTACCGGAGAAGACTATGGGCGCGAGGGCATCCAAAGCCCCTCCGCTGACTGCGACCACAACATCGTTCGTGATGGTGACTGGGCCTGTTCCCGTATTGCGAAGGCGTACGCCTGAAGCGGCGAGAGTAACAGGCCCGGTTCCAAGTGATGCGCCCTCCTGAAGGGCAAGAAATCCTCCTTGAAGCGTCGTGCCGCCCGCGTAGGTGTTGTTCGACACCAGGGTGAGGTCACCCGCCCCTTGTTTGACCAGACTCGCCGATCCGCCGATCACGCCGCTCATTATCAGGCTCGCACCAGAAGCGGGCGTGACAGAAAGGGGTGACACAAGTGTAAGGGGCAGCGTGACTGTGTGTGAACCTTGATCGACTCTGATCGCGGATGCTGACGCACCGTTATTGAAAGTCAGCATGCCCGCACCTGAGAGCGTATAGGCGTTCATATTCGAGAACGCTATCTGCCCAACCGTAAAAGGCGTACCGAGCGTGACCGTAGCCGGAGCTGTCGGGATTTCTCCGAACAAGACCGCCGTAGAGGCTGCGTCCGCCGGCATCACGTTCCAGTTCGCGGCGGTGGCCCATGCACCGCTACCAGAGTTTATCCACACCGACTCGTCGGACATGCCCGCGATGCGCAGACGCGCGTAGATCATCCTTGTGGCGCTATTAAGTTCGAACGTACAGGTAAAGCCCTTGACGGGAGAGCCCCAGCTCAGGTTCGCCAACGCGGGCGCTGTGCCGGTATAAGTCAGGACAGGGAAGTCACCTTCGCGAGCAACCGGATCGCGCGTACCCTGTTGCACAAGCGCCACCGCCACTTGCTGAAACCAAGCGCCGCTGGGCACCACCAAGACATCGCTGGCCGAACCGCTTGCCGCGACCTCCACCTCCAGCCATGACGGTTGGCCGGACGCGCCAATCCGCAGATTCCGAGGAGCAATACGCGAAAGCACTCCGTCCGCGAACGAGACCCCCGCACCGGGTTCAACAACTAGATTTGTAACTGCAAGTGTTCCGGTCAACCGCAACAGTCCGTTCGAAACAATGGTCGCGCCGGTGTAAGTGTTCTTGCCGCCCAAGGTCAGCCGCCCGCTACCAAGTTTCACCAAACCGCCGCCGGGGCTCCCCTTATCTTCTGTGAGGTCAGCGTCGAAACCGAATTCGTAGGCCGCGCTGTCCAACAGGGCACCACGCGAGCGCACCTTGAACACGGCATTGGAGCTACCATCGATCAGCTCCGCACCTGCTGTAACATTTGTACCCTGCAACACGCCACCGTCGAAAATGAAGGTGCGTGCCACATTCGGCGAGGTGCCGATCACGATCTTTTTCGCAGCCCAGAGACCGCCATTCAGAAAGATCTGTTGTGTGCCCGTTGAGGCCGTGACATCAGAGGAGATTTGCGAGGTGCCGTTCGGCACTAAGAAACGCCCGCCGTTGATGCTCAACAGGCAACTCCGGCTTGCCGCATCTACGGTGGACTCGTCAAACCGTGTTCCCATCTTGAACGCTTTGCTCATTGGATCTGAGCCCGTTGTGCCGTTCACGGCCAGTACGCCGTTATTGATAATTAACTCATCAATGTCTTCGCTGCCTTTCTGATTGGCACCCAAACGCAGGTAGACCACGCTCAGGCTTCCGTTTTCCATGTAGAGGCGGCCCCGCTTTGCACCTGATACGCCGATAAAATTCGCCATGCTACCGTTGTTCGCACCCAGAATCGTGTGAGTGCCGTTGCTGACGATCAGAAGGCCGTCGCTGGTCGCGTCACCCCGCCCTGCATAGAAGCGACTGCTGAGCGTGTTTGTCATGGTCAAGGCTCCGCCGTCAAGCACCAACGCGCCTTTGTAGATCGCCAACGTTTCAGTGGATCCGGCATTCATTGTGTTGATACCGCGCAGAACAACCGTGCCGCCTGCGAGCCTGTGGTCACCACTCAAGGAAGTGGTTCCCTCGTAGACCGTTTGCCCTGCCACATACGTGCCGTTGACGATATTCACGGCCCCACCAAAAACCAGGCGTCCATCACCGTTCTTTGTCAGAGAACCGATGATCGCATCATTGAAAGAGAGTGTGCGATTGGCGTTCACCTCAAGCACCGGTGAACCGCTCAGCGTCACGGGTGTATTCACTGTCAGATCGCGTGTCGCCGCGCTCAGGTCAACGTCAATGGCCGCCCCGCCGTCGAGAGTCAAACGGTCCGTACCGTTGATGGTGACCGCTCCGTTCGGATTAGCGATTCGGAGGCCATCCCAGATGAGCGGCCCTCCGATATTTAGTCGATGCTGACAAAGTCATAAATATATGAACAGCAATTGCTTGTGCAT
>JAEAMG010001583.1_pt1 | contig 16759 bp, 13 predicted proteins | sample 8958741 | NCBI WGS metagenome assembly JAEAMG01 (sample SAMN16933256, study PRJNA681125) | bioreactor sludge metagenome | isolation source: anaerobic bioreactor treating anionic surfactant - SDBS | place: India: Bengaluru | collected 2019-02-28 | reverse complement strand
CTATTATTGTAGATAGTGATCTACTACTTTTTCTAATTTTTCTATACCTTTTCATACATCCTAGCCTTTCTTGGCTAGTGTCCTACTTCAAACGAGGCTGGGAGTGAACATTAAGAGTTTATCCTTTGGTTTGAGAGGAGCCAGTAATGGCTTATCAGGCAAAGATTATTGCCGACTCAGTTTCTCCGGCTGGCTGTCGTCTGACAACTATGGAGGTGACGTTTCCTCGTATTGTCCTTTCTGAGTTCAATACGCACCGTATGTTCAGTCGAAATTCGGCATCAAGTCGAGCAATTCCGATTGCGAAGCAACTCCAGCGCATTACGGACGATCCGTTTATTCCTGTGTGGTGGGGTCGCAATCAATCGGGTATGCAGGCTGAAGTCGAGCTGTCTGGTTATGAGCGCATACAGGCTGGATCAGAGTGGTTAGCCGCACGCGATAGCGCGGTGGCACATGTACGGCAGCTGATGGCTCTTGGTCTGCACAAGCAGATCTCGAATCGGCTACTAGAGCCATGGATGTGGCAGACAGTCATCGTTACCGCGACCGAGTGGAGCAATTTCTTTGCGTTACGGGCTAACCCCATGGCGCAACCAGAGATTCGCACTGTTGCGGTCATGATGAAGGAGCTCCACGAAGCTAACGAGCCGTCGCTCATCAACCAAGGTGAGTGGCACCTCCCATTCATTCAGCCGGAGGAACGTGATGGCGCGTTCGAGTTTAGCGAGGAAGCTCGTAAAATCTCAGCAGCACGTTGTGCTCGCGTGAGCTACCTGACTCATGACGGTCGTCGCGATCTCGAGGCCGATCTTAAGCTCTATGACCGGCTGGCGAGTGCTGGACACATGTCGCCGTTTGAGCATGTGGCAACGCCACTACCTTGGCGGCCTCATCTCATGGAACGTTTGGGTGAGTGGATCTCTGTGGAAGAGTCTGTTCTCGCAAATAAGCTGGACGAGCGTGTTCAATGGTCCGGCAACTTCCGTGGCTGGAAGCAACTGCGTAAGTTCTTACCTCACGAAGACGACTTTTCCAAGGTCGCCAATAGGTGAATTCTGTTCACCTCGGCGGATAGCTTCAGTTGATTACACAAGTGATCCTGAGTTGTCCGCTGGGGCTTATCCGTTGAAATGACTATCGCTGTCGTTGTGAAAACTACGGCGATTTTTGCTTGTGATTACCCTGGAATGATGACACAATGATTTTAGAGATTGGGGGTAGTATGAGGCAATATTTAGACCTACTAAAAGACATTCGCGATAATGGCGAGGAAAAAGGAGACCGAACAGGGACGGGTACAAAAAGCGTGTTCGGTCGGCAAGTTCGCTATGACCTGAGCGAAGGGTTTCCGGCGGTTACCACGAAAAAGCTGTATTTCAACAGTGTCGTGCATGAACTATTATGGTTTTTGAAAGGTACAGGAAACATTGAGTACCTCGCACAGAACAATGTTCACATTTGGGATGAATGGCCATTCAAGGCGTACCTCGAGAAAAACGACTTACCTATTCCAGAAGTAAATTCTCCTGAGTGGAAGGACCAGATGAGAGACTTTATTAGTCAGGTAGCAACTGATCATGCTTTTGCCCGGCAATGGGGTGATCTTGGCCCAGTCTACGGCGTGCAATGGCGCAAGTGGCCGGACGGAGAGGGTGGCGAAATCGATCAAATTGCCCAGGCAATCGACACGGTCAAAAATAACCCCAATTCCAGGCGCAATATCGTTACGGCATGGAATCCGGCGGAAATTGAGGTAATCGCCGAGGCTGGCGGACTACCGCCGTGCCACTCATTGTTTCAGCTAAATGTCAGGGGCGACAAACTCGACCTTCATTTGTACCAGCGCTCAGCTGACACGTTCCTTGGCGTGCCATTTAATATTGCCTCGTATGCGCTGCTCTTGTCCATGATCGCTCAAGTAACCGATAAACAACCTGGCGACTTTGTGCACACGCTTGCCGATACGCATATCTACCTCAACCATCTGGATCAGGTGAATGAACAGCTGTCGCGCGAGCCATTGCCACTACCGAAACTCAGGCTTAATCCTGATATAAAAAATATCGACGACTTCACGTTTGATGATATTGCGCTTGTTGGCTATGAGTCTCACCCGCCAATCAAGGCGCCAATTTCAGTCTAGCTCCGCCGGTATTCGACAACATCGAACGAATACGCATTTTTCTCATCCGCCTGGTGATGCTCGCGTGCCACTTCTTGCCATTCGCCGCTAAGCTTTGGAAAAAACGTGTCGGCGTCAGGGAACGTCGCGTCCACTTCTGTTGCGTAAACTACGTCAACCGTCGGAAGGGCTGCTCTGTATAGCCGAGCACCACCGATGATGAAGATAGGGTAGCGTGCGAGTGCGTAGGCGCTCTCAAGGGATAATGCCGTGAGAACTCCTGACACTCCCGCGGGAGTCGACGAGACGACAATATTTTCGCGATCGGGTAAAGGTCTTTTTCCGATTGACTCGAACGTTCTTCGTCCCATGATGATGGAACCGCCGGTAGTCCGTCTCTTAAATTGGGCGAGGTCGCCTGGTAGGTTTCGACCCCACGGTAAATCGCCGTGCGCGCCTATCTCTCCATTACGTCCATATGCAACAATCAGTGCTTTCTGCATATCTTAAGTTTAACATGTTGTGAAATTGTACTAAAGACTTGTCGATAATCCGATAATGAGCCATACTGAGGTTATTAGGGAAGGTAATAAGGGAGGCGTTCGACGTGAGCGTATATTCTAACACAGACATTTTAAAAGCAGTCCAAGACGGCACGATTGTTAGTGTGCCGTTTAGAGAAGAGAATGTTTCAGAGGCAAGCCTTGACTTTACGTTGGGGTACTATTTTTATAAACAGGAATTTGACGAAAGATCAAAGGTTTATAATCCTTTTGACGAAGATGACGTGGCCCGATATTTCAAGGGTCCGCTTGAAGCCATGCCTCATAGAGAATGGTGCGACAGATATGGATTTAAAGAATTCAAGAATATTCCACCGGACCATCCAATTATCGTATTAAAACCAGGCGAGCGTATTTTAGCGCACACTCATGAATTTGTGGGAATACGCGCCGAGGGCGGTGCGGCCGAGGTAAAAAGCCGCTCAAGCTGGGGTCGAAACGGTGTTGCCGTGTGTTTCGATGCAGGTTGGATTGATCCGGGGTACATTAACCGGATTACCCTTGAAATTTATAACCTCAATAAGCACGAGAGCGTCGTTTTGCCAGTTGGTGAACGTATTGGCCAGCTGATTTTTCACCACACGGGAGCGGTCGCGGGTAGCTATGCGAAAGGGAGAGGCGGCGTGAGTGGAAAATATCAGCACACAGATAACCTCGATGAGCTCATTACCAGCTGGCGACCGGAGACTATGCTGCCGAGGGCGTTCAAGGATAAACGTCACATGCCCGTGAGCATTGCTGGCTTGAGCGAAGGGCTTAAATAACGGGGAGTAATTATGACAAATAGCAAAACTGCGGTGGGGAAGCGTGGTTTTTATATTGTCGGTGAGGGCAATGACGGCACGGGCAAATCGACTCAAATCAAACTACTGGCTAAACATATAGAAAAAGAATTCGGCCTGGAGGTGCTAGTGATTAGCGAGCCTGGAGGAACGCCAATTGCCGAAGAGATTCGCCATATTATCAAGAACGGTTCGCTTGAGCGCAGTGCCGTAACGAACCTGCTCCTTTTTACGGCGTGTCGTTACGAAGTATGGTTTAACGAGGCGTTGCCCGTACTGGGTCGCGGCGGCGTGGTACTGTCGGCGCGAAATTACTTATCGAGCGTGGTGTACCAGGGTCTGGCTGAGGGCCTAGGTTCGGACTACGTGCGGCAGGTGACGGCCGCGTTTATGGATCGACGCTATATGGAGCCGGATCTCACGGTCATTTTGTCGCTCGAGGATGATACACGTCGAACGCGGTTAAACCAACGCGGCGCTGCAAAAAATCCGGATACATTTGAAGTCCGCGGTGACGATTTTCAGGAGAAAATTAATCAAGGTTATGCCGGACTGGTCGAAAGCGATGGTTTTGTCGAAGTCGATGCCAGCCGAACCATCGAGCAAGTGCAGCGAAGTTTGCGCAAGGTGGTTGTAAAGGCGATGATTGCGAAGGGTTTGGACTAAGCATTGATATCGATTATGAAGTATCCTCAGCCACGCGACAATCTATATGACATTTACTGGGAATTTGCCGCGAAGCGCCAGGCTATATTTTATGCGCGCCTAAATGGGCGGGCCGAACCGTGGTCCGACGACCCAATTTTGCAACAATATAAGTTTTGCAATGTGTTTCGCGCAGCCGATCGCGTCAGCCAATATCTAATTCGCGAGGTCTGTTATGGCGAGGAACGGCGAACGCCAGGCGACGCGTTGTTTCAGATTGTTGCATTTCGCACTTTTAGCAAAATCGAGACATGGGAGGGGTTGCGGCGATTGCTCGGACGGTCGCCAACACTCGAAGACCTATCCAGCGGGAAATTCGAGCAAGCGCTCGTCGACCTAAAAATGACCCATAGACCAATATACACAAACGCCTTTATTTTATGCGCCAATGACGCCTTCGGTCGCGGCGAAAAAGTCCTTAATCATGTTGCGTTATTTAAACATATGTTCTTCGACGCGGATATTACGACGCGAATTCTCAACGCAGCGACGCTTGAGGAGGTGTATGGGGTGCTACATAGCTTTCCTCTTTACGGCGATTTCATGTCCTATCAGACGGCAGTCGACATTAACTATAGCGAGCTAATCAATTTTTCGGAGAATGATTTTACGGTAGCAGGGCCTGGCGCTCTACGCGGGTTGAAAAAAGTCTTTGAGGATTTAGGCGACTTGACGCCCGAGCAAGCTATACACTGGATGGTTGATCGCCAGGACGCAGAGTTTTCTCGGTTAAATTTGCCATTTGATGGACTATTTGGTCGGAAAATTCATGCCATAGATGCCCAGAACCTTTTCTGCGAGGTAGATAAATATCTGCGAGTATATGTGCCGGAGCTAGCATCGGCACGCACGCGCATCAAGACGAAATTCTCGCCCAATCACACTAACATTAAGCTATTTTTCCCGCCCAAATGGGGCGTTAATGAAAAGATACCGTTCGTCGCGTTGACAGAACAGCCATAAGTGTGATATAATAAAAAGATAGGATGTAATCGGAGGCTTAAGGGATGAGCAAAGAGATATCAGTAGAGAAACTTAGGGCAGGGGACGTACCGTATCTGCGACGTGATTACCTTGAACTGATTGAGAAAGACTTTGCTCGGGTTCCTGGCATCGGAGAGAAGCAGGCTTTTCGTATGACTTGGGACAATGAACGCAATAGCCGCCTTAATATGGCAGAGACGATTAAAAATCCCGAGCGCGCGGATTTCTGGTTAGCTTGGGAAGAAGACACGCCGCTGGCAGCCGCTAAAATAGGTGCTGAACACTACGGCGACAGGCCAGACTTGCCGCCGGCGGGGTATGAGATGGCCCGTCTTTTGCATAAGTCTGGTATTGTGCGCCCTAGCAATGCGCAGATATTTGCATTAGGTCTTGATCCTTCTCTTCCCGATGACCGTCAACAAGAGATATTTAATGCTGTAGCCGGAACCGCTGTCGGTACTCTGGGCCCTCACATCAGGAAACTAGCAGCCTTTGTCGATACTCAAGACCAACGCTTATCCGACCGCATGGAAGGGTATCGGAAGCAGGTCGGCGGATCGCTCAAAATCGGACGCAAAGTCGTGAAAATATCGCAGGGTGGCGTAGCGCGTGACTATAGGCGATTCAGCGTCAATTTGAGATAAGAAACACTACAATATCTCAATCCTTACGCTATATCTAGCATACAAAAAAGAGTTTACTGCATAATAAGCAAATATGGTACAGTCAACTAACATGGAACAAGCGTAAACCTCAGAAATGTTAATGGGTCAGAGAATAGCTCTGGTCGGTTAGCCCTCGCCATCCATTCCCGACACAGGTCCTCTAGTTGGTAAGTTAAGATACGTTGGCCATAGAGTTTTCGCATGTGACGTTTTGCCACACTCCAGATACGCTCTGCGCCATTGGTATTGGCATAGTCACCTTTAGAGTGGTTATGGCTTTCATGCTCGTAGCCCAGAAGCGGTAACTCGTCATATGCCCACCACTTGTCGGTCACCACCAAACTGCCGGGTCTGACTGTGTCTTGGATGAACTGCTCAAGCACATCGCGGTCTCTCCCAGTATGGTGGTCACCCGTGATACGGAGCGCTTTGCGCCCCGTATCGGGTTCAACTACACCAGTCACGATGTACTTGGCTTGTTTACTCTTTTGCTTCGAGAAGTAGCTCTCATCGGCTTGCACGAGCCCTTCTAGAAGTGGCGTGGTGTCTGGTAGGTGCGCACGAAAGCGATTAAACCAGCGAGCGACTGTTGGATAGCTCACTGCCGCTACGAGCATAGTTGCCTCAAGACTCTTCCTGGTTTGCCAACACCATAGCAGTATGAACAATTGGCGGGGATGTATCTTCATACCGTACAGCCAGCTACCCTTGTAGCTAGTGGCCCGGTACTTCTTACGACAGGTGCGACACCACAGGTAGCGATGAATATATGTTTCTTGCAGTGCCTGACGACACTGCGGGCAACACACCTCCTCGCCGAACACTACTTTGTTAATGAGCAGCCAGTACTTTTTGTTACTAGCAAAATTTGGTATGGTAGACATACGGAACATCTCCTTATTACTTAGTTGTTTTACATCTCTAAGTATACGGGGTGTTCCGTTTTAGTTTATAGTACCGCTGGAGGAGCTAGTAAAACAGCATCTACCAGCAGCTGAAGCTTCTCGGCAAGAGTCAACCACCAGTTCGACGAGTCGAAGGCTCGGAGCAGTGGGGCTTAAACTAGCCGCCACAATGCCGCAAGAATCGAGTCGGGATGATCTATCATCGTTAGCTCGCCTGTTGCGGTTGGTTGTGAAGCATTCGGGAGAAATCGAGCCTGATGAGCTGAAACGGCAGCTTCGTGATGTTCCGCGAGAAGAGATCGAGCGGTTTGCTCTACTGCTTCTTGAACTCGTCTAAGTCATCGGTGCTCGGTAGCCTAGAGCCGAGCAAAAAATCTAGGTAAAATCTCGGAAACTCCGAGTCCCCGCACTACTACTTGGTGCGGGGTTTTCACATCCTAGCAAAGAACAGGTCTAGTCCCATAGAATATTTCATTTTTCTCATATATTGCCTTTAAAACTGTTGTAATCTTTGCATATTTCGTGTATACTTTATAGTAAGAAGTAGTGAAGTTCTGACGAAGAGCTATTTTGCTGGAGAAAACCTAGGCAAAAGCAGAGTAGTGTCATGAACTTAGGGATCTTCCGGCCGATCTATCAACCACTAAACTATGCGAGGAGTTACAAGCCTGTGGCAAAACAACAGACCACAAGTGGCGAGCGTGTATTTTTCACGTCAGGGGACGATGCCCTGCCACTGCCAAACCTAATCGCTCATCAAGAAGATTCTTGGCGAGAGTTCGTCGAGGATGGTTTGAGCGAGATTTTTTCAGAAATTAATCCGATTGACGACTACACCGGTCAGAAATTGGCGCTTCGATTCGGTTCGTACCGATTTGAAGATCCAAAAACGACTGATTTGTTCGCCAAAGAGAACAATATGACGTTTGAAGCGCCGCTTCATGTCATGGCGGAGCTGACCAACAAGGTCACAGGGGAAGTTAAAGAGCAGGAGATTTACCTGGGCGACTATCCTTGGATGACCAACCGCGGTACGTTCATCATCAATGGCACTGAACGCGTCGTCGTGTCGCAGCTTATTCGCTCGGCCGGCGTGTTTTTTACGGCCGAGAATATTAACGGCCGTAATTATTATGGTGCCAAGATTATTCCTGGCCGCGGTGCGTGGTTAGAGTTTGAGACGGCATCAAATGGGGCAATCTATGTAAAAATTGATCGCCGTCGTAAATTGCCGGTCACAACGCTTTTGCGTGCTCTCGGTCGACCAAAGACATCAGAGATTAGAGAGCTGTTTGCTGATATCGATACAGGTGACGTGAAATACATCGCCGAGACCCTTGAGAAAGATACGACTCGCGGCGCAAACGAGGCGCTTATTGAGGTGTATCGTCGTTTGCGACCGGGCGACCTTGCTACGGTCGACAACGCTCGTCAGATGATTGAGCGAATGTTCTTTGATTTCAAGCGCTTTGATTATTCTCGCGTTGGCCGGTACAAAATTAATCAGCGCCTAGGGCTCGATGTGGCAAATACCGCCGAGAATCGAACATTCCAGGTGAGTGATCTCGTAGAGATTATCCGTGAGATTATCCGCCTGAATAACACGCAAGAAGCGCCGGATGATATTGACGCACTGTCAAATCGCCGCATTAAGCTGGTTGGTGAGTTGCTTGCTCGCCAGTTCCGCGTTGGTATGCTCCGAATGCAGCGAAACGCGATGGATCGCATGAGCGTGACGGATATTGAAAATGTCTCGCCAAGCCAACTCATAAACGCTCGACCAGTCGTCGCTGCGGTTCGTGAGTTCTTTACGTCAAGCCAGCTAAGCCAGTTGATCGACGAAGTGAATCCGCTCGCTGAGCTTAGCCACAAGCGCCGTCTTAGCTCGACGGGTCCTGGCGGTTTGAGCCGTGAACGCGCCGGATTTGACGTTCGCGATGCCCATCCGACTCACTATGGCCGTATTTGTTCGGTGGAAACGCCAGAAGGCGCGAACATTGGACTGGTGTTAAATCTCGCAACGTATGCGCGGGTGAATGAATATGGGTTTATTGAGACGCCATATCTCCGAGTAAAAGACGGAAAAGTGACCGATGAACTTGTGTATCTTGACGCTGCTGAAGAGGCGAACGAAGTGATTGCCGACGCAGGCGAGATTCTAAACGACGACAAGACGTTCCGTGACGAACGTGTGAGTGCTAGGAATAATATGCGTCCTGAGCAGGTTGACGCGAAAGACGTTACGTTAATGGATGCGGCGCACCGGCAGATTCTTGGCTCAACTGCGGCGCTCGTGCCATTCATTGAGAAAAACCGTATTGACCGATCTTTGACGGGCTCAAACATGCAACGCCAGGCAGTGCCGCTTCTTACCCCTCGCCGCGTAACGGTTGGTACGGGTATTGAGAAGGATATTGCACGCAACAGCGGACATCTCATTATGGCTGAAGCTGACGGCGAAGTCATTCGAGCAGATGCCGATGAAATTCATGTTAAATACAAGGACGGAGTAAAAGTTTATGAACTTCGTCATTTCGTGAAAAACAACGACGATCGCTGCTATAACCAGAAGACCGTCGTGGCTCGAGGCGACAAAGTCAAGAAGGGTGACGCGCTGATTGAGGGTGCGTCGATTGCCGAGGGTGAAATTGCTCTCGGGCGAGACCTTCTGGTGGCGTTTATGCCATGGGGTGGTTACAACATGGACGACGCGGTTATTATTAGCCGCCGACTTGTCCAGGATGACGAATTGACGAGCATCAATATTAAAGACTATAACGTTGAAGTTCGCGAGACAAAGCTTGGTCCGGAGATTGTCACGCGAGACATTCCGAACGTATCAGAAGATAGTCTGCGACATCTTGACGAGAATGGTATCGTTCAGATTGGCTCGGAGGTCAAGGCTGGCGACGTATTAGTCGGAAAAATTACGCCAAAAGGCGAGCAGGAGCTAAGTTCTGAGGAGCGGCTACTTCGCGCCATCTTTGGCGAAAAAGCAAAAGATGTTCGCGACACATCACAACGCATGAACAACGCAGGCGGCGGCAAGGTCGTTGGGGTAAAGATTTTCTCTCGCGAGAATGGTCATGAGCTCAAGGCTGGCGTGCTGATGCAGATTCAGATTTTCGTCGCTCAACTGCGCAAGATTAGCGTCGGCGACAAGATAGCGGGTCGTCATGGAAACAAGGGCGTTGTTGCGCGTATTCTTCCTGAAGAAGATATGCCGTTCATGGATGATGGTACTCCGGTAGATATCATCTTGAACCCGCTCGGCGTTCCAAGCCGCATGAACCTTGGCCAGCTGTTTGAAACACACCTTGGTATGGCGGCGCGCGCGCTTGGCTATAAAGTCGCGACACCATCGTTTAACGGTGTATCCGACGAGAAAATTTCTGAAGAACTTGAAAAAGCCGGTTTGGCGCGTGATGGCAAGAGCCAGCTCTACGACGGACGTACCGGCGAGGCATTTGAGGAGCGCACAACCGTTGGCGTGATGCATATGATCAAGCTTCACCACATGGTTTCAGATAAGATTCACGCTCGTTCAACTGGTCCATACGCTATGGTGACTCAGCAGCCGCTTGGTGGTAAGGCGCAAAATGGCGGCCAGCGATTTGGCGAGATGGAAGTGTGGGCGCTTGAGGCCTACGGCGCAGCCGCGACGCTTCAGGAAATGCTCACCATCAAATCGGACGACGTGTATGGGCGCGCAAAAGCATATGAGTCAATTATCAAGAACGAACCAATCGTTGGGCCGAAACTTCCAGAGAGCTTTAACGTGCTCGTAAAGGAACTTCAGGGTCTTGGTCTTCGGGTTGACTTGGTTGATGATGGCGCACAGGTTGACGCGGAAAAGCTAATCGCATCAAGCGGTCCTGCAGACAAGACAGTTCCTTCGCTTAGTACTTCTGATGACGATGACGAAGAAACGTTCTTGGATGAATCTGACGAACTTGGCGATATCGATGACGGCATGAGCGTACAGGATATCGATGAAATTGAAGAAATAAAGGAGGAGGTATAGGCAATGGCACATTTTGCAGTTGACGATGCTGGCATCGGTGATTTTGATGCGGTACGCCTAGCGGTTGCGAGCCCCGAAGATATCCTGAAATGGAGCTACGGTGAGGTCTTGAAGCCTGAAACTATTAACTATCGTACGCAAAAGCCTGAGCGCGATGGCTTGTTCTGCGAGAAAATCTTTGGCCCCGTCAAGGATATTAACCCGCACGACTCAAAGCTCAAAGGTGTTCGTTCGCGTGAAGCAGCGGTTGATAAAAATGGCGAGCTTGTCACGAAATCAATCGTACGCCGCGAACGCATGGGGCATATTACTCTTGCGGCTCCAGTGGCACACATTTGGTTTATGCGTGGTACGCCAAGCGCTATGAGTCTGTTGCTCGGCATGACCGTGCGAAACCTTGAACGCGTCGCATACTTTGCGATGTACGCTATCTTGAAGGTTAACGAGGAATCTCGCGATCAGTTCTTGGCCGATCTGGAGGCAGAGACCGAAGCGGCTCGTATGGCGATTAAAATGCGCTATGAGCAAGCAGCTGAGGCCGATGGCGCCGATGTGAAGGCTCTCGCAAAAGAACAAACTCGCGAAATTGAAGAACTTGAGGAGAAATACCAGGCTCGCAAGGCGCAGCTTGAAAGCCTCGTAAAGGGCGCTCTTATTTCGGAGACGGATTATCGTAATCTGCCAGAGGAGTATGAAGAGCTGATCGAGGTTGGCATGGGCGCATCTGCGCTCAAGACGCTTCTTGACGAAATCGACCTGCCGAAGCTGATTGAAGAACTCGCCGAGGAAGTCGAGGGAGCTAAGGGCCAGCGAGAAAAGAAACTGCATAAGCGGCTAAAGGTGCTTGAGGGTATGCAAGCTGCGGGCATCAAGCCAAGCAGCCTCTGTGTGACGGTCTTGCCGGTTATTCCTCCGGATCTTCGTCCAATGGTGGCTCTGTCAGGTGGCCGCTTTGCGACGTCGGACCTGAACGATCTGTATCGTCGTATTATTAACCGAAACAATCGCCTAAAGAAATTGGTTGAACTCAATGCTCCAGAGGTGATTCGCCGCAATGAAATGCGTATGCTACAAGAGGCGGTCGATGCGTTAATCGATAATGCAGCCGCTCGTGGTGGTCGCGCAGTTAGCTCGACGGGCGGACGACGCCGTCTGAAGTCTATCTCCGACATGCTCAAAGGTAAGCAAGGCCGCTTCCGACAAAACCTGCTCGGTAAGCGCGTCGACTACTCTGGTCGTTCGGTGATTGTGGTTGGTCCGAAGTTGAAGATTAGCCAGTGCGGCCTGCCAAAGCAAATGGCGCTTGAGCTCTTTAAGCCATTCGTCATTAGTTGGCTGATTCGTAACGAATACGCTCACAACATCCGCTCGGCAACTCGTCTCATTGAGGCGGGCGATGCAGCCGTATGGGATGCGCTTGACTCAGTTATTGAAGGTAAATATGTCCTCCTCAACCGCGCGCCGTCACTTCACCGCTTGAGTATTCAGGCATTCCAGCCAGTGCTCGTCGAGGGCAAGGCAATCCAGTTGCACCCATTGGTGGCAAATGGATTCAACGCCGACTACGATGGCGACCAGATGGCGGTTCACTTGCCACTATCTGCAGAGGCTCAGGAAGAAGCTCGCACGTTAATGACCGCGGACAGGAATCTTCTTAAGCCGGCTGACGGCTCTCCGGTGCTTCAGATTTCTCAGGACGTCGTGCTCGGTAATTACTATCTTACATACGACAAGCCGGCAGCTCAGAGTGATAAGGTTCGATCGTATAGTTCAGTATATGAGGCAGAAATGGCATATGATAATGGGATTATCCATCTTCAGACGCCAATCAGGGTATTTGCCAAGGGTAAAATTCGAGAGACAACGCTAGGCCGCGTGTTCTTTAACGAAATTCTGCCGGAAGACTTCCCATATGATAATAATATTCAGACTAAGAAGCAGCTCAAAAAGGTTCTTGCGCAGATCTTCGATCGTTACGGCGCCGAAGAAACAGCAAGGATTGCCGATCGCATGAAGGGCCAAGCCTTTAGATTTGCGACGACTGCCGCTGTTTCAACTGGTAAGGATGATTATCTACACTTTGATGAAATTGCTGAGTTCGTGGCAGAAGGCGACGCGAAAACAACGTTGATTTCCGAGCAATTTGACGAAGGTCTTATCACTGAGGACGAGCGTTACAGCCTGACGGTTGCAAACTGGCGTTCAGTTGACAAGAAGGTGTCCGATTTCCTGAAGTCGCAGCTCGCGCACATGGATACAAGCATCTCTGTTATGGTGAACTCGGGTGCCCGCGGTGATATCTCGAACGTCAAGCTCGCAAGCGCGATGATTGGTATCACGGTGGATGCAACCAACCATGAAATCGAGCTGCCTATTCGTTCAAGCTATAAGCATGGCCTTTCCAGCCTTGAGGCATTCGTGGCAACACGTGGTGCGCGCAAAGGTCTGATTGACACCGCGCTAAAGACTGCCGACTCAGGATATCTCACCCGACGTCTAGTGGATGTGGCGCAAGATGTCTTTACGGTTGAGGATGAACCTGGCGATGATGAAGGATTTGCTATCTACCGCAGCGAAACCGAACAGACAATGATTGCGTTCGCAAGCCGTCTCTTTGGCCGCTATACTGCCGAAGAAGTTCCGGGCTATGTTGGTAAAGACGAGCTCATCACCAAAGATATCGCCGAAGCGATTGAGGCGGACGAGTCAATCAAGAGCGTGAAGATTCAGTCTGTGCTCTCGACCAGTAGCCTAAAGGGTATTCCACGCAAGAGTTACGGTGTCGATATGGCAACTGGCCTACTCGTGGACAATGCTCAGCCAGTTGGTGTTATCGCCGCGCAGTCAGTAGGTGAACCTGGTACGCAGCTAACGCTCAATACCTTCCACAGTTCTGGCGTCGGTGGAGCGGACATCACGCAAGGTCTTCCTCGCGTGGAGGAGTTGTTTGAAGCTCGTACGCCAAAGGGACAGGCGTTTATCTCGGAAATCGCCGGAACGGTCGATGTCTGGGAAGATGGCAAGAAGTACATCATTCAGGTTACGCCGCAGGCTGGTCGCGTTGAGCGATTACCGCTTGAGGGCCGTACGGTGTCTGTCAAGTCAGGTTCTGACGTCAGGGCAGGGGATGTGCTTGCAAGCGGCGAGAAGGGTCAGAAGCCACTAGTTGCGCCATACGATGGCGTTGTCGAGCTGGCGGAAGATACTATCGTTGTTGCCGGTGTTGCTGGTGCTCCAGCGCGATATGAGGTTCCCGGCACGGTACAGTTGGTTGTTTCAGCCGGTGATATCGTGGAGCCAGGTGATCGCCTAACGACTGGTTCGCTGAATCTCCACGACCTGATGAAGAACAAGGGCATTGAGGCAACGCAGCGCTACATCATCAATGATGTTCTGCGCATCTATGCTTCGCAGGGTCAGGACGTGGCAGATAAGCACCTCGAGATCATCGTCAGGCAGATGTTTAGTCGGGTGCAGATTGAAGATCCGGGTGATAGCGAGTTTGTCATGGGCGATATCGTATCTCGCGCTACCGTTATTGACACGAACAAACAGCTTGCTGCTGAGGGCAAAGAGCTAGCAGGATATACGCAGTTGCTTCTTGGTGTCACCAAGGTGTCTATCTGGAGTGATAGTTGGTTGTCCGCCGCATCCTTCCAGGATACGACCCGCGTGCTCATCAACGCCGCAGTGTCTGGTCGCGCCGACCACTTGCATGGCTTGAAGGAAAACGTGATCATTGGCCGCAAGATTCCTGTTGGTACGGGCGCACCGAAGGCAGATGATGCCGAGGATGCCATGCCGCACGAGACAGAATTCGAAGAAGTCGCCTAGGGTTCTTCCTTTCTAACAAATACACCAGATATAGCGTACCCACGCTACATCTGGTGTATTTTGTATCGTTTTTCTCTTGACACTAACCTAATAGCACGCTATCGGCATACAGCTATACAACGGGGGGATAACGACGGAAAAACTCGCCGTAGAGTGTTCGTCCCTGGTCCAGTCCATTCATAGCGTGTAGTTTTGGCCTTGAGACACTGGACAAGCTTATGTATCTGTGCTATACTGTAAGAGAGTTTCCATCTGTTTGCGGTGCGAAAATGTGTACAAGGCGCGCGCGAAACAGATTATCGGTCTTACGGATTGCTGCCGGACGGCCAAAATATACTAAGTTTGTCAGGGAGAATTTTTACATGCCTACAATTAACCAGCTTGTGCGAAAACCTCGCCAAACTGCAAAGAAGAAGTCGAAGTCGCCAGCACTTGGACGGATTCACAATGCACTAAAGACTCGATATTACGAGCAGGATGCACCATTGAAGCGTGGAGTATGTGTTCGTGTTACTACTAAAACGCCAAAAAAGCCTAACTCGGCGCTCCGAAAGGTTGCTCGTGTGAAATTGAACAACGGGTACGAAGTGTGGGCATACATTGGTGGCGAAGGTCATAATCTACAGGAGCACGCAGTTGTTCTGATTCGTGGTGGTCGTGTGCCGGACCTTCCGGGTGTGCGCTATCACGTTGTTCGTGGCGCGCTCGACCTTCAAGGTGTTCAGAAACGTCAGCAAGGCCGTTCAAAGTACGGTACAAAGAAGGGGGATAAATAATCATGCCTCGTAAAGTAACCAAGAAATTGCAGCGCGACATTAATCCGGATCGTAAGTACGATAGTGTTTTGGTCCAGCGCCTAATCAACAAGTCAATGCTTGACGGCAAAAAGCTAGCAGCGGAACGTTCCGTATATGCTGCGCTTGAAACAGCAGCGAAGAAGCTAGACTCAGAAGATCCGCTCGTTGTGTTTGAGAAAGCACTCAAGAACGTTAGTCCAAACTTTGAAGTGAAGTCTCGCCGCGTTGGTGGTGCGAACTATCAAATTCCGTTCCCTGTCCAAGGACATCGTCAGCTTCACTATGCGTTCACGTGGCTCGTTCAGGCAGCTCGTGCACGTGGCGGTATGCCATATGCTCAGCGTCTCGCGCTTGAAATCGTCGATGCTTACAATGAAGCCGGCGCCGCTTTCAAGAAAAAGGAAGATACCCACAAAATGGCCGAAGCCAACAGGGCTTTCGCGCACTTTGCTCGCGGGTAATTGCCAGAGCTATATTAGAGGAGGGGCTCCTAGTCCCTTCTTTTAATATTGTAAAATTATACACAAAGACTATGAATTTAGCACGAGAGTGTGGCATAATAAGGGTAATGGTTCAAGGATATTCAATAGGAGTACGAGACTAGTTATGCTCAAGGGAGCTCAGTGTGCCGCTTAACTCCCGTCCGCTCTGCCGCCTTTAGATGCATGGAAAGTTAATCCATGTACGCTCAAGAAATTTTATGCTCCGACCGACAGTCGAGGGTTTGTAAAACCTGAGGCCACAATAGAGCTAATTCTCTCCCTGTTTGATGAAAGCTATGTGTGGCCAGTCAGTTGGTCAAAGAGTGCACCTCATATATTAAGGCCGGATGATCATCATTTTCACTGGGTTTCGGCCGGCTATAGCGAGCAGTTGTTTCAAGGAAAGTATGCAGGTATTCCCGCTAAATTTCGTGATTTACCGACGAACAGGGGTATCATTCCCCGTCAATTCCATAACGTCATTCATAAATATACGTTACCGCCTAAGACTCCCAAGCAGGAAAGTATGGTGCGATACTTTGAATCATTCGAGATCGCTCGACAGCTATTCAGAAACGCTGAGCGTGCTTTACTTATCTATACTTTATTTGATCAGACCGAAGAAGAGGCTGAGCTGGAGAGATACGTGAAGAGATATGACGAGATATTCGCCGACTTTAGTAAAACAAGATATAAGGCACTTGGCGAACGAGCGCTGCAAATTATTGGCGAGCCTGACGTGGATATCGAGTCTTTCTCGGATATTGCAAAGCGGCTTGGATCGTGCGCGCTTCTTGCTCCACCGAACTATACGGAGAAATATTTTGCGGCTGCATAGTGACCCTTTTGTAACAATAGTCAATACATCTCATCGCCTACGGGCGAAGCTCGTA
>JAEAMG010001581.1_pt1 | contig 16769 bp, 11 predicted proteins | sample 8958741 | NCBI WGS metagenome assembly JAEAMG01 (sample SAMN16933256, study PRJNA681125) | bioreactor sludge metagenome | isolation source: anaerobic bioreactor treating anionic surfactant - SDBS | place: India: Bengaluru | collected 2019-02-28 | reverse complement strand
GCAGAACGACAAAAAGCGGATTGGCCCAGCCGTAGAAAACATAGCTGAGAAGCGTCAGGGCCAGATGCCTGCCCCGACATGGGAGTCCGTAATAGACGGCAAGGGCCAGAGGCAAAAAATAGAAAATGAAAATTTGAGAGCTGAATACCATCGGATCGTTTTAACAGCAATTGCGAGAGGACGGTCAATACATCGGGTTTCGACAGGCCGTCAGGATCATATCAAACGATAGGCTGGAACAGACCGCGGGAATGAGGCATCGGAATTCGCGGCAGCCGATTGACAAGCGGATCAATTCCGCTGCTGATAGAACAGTGGGAGCTTGAATTCATCACTGTCCATGATCAGACGCTCTCCTTCGAGCTCGGGATGATCATCGTAGCGTTCGAGAACCATTCTGTAGGATTTTCCCTTTTCGCGTTTTGCATCCTGAAGAACCCGGCCGTCCTCGATCACCCAATGGGCGACCATGATCTTCTTCTGTGGATAAGAACCGGAAACCACCCGGATGACCTCATAGCCGTTGACCAGAAGCGCACGGCGGTAAGGGGCGATGTCCTGCGGGGTGGGGATGACGGAAGGCTCGACGAGGCGCGCCTCAACCACTATACGTTCGATCGCTTTTTTCGAGACGGGTTTTTGCAAAGCGGATTTCCCGGAAACGGAAGCGGCCGAATCGGTTTTCGCTTTGTCCAATGCGCCGCCTTCCGCAGGTCTCTCCGTTTTCGCTTTTTTCGGATCCGCGACTTTTGCCGTGGGGTGTTTCGCTCTTTCTTTCGGGGCCACCCAGACATCCGGATAGAAGTCTGCACGATCGTTGTGGGTCGCCTTCCACCAGGACTCGATCTTCGTGAAATCGGCGCTGAATCGACCGACATAAACTTCAATATCTCGACTATACCATTTCCCATCCTTATTGAATGGTCCCGTGATCGCCATGATCCGCGGATCGTTACTCCATCTCGGGAAGTAGACCTCGTGTCCTTCGATTCCCGTCGCGCCGTTGATGCTGACCTGCCATTTCTTGTTTTTCTGCAGATCAAATATTGTCAGATTCCTGTGCGAGCCATCGAAAATCCAGTAAAACGGTCTTCCGTTGATGGTTGTGAAAGACGGCCAGCAGCCCTTGGTGAATATCTTGATTGTCTTGTTCGGCAACTCGGCCACGCCACCCTCGGGCCAGGGGAAATTGCCTCCGGCCATACGGCCGTCCTCCGACAATTGAAAGTTGTCTACGTTTACCGGCACCTTGTCCCATACAAGCTCCCCCTTGCCTGGGCGGTCCAGCAGGGTCCGATACACGGCAGGACAAGTAAAACCTCCTTTTTGAAAATCTTCAAATCCATAATAGACCCACTCCCGGTTGTCCCGGGGATCGACCCAAAGTGCCAGGGCGAATCCCGTGAACAATTCCCTCTGCCCGGAACCGTCCCAGTTCACCACATAAGCCTTCTTCCGAACACGGTCTGAGTAAACGACACGATCTCCTTGAGGGGTCATCAGAGGCTTCGCGTAATTTCCCACCGTTTCGAGAATGGCTCGCTCGCCTTTCCCGTCGCCCGTATCCAGACCCATTAACCGCAAATTGCCGCCCTTGGCATCGCCATCGCTGCCGTCGCCCATATCCTGAACCCAAACAACGCGAAGTCTGTCTTGAGAGGCAATGTCTTGCCTGGAATGGTCCATTGCCATAACAGGGTTCTGTACGGAAGCCTTCGGTGCAGTGGATGCGAGTTGAAGCTGATAATAAATCAACCCAAGACCTAACGTGCATAAGACCAGGATGGTTAAGAAAATTATTTTTTTCATACTTTTACATTTCAATCCTGAAACGCTGATCATCCAAGAAAGGGATCCGGACTTATAAAATATCACCCTGTTCCGGATCTTTAGACATGACCACGGAAACGACCTGACAGGCTCATTGGGTCAAGGCTTTATAAAAGGTATCCGCAATGATTTGATGGCCCGCATTGTTGGGGTGAAGACTGTCGGCATAATAGCTTCTGTTCCAGCCCAAAGCCGGCTCGATATCGGCGCAGGCAATGCCTTCATCCGCGGCCAACTGACGAATCCTTTTGCTCAAATCGATCATATAGGGTTTTCGCCAATCCCATTCATCGAAACAGGCCCCCAACGTAGCGATCACGGGAATCGTCCCGTTTTCCTTGGCTCTTTGGATCATGTATTGAAGATAGTATATCGAATAAGCCGGATCCATCAGGCCGGCATCGTTTGTCCCGAAGAAAATTGTCAAATAACGGGGGTTATGTTGGTATAAAAGGACATCAATCGTCGCCGCGCCGTCCGAACTGTATGCGCCACCCTCGGCCACATTGAGGACGGTCTTCCCCCAACGGGCCGAGAGCAATGGAACATAACTGTTGGCGTAACTGGATGCACCGTCGCCCTCGGTGATGCTGTCCCCCATCGCCATACAGACATCCTGGCGAGTGTCGGAAATCGTCACGGACACCTTTGGGGAATCATCGCTTTCTCCATATCCGTTTTCGGCCGTCACGACATAGTGATACGTCTCGCCCTGCGTTAATCCCGCATGCGTGTAAGGACTTTCGACGTCGTCAATCCTTGTCCCGTTCGAACTCGATACATCCGAAGATGTGGACCAGTAAATATTGTAGGTTGTCTTGGATGTGACGGTTGCCTCTTTCTCGATCATATCCCAACTGATCACGGCCTGACGGTCCCCCGCCACTGCCTTGACTCCGGTGGGGGCGGACGGGACATTTCCCTGATCGGGCTTCGCAGACACTTCCTGCGATTCCGCGCTCTCCCCATAGGCATTGACACTGGTCACGACATAATAATAGGTTACTCCATTGGTCAAATCGCCATGGGTATATGGGGCCACGGCACCCTCAATTTTGGTCCCGGATCCCTTCTTAACCCCGGATAATGTAGACCAGTACAGATTCTGTGTAATATTGCCCTCTGATGCATCTGCCGCCGTCCAGCGAACAATCGTTTTTTTGTTGAAGCCAAACGCCGCAACCTCCTTTGGAGGCAACGGCGGAGAAACCTGGCTCGGCATTGCGGACACTTCAAAAGACTCGGCGCTTTCACCATACTGATTGGCTGCGGTTACCACGTAGTAGTAAATCGTTCCGTTATCCAGGCCCTGCTGGTAATGGGGGCTGGTTACGTTGGAAATTTTTGTTCCGGTCTTTTTGACCGCTCCGGATGTCGTCGACCAGTAGATATTGTATTCTGTCGCCCCGTTGACATTTTCCCAAGACAGCCTGACCTGGGCATTTCCGCTGATGGACACAAGGTTAACCGGCGCAGAAGGCGCGGTCGGACTTGAATCTCCGCCACCACCTCCTCCGCAGGAAAGAAGCAGCCAGATCAGCAAAACAAAAATGGGATAAGCTTTTCGATTCATCGTTCGAGATCCATCAGATGATGTGTACGTGGGGTATCGGGATGATGAAGCGCCCGCCCCACTCACGGATATCTTTCATCTGTAACATAATTTCTTCTTTGATATTCCACGGCAGGATCAACACATAATCGGGCTTATCCTGCCGGATCTGATCGGGATGTTTGATCGGAATCCGGCTCCCGGGCAGAAAGCAATTCTGCTTGTGGGGACTCCGGTCCACGGTATAGTCCAGAAAATCCGTTCGAATCCCGCAGTAATTCAGGAGCGTGTTTCCTTTGGCCGGCGCGCCGTATCCGACAATTCTTTTCCCTTCATTCTTGAGACCGATCAATGTTTGCAGCAAATTGCGTTTCACTTTTTGAACCTTCTCGCTAAAAGTCGCGTAATAATCAATCCTTCCATACCCTTCGCCGATCTCTCTGGCCTTCAGTTCAGCCACACGGGAGGAGAGAGGTTTGCTCCGATCATCTGAATTGGCCGCATAAATCCGCAGAGAACCACCATGGGTCGGCAACTCCTCCACATCGAAGAGGACCAACCCGTGCTCCCGAAAAACCCTTTCCACGGCGAGAAACGAAAAATAAGAAAAATGCTCATGATAGATCGTATCGAACTGGTTCTCTTCCATCAATCTGGCCAAATGGGGAAACTCCATGGTGATCAAGCCGTCGGGCTTCAACGCCGCTTTCAACCCGCGGACAAAATCGTTCAGGTTAGGGTTATGGGCCAAAACATTGTTTCCGATGATCAAATCGGCCTGCTGCCTTTTATCCCTCATCTTCAGGGCGTAGGCATGGTCAAAAAATGTGATCTCCGTTGGGATGTCCTTTTCCCTGGCCGCATGCGCGGTATTCGCCGCAGGCTCGATCCCGAGCATGGGAATGTTGTACTTTTTGAAATACTGCAGAAGATAGCCGTCGTTGCTGGCAATCTCGACGACAAACTTTTTCTCATTCAGCCGAAAGCGTTCGACCATCATATCGACATAGCGCTCACTATGCTTGAGCCAACTGTCGGAAAAGGAGGAAAAATAGGCATATCCGGCATGAAAAATGTCCCTCGCCTTTTCAAACTCCTCCAGTTGCACCAAAAGGCAGTTTTCACAAACATACACGTCGAGCGGGTAATAAGGCTCCATCTTCTGGAGGTCCTCTGCGCTGAGGTATGAATTGGACAGGGGCGCCGAGCCAAGCGACAAGAAAAGATAACGGAGGGGCGTATTACAAAACCGGCATTGCATGATTTTCAATCTCCCTTCATATGGTCAATCCGTTCAGCATTCCAAGTTGTCCGGAATCGAATCATCCTTGCAGGAAAGGCAATCCATCAAAACCCTTCCTGCCTTCCGGACTGAGCATGAAAGGTCCATCGCAATGTTTCATCCAGAAGCCCTTTCTCTCTCAACGATTCGATGATCTTCAGTCTCATGAAGTTCGTGTTCCGGAAATTCTGTTCCCTGAATGTCATGGCTTCCAGACCTTCCCTCAGTTCCAGGATGGTCGTTTCCAGATTGTATTGAGGCTGATGATCGGGCGCCAGGGAACGGAACAGGTCGAAATTGACCCTGTAGGAACGCTTGTCGGGCTGTGCATCCTTGTTGATGGAAACCTCGGTGCCGGGGATGACCTTCGCCACGGCTTCCGCAAGATCCCTGACCTGATAATTCCATTCGTTCGCCCCCACATTGAGGACCAGAAAAGACCCGCCCGCGTTCAAAGGCCTTGCAATACCCCAGCCGATCGCCCTTGCCATATCCTTGATATGGATCAGGGGGCGCCATGGGGTGCCGTCGCTTAAGATCGTAATCTTACCGGAGGCAACCGCCGAAGCCACGAAATCGTTCAAAACAAGATCCAGCCTCAAACGTTCACTCATCCCGCAGGCCGTTGAAAATCTCAGACAGGTGATCTTGAAATCATCCCCGGCCAGGGATTCCAATTCTTTTTCCGCATTCACTTTGGATTTTGCATACGCCGTGAGGGGATTCAATGGGGAGCGCTCCGTCATGGCTTCCACTTCAGCAAAGCCGTAGGTGCTGCAACTGGAGGCAAAAACGAATGATCGGGCACCGGCTGCCTTGGCTTTTCGTGCCAAAGCAACGGCGGACCGATAATTGATGTCCAGCGTGACCGATTCGTATTTGTTGCCGATGGGATCGTTCGATATCGCCGCCAGATAGACGACGGCGTCGATTCCCTTCAAGACATCTTCCTGAAAATAACGAACATCGCCGATATACTGCCTGTCCAGATAACACTCCGGGAGCAGGTCGACCCTGGTCAGTTGGCTTGCAAAATACCCGATGTCATAACCGATCAAAACCGCTTCAGGATCATTTGTCCTGAAATATTTAACCACACAGGGTCCAATATACCCCATATTCCCGGTAATCAGCAGTTTCATTTCGATGCTCCTCGCATGGGTGTCGCCGGTTTCTCTTTCGGCTCCGCGTTTATTCCCAATTTAACCGTAAATTGCAAGCATTTTCTGAAACGTGTCAGCGGGATACCCGCAGATCAGCCGATATCTGCCGCAATCCATCCGCGGTCCCGATATCCAAGTAGCGATGCCGGCAAAAACGAACGCTCTGGACCACGATATCCTCGCAAAGCGCCGCCTGGATGATGTGACCCATCGTCAATTCCATGGGCAACTGTGCGCCGGGCAATTGCGCGTTCGTTCTGGGCGTCTTGAGATACTCATGCAAAAACTCCGTAAATGTCGGCGTCCATACGGCAAACATCCATCCTATGGTCCGTTTTGTCTTGCTGGGTCTGAGTTCAATCTCACGCACCCGTCCCTGACGGTCTACGGCGATCATATCCGAATGCAGGATATCACGGGACCTGTACAGTCCCAAAACCAGGTCCGAGCGGGTTGCCGCAAGCCGTTGCAGGGCGCGCTTGTAGGCATCGGGAGGATCCAATAAAATGTCCGGAAACCCAAATGCAATGTTGACGTGACGGACAAATGGATAGGCCTGGTCAACCGTATAGGGCGGACCATACGGCAGCAACGCAACCAAATAGGCGATATTCATATCAAAATATGAACCATCGCCATAGTATTCCGGAATATCCCATTTCCCCTTCCGCAGAATAAAAATGGTTTTTCGTACGCCGCCATATCGGAATTTTTCCAGAAGGTAATGGGAAACCACCTTGGGTCGAGGCGATCCATCGGCGGCCTGCCAAATTCCCACCGGAAAAATCTCCTTGCTGCACGGCGCAGGCGCGATCCTGCTCCCCAGACCGCCGCACGGAACGATACCGATGACTTCATCACTTTTCATCTTCCCAAACCTTGCATCTTCCGGATCATTTACCGGGGCAAATTTCTCGTTTTGTTTTTGATCCGGTAGTCCCCTTTCAGCAACCACCACCTGATTTGAATCAGCTCCGCGAGTGTTTTGCCGTAGGCGCTCAATTTTACTTTGCTGTCAAAATCATTGACCCATAAAACCGGGATCTTGGCGATCGGATACCCCAGTCGCCGAGCCAACATCAGCAGTTCGATATCAAAACCCCAGCGATCGATTTTGGCGCGTGAAAAAATATCGATGGCTGCGTTGTCAGTCAAAGCCTTGAATCCGCATTGGGTATCCCATACACCCCATACAGCGATGATTTGTATCAGAATATTACTCATATTCCCCAAAAATCTTTTGATAAAATGCTGCGGAACCGCTTGCTTAGCCCCTTCCGCATCCTTCGAATCCCGTGAGCCGATCACCACCTGGTATCCCTTTTCAAACAGAGGAATCATCAAATCGAAATGCTCTATGCTGGTCGCGTTGTCCGCATCCATGAAAAGGCGAATTTTCGCCTGGGTGCCGAGCATGCCCTGCCGAACCACCCATCCCTTTCCGTGATTCACGTCATTGTGGATCAAACGAATATTTTTCATTTCTCTGGACATGCTTTCAATCAAATGAACGGTCCCGTCCGTCGATCCATCGGAAACAATGATAATTTCGTAATCGATTTTTTTATCCATCAGATGGGCATCAATGGAACGAACGGTTTTCCCGATGCGCTTTTCTTCATTGTAGGCGGGAATGATAATCGCCAGGTCTTTTTTGATCTCCATTCTCTTTTTATTCCCCCGTATCTGGAATCGTCATTGTTTGATCGATCCGGTATGCGTTGTACGGACCCTGTTTCCGATAAAGATCGAGTTTTAAAGCCGCATGATCCCATATCCAGCTTGAAGCCAATGGATGATGCTCCCCGCTTCTCTGCATCAATCGATTGAGCCCCAACAGTTCCAAATACGAATAAAGCTTTTCACGCGCCGGACTCAAGGGTCGACCGATGAATATCCAGGGTTTTGATTGAATCAAGAGCTCTTCATGCGACGATATATGGTTGTTTTTTCCGATCCACCACTGAAAAGCCCCTGTCTTTACGAATAAATTATCCTCCTGCGTCCCGGGCAATCTTGTGATGGCCGATCGGATCGTTTTATCGGGATACACAAATTTCAAAAAGCAGTAGTCCGTAACCCAAGGCAAAATCAGCGTGGATTGGGGTTCATGCTTGAAGACGTCCGAAACGATTTTTTTGAACTGCTTTTGATCGATTTCATAAAGAGAAATAGGCGTAAAAAGGATGCGATTCAAAAGAATCATCAAAACCAATGAAAACAGAAATATTTTCTTTCTATGCCGCGGAAAAAGGCCGACGAAATTCCGAAGCCCCTGATGCGCAATGATGCCAACGGGAAGAAGACCAAAGCTGAAATATCTGGGTTCCAGGTTTTTTGCGACGATAAACAGCGGAACGACGAAGACGCAAATCCATAAAACGGACATCTTCAGGGGCCTGTTCCATGGACGACGGAACGAGAAAGGCAGCAGGAAAGCAAAGAATTGGAAGAACATCATAAAAACATATATTTTTACTCCCGTCCCCTCTTTTTTCAGTTCGATGACGTCTTTCAGCGGACCGGCGGCATCCAGCAGGTGACCACTTATTTGAAAGGTAACAAGAACAAACAATGCCAAAAATCCCGCCAGTACAATCGATGCCCGACAGATGATTTTCTTGATCGGAACGCTTTTCCGGTAAACGATCGCATACGAAAAGACCAACCCAAGAAAATTCAGAATGAAAATTAATCTGCACATCGTTCCCAGGGCAATCCCGAGAAATGCGCAGAAGAGATAGATGCAGATTTTTCGGGTATCTGTTTCTCGGATGCTTTTAAGAAACATCCATGAACCGAAGGTGCTGAAACAAAGGGCGGGAACTTCGGTGAGCGTTTTGAAGCCCAGGTACAGGGTGACCGGTAAAAACAGGGAAATCATGGACGTCGTCAGCGCCCACTCGGAATCGTCCGAATCCATCGGGTTCGTTAATTCCCTGTAAAATTTATACGACGACAAGAAAAACCCGATCAGAAACAGTGCAAACACAAATTGAATCACATACAGAGACAGCCATCCGGCACCCAAGATTTGAACAAGCTGCCAAATAATGAACATGCTGCCGATCTTGGAGGAAAAAAACCCTCTGGGGAAAAGACCTGCACTGAGTTCATTCTCTTTCGTTAAGAGTTCCGTCAAGGAATGTTGACTCAATGTGTAGATATAATAGATCTCGTCCCAATGATGGTAAGGCGTGTAGCTGATGACGAGAAACAGAATGGAAATCAGACAAAAGAAAGCGGTGCGACCCATCCCCGATTTTCCGCATTCCATGTTGAAGTTTCGGTTACTCATGACTGAAACCAGCCCTCATCCTGAATTGGGGCAATTCCTCAAGTTACGTCTCTTTGAAATTGCCCTCTCTATGATCCGTACCATTGCGGCAATAGGACGTTCGCGCACACAGAGACTCCATCTCTTCGGGTGTAATCCTATACAAAAGATAGCTGGTTCCCACCCGATCCGTCGGCCGAAAATACTTGCGTAACCATTCGTAGTCCGCGTCATCCGGCGCTCTTGTCACATCAACCAGTTCATTCACGCGCACATAATATCTGCGCGTTGCGGGAATGGGGCCGGGATGTCTCGGCGCTTCCTTCACATCAGAATGCCTTGCCGAATACTTCTTGATCGCGAAATCATCTTGTCCCCAATCCAGATTTGAATCCGCAAGATAGCGATAGGCATCCAAACGGTTCCAAACAATTTCGTTGAAGTACCCAATGTAGTTCGGGTAATAGGAAATCACCGATCCCAACAGATACAAACCCATCGCAAACACGACCGTCCGCTTTGCTCGCGGGAATCCCTCCCATCGTTCAAATAGACTCCCGGCAAAGACATACAACAACGGAAATACGATAAGGTAATAGCGAATTCCCACCTGCGTATCGTAAAAAAAGTTAAAATAAATCGTATAAAAAAGGACCGGCAACAACAAAAAGGACTCGTTATGCCAAAAAGATCCTCTGTATCGTGCCCTCAAAAAATAGGTCATGAAAGCGGCCAACAGAATCAATTGCGTCGCAATGGGCATTTTCAGCAAGGTCGCAACGAAATAATATCCCTTGAATCCCCCCTTCCGGGTTTCGCCCAGCATATAGATTTTCCCATAATCCTCGCCCGTCCCTTGCTGGGAGATGATCCAATCCAGGCCTTCCAAAAACGGATATGGCGTGGGCACGCACAAATCCAATTTGACGGATTTGAAAAGCTCCGACCGAAAAGAATAGTCATGAAATGGCGTGCCCGAACGATTGAACAAAAAACCGGCATTGATTACCATCAGACTCACTGCCGCCACAATCATCACGCATACGATATATCTTCCCCCTGCACGCCGGATTGTTTCATCACATCCCTTGCGGACCTGAGATTTCCAGCGAAGCAGTTCGTGAAGGAACAGCAGACTCAACAGCAGCGGATACATGGACACGGCCGTGTATTTGGTCAGTTGCGCCAGCGCAATCATCAACGCAAAAATCAAAAGATCACGGACACTGTGTGACTGTGCATATCTCCACAGCCAGTAACAGGAAGCCAGCATCATCCCCATGATGTAGACATCAGTGGTCACCAACTGTGAATGTGCAAGAATATTCGGGTCAAGAACATATAAAATCAGAGAAACGAATGCGGCCGCGACCCCGTATAATTTGCGTGCCCAGTGAAAAACGATCAGCGCGATTGCCAGCGAAAACAAGGTCGTCATCATGCGCGCCGTGACCGTCTTTTCAAGACAGGCCTTTAAGGTCCCGTCCGGCAGGAAGGAACTTACTTTCGCAGGCAACACATTCCATGCGGAGACAGGCATTTTGCTGGAGGCAAAGGGATCAAGGCTATTCCGACTTGAATTTCCATTGAGAATATTCAATCCATATTCATAATGTTTGGGCTCATCGAAGGTCCACGATTTTTCCTGTATGCTCAAGTTACTGATCAGAAAGAAAAAGAAAACCAATAGCAGTGCGACAAACATTTGCCTTGAAAGGATGGAATAACCCGCATATGCGGCCGCCAACAGCAATCCGATCCCGATCCAATCAACTAAAACAATCTTGACAAAACCCCGTACTGGAAACGCCCGTTGGGATACGGGGGTAAAATCGGCAATATTCTCTATATTGATTTGCGGATCTTTCGCATTCTGGTCGACGGCAACGACCAGTTCCCCGTTGTCGCTGATCTCGAGCCGCCGAATATCCGCCACCGGTGTCAACGATTGAAGCGGAATCGACCGGCGCTCTCCGTATCGATCGACAACCTCCATTTTCCGGATCACAACCGTCCCTTGCTTCGTCAAGGGATCAAGTCGTAGCTGAAAAAACGGTTCGGGAATCTCAAAATGATACGTCGTGAAGTCTGCTCCGGTCTGTAGGTCATTTCCCGCCATGTCTGCTTCATTGAAACCAAACCCGCAATCGTAGTAAATTTTTACAGAATCTTGCACGTCGGATTTCATGACGAGCTTGAGACTCGAGGGAATGCTTCCTGAATTGAATAAACGTATCTCTTTGTACAACACCCATCCGGCACAGACGAGGGCAAAGACAACCATCGTCGCAACGGCTCGATTCCTCCAACGGGACCAGAAAAAAATCAGGACAACACAGAGACTGAACATGACGATCCCGGACGTCAGGATATCGCGGAGCACATTCCAAATGACCCGTAAGCGGGGCATTTTGAGTGGATTGTCCACTTGAATTTGAATCTGAGGATCGTCGGCGCCATCCGCGACGTTGAAGCGAATTTCCTCCTTCTCGTAGGAGAAATGCTCGATTTGGTGGCCGGCCTTCACTCGATCCGGACTGAATCTATGCAGCACCCATCCATGGTGATCCACCAGCTCAACACCGGCAATGATCATTTCCTCCGCCTTCAGGTAGGGAGGATCGAACCGCAACCCGAAGATCGTAGCCGAAAAGGGTATCCTGAAACGCAGTTCGTGAAGGCGTCCATCGCCGTGAACGAATGACCGGCTCTTGCTCTCTTCGTTGAATCCGTTCCCGTCATTAAAATACAAAACTGCAAGGCCGGAACTTGCGGCTTTCATGGAAACCTTCAGATACAGGTGCATACCATTCAGAGCATTCCATAGCGTCAAGGCGAGAACCAGCAGAAGAACGACCACCAGTATTCGGCGGGCGCCCTTGTCGGATAAAAATTCCTGAACCGTCGTCTTCATTTTGAAGTGTTTTTCGGAGATCGCTTTGAACAGCTCGGGTCTGCTCCGGAATGGCTTACCGGAGGTCCTTCAGCGGCGAGGGTTCCTGTAGGATTCATCAGTGATCAGCATATTGCTTTTTTCTGGATTTTGTATGGACAGAGAGCTTTTGGAAATCTCTGAGTATCCTGGCGGGGCTATGGACCGCTCGATTCCTTGAGAAGAGCCTTTTCGCAAAGCGCATGGGCCGCATTCTTGATCACGGAGAATTCATAGCCGGACCGCTCGGCGATGTCCAAGAGGGAATGGCGACCGTCAGAGAGATTCAAAACCCATAACAGAGACATCTGATCAAATCCGGTATCCCGATCGCCGCCCATGAGTCGATAAAGGCCCCTTTTCCCGAGTTGGGGTTCGCATTTTGGATTCAGGTTGATGTAGGTTCGGTTGTTTTCCAAGACCTGAATAACGGAAAGATATTTTTGGTATGAATCCTTCAGCGATTCGGCGCTCACAAAATCCAGGTTATCGGCGGACGTATGGTATTCCGGATAACGCCCGTTCGGAGTTCTCATCAGGCTGCCAACCGGAAGATTGAATCCCGGTGAGTTGTACTGCCGCTCATCATAGCCGTAAGGGGAAAAGTCCATGATCTCATAATCCTGCCCGGAATGCTTCAGAACATGTGTGACCGCTTTGTCGATTTCGGCGTCTCCCTGCCGGCTTTTCTTGTACGTCGACTTTCCAGGATCTCCGACGCAGGCCGCCACCAAGCCATGTTTGATTCGATGCGTTTTATCTTCATTCCGGCTCAGCCAGGTGATGGAACCGATCGTCCCGGGAATGAACAGAAATCGGTAAGAATACCGCCGTGGTTGAGTGCTGAGATGCCTGGCGAGAAACGTGGCCAAAGCGATTCCGGAAAGATTGTCGTTACACAACGAGGGATGGCATGTGTGGCATGAGATCAGGACCTCGCTTTCCTCTTCACCTGGAAGGTGATACTCCCCGTAGGTGAGATGCCCTGCATCCAGCGAACTGTCGATACAAACTTCGTATTGCTCGTCCTTCATCCGCAGCAGATCCTGATGACGCAAGCAGAACCCCCAGGTCTCCTGGTAATAAGAGGTTCGATAGGGAATCCAGTCCGGGTGATCGAGAAGGGTGAAAAGATGTGTTTTCAATTCCGATAGAGGCAATCTGGTCCTGACAGGCACGCTGTAGCTGACCACATGAAGGTTAGATTTACGGAAATCAACAACCCTTTCACCCGCCAGATTTTTTATGTACGCATCCCGGATGTTCCATTCCTTAGGCACCGTCCAGTCAAAAACCTCCGTTCCTGTAGCGACTTCACTGATTTGCAGCGGAATATGCTCTGAAATCTGCTTAAGAGTCTCGCGAAGACCTGCCCCCGTTATGCTGCGACAAATCGGATAGAGGGCCCGGATGAACTCATACATCTGCTGACCGATCTTTTCCCGATCCATGACATGCTTTGTTGATGCTTCAGCCATTGCCCATCTCCCTCAAATCAGGAATGAATCCGTATAATCCGGCCAAACCCGGTCTCGGTCCGACAGGATCACTCGTTCCGTTTCCGGCCATTGAATCCCGAAGGCCGGATCGTTCCAGCGAACACCTCTGCTTGAATCCGGATGGTAAAAAGTGGACATTTGGTAGAAAATTTCTGTTTCGTCGACCAGCGTCTGAAAGCCGTGGGCAAATCCCTTTGGAATGTAAAGCATCCGGCAATTCTCCTCGGTCAGTTCCAGAGAAACCCATTGCTTGAAGGTCGGCGATTCCGGACGCAGATCGATAATGACATCGTACAACGCACCGCGCGTGCAACGAACCAACTTTTCCTCAGCATGGGGCGCCGCCTGGTAGTGCATGCCCCGCAGGGTGCCGGCGTCCCGGTTGAAGGAGATGTTGCACTGCGCCACAAACGGATTCAGTCCGCGTTCCTCGAACTCAAGGCGGCAAAAGGATCGACCGAAAAACCCCCGCTCATCCTCCAGGCGCTTTACCTCAATAATGAATGCTCCCGACAGTTTTGTTTCGCTAAAAATCATGGCTCCGTTTATCACTCCCTTTTATTTGCGTCGAGCAGACTTTCAAATTTGGAATGATTTCACACATGGTCGTTTCACGTTCTTTTTCCGATTACATCGAAATACTTTTTCCTGAATATCAGCTTGAACATCTTTATGGCTGTCTTCGCGTTCGACAGAATATTGCGTGAGAATTTAGATTCTCCTCCGATCCTTCCCGAATATGTGATCGGAATCTCGATAGAGCGTTTGTTATGCCGTATCGCTTCGACGATCATTTCCGGCGAAAATTCGGGACCCGTCCCCTGAAGTGAATCCTTCATTTCCTCGTAGGCGCTTTTCCATATGCCGCGAAACGTGCATCCGACATCCGTCAGGCGCGGCTCGTTCTTGAACAGCCACAGGATCTCTATGACTTTTGCGGCGCAAATATTCCCCCAACGCAAAATAAAATCCATGTTTGCCGCCTGTTCGATCATCTGTTTCGTTGTCCGCGTACCCAACACCATATCCGCGTCTTTGAGATATTCAAGGATCTTGCCCAGATCCCTGGAGAAAAACGAGCCGTCAGCCTCGACAAGTACAAGAATATCTCCAGTGGCATTATTCATACCGGCCTTGAGGGCATCACCATACCCCTTAAAGCTTCCGGTCAGGACCCGCGCTCCTTTACTTCTGGCGATCTTCTCCGTCTTATCGGCTGAGTTATTATTGACCACAAGGATCTCATTCACTTTATCTTTAAAATCATCGATCACATAACCGATCGACGACTCCTCGTTATAGGCCGGAATGATGAGACTGATTGTTTTATCGTGAAAATGAAGGGATCTCATCTCGTAATTCGCGCTGACGTAATCGTCCGTATTGTTGATATTGACATAACCTCCATGCAGAAAGAATGGATAAACGCACCCGCCTCTTTCCGCAATCCGGTTTATCACTTCCGTCAGTTCGATGCGTTTTGTCTTTTTTGACGGGGGAGTGGCTCTGATATGGTCAAATAGGCTCTTCCTGAAAAGGTAGGTCCCGCAACCCAAATAGTTATTTTTAATGACCGTCGGCTTTTCGACAAGCGAAACGATCTTCCCGTCTTGAATCTCAACCGAGTAATTCTTTTTGATCTGATTGGGGTGGGGCACCTCTTTTACAGCGCATACCGCATCATAATCCCCATCCCTGGCCTGGATCAGCTCGTCATGATTGGAATGATAATAAACCTCGTCCCCCAGGATAACACAAAAATCACCGTGAATATATTTTTCAGCTTCAGCGATGCCCTGTGCAAGCCCTTTGGCCACATCCGCTATTTCAATGTATTGTATCCTGACCCCCAATTCCTTTCCATCCTTTAGCTGTCCGATGACATCTTCTTTCCGATACCCTACGAGGACATAAATCTCTTTAATGTGGAGCGCATCGCGCATGATGTCTATGATATTCTTTATGATTGGCTTTCCTTCTATCCTGAGAAGCGTCTTGTTGATATTTTTCGAATAGGAAGAGATTCTTATCCCCCTTCCTGCTGCCGGAATCAATCCTACCAGATCGTTGTTCTCCATATTGTTGAACTCTCTTTCTTAATTTGTTGTCTGCAAGAACATTTTCTGGTCGAACCTGCAACCGGGATTAGGAGACAGCCATTTACTGTACTGCCATAGCCAGATCAGCAGGCTGCCGTAAAGCGCCAGGAGTGAAAATGTGAGGATGCGAGACGCCCAAGCCACATCAGCAAATTTGAAAATCGTGAAAGATAAAGTCGGTAGCATTACTCCGGCAACGACCGACATTCCGGTCAAAAGATAATGGTCTCCTGTTGCCAGTGCGGCGGCAAGCGGCAGCGCAAGGATAACGGCGCCATAACAAAAGCTGTGGTGATTGGCGAGAAGCGTCGCCAAAAGGAGCAGCGTAAAACGAACAGGAAAATCTGCCCTTCCGGGAAGCCATTCGCCGCGCCAGGCAAACGCTGTAATAAAAACAGTAATAAATGCAAGGGATAGCGTGATCATCATCCCTTCATGCTCTCCAATCGTTTCAGGGAAAAAGGAACAAAGCATAAACACCAGGGAACGCCAATTGATCATATGCGCCATGTCCCACGAATAGAAACGAGACATCTCGGTCAGACTCTTGGGATAGTCCAAAAGGGTATCCACCCCTGCGACAAGGACCGACCCGCCCACCACCGCAATCCCGCCAACGACGGCGCCGGCGATTGCCGCCCAGCGGCGTTTCCAGATTAAAAACAGCCCTACGAGAATCCCATATTGCGGCTTGAACAACAGAAAAGAAAGCCACAGTCCAGCCAAAAAATCACGCCTCCCTTGCAGAGATCGGTAACATTCGGCAACGGCAGAGGCCAGAAGAATCTGAGGTTGCCCATTGATTAAAGAAGAGGCGAAAGGAAATGAGAAAAGGAGCAGAAATGTTACCCACGTGTGCCGGATACGGGGAAACAATTGGCTGATTCGCCAGGATAAATGGATAACCGCGAGAAGATTCAAACCAACCCAGAGGGCGTAACCGAGAGGAGGAGACGGCAAGGTAAAAAGGGTAAAAAGCCATGCAAACATGGGAGGATAGGGAACATGGGTAGGTCGAATCTTTAGATGACCCGGAGAATATTGGTCGAGCAGATTTTGGAATACGGGATCGAAGACTTCCGGTCTGTAAATCGCACTGGGATCCCCGGACCAGAGTGCGGTGGATTGGGCATAG
>JAEAMG010001567.1_pt1 | contig 16785 bp, 19 predicted proteins | sample 8958741 | NCBI WGS metagenome assembly JAEAMG01 (sample SAMN16933256, study PRJNA681125) | bioreactor sludge metagenome | isolation source: anaerobic bioreactor treating anionic surfactant - SDBS | place: India: Bengaluru | collected 2019-02-28 | reverse complement strand
TTTATATATTTCCTCTTGTTGTCTATCATCGGAAGTCTGAAAACATTAAAAAAGAATAAAATACTGTTAACGCAGAGTAATCCATAAAGAAAAAGAGAATACTGGTTAGAGACTACGGCTTCTGAGAATCTTCCCGATGAGATCAGAAAGAAGCTGTGGGTCATTCCGCAAAGAGGGCATGGTTTCCCATACATAGTATGCCAGTCACATTCAGATGTCAGATCATAGATCAACTTTTGCGGCAAGAAAAAAGGAACCACAAGAATACAGCATATTATAACACTGATCACTATCCAGACTATAAGAAAAGCACATTTTAGCTGATCCCTCATTTACGGCTCCCATTGAAAGGTTTATCTTGGCCCAACGCCACAAAAACACGGTTAGGCTACCACAAATCATCTATCAAATTCCACAGATGACATGAATCTATGCCCAAGGATTCAAATTATCCGACAGAAATGTTTTGTAGTTGTAATTGTTTGCTTTGAGCTATCAGCTTAGAGCTTAAAGCTTGCGATTACACTGCCATGCTGAATAGCTTGGTGAGACCGAAGGGCATGATCCCCAAGTAAAGGACAAGAAATATGAGGACATAGCAGAGTGCCTTCTCGTGCAGGGAAAGAGAGATGGGTTCGGCTGCAACAGCCTCCTTTGAGTAGCTCATCCTCACAAGGTTGAGGTAGTAAAAAATCGATATAACGGTATTTACTGCGGCGATGATAACGATAGTCAAGTGACCTGCCTTGAAGGCGCTGGTAAAAAGAAAGAGCTTTCCGGTAAATCCACCGGTAGGAGGTATACCGGCAAGAGAAAACGCTGATACTGCAAGGGTAAAAGCCAAAAGGGGTGCACGCCTGGCAAGACCGGATAGATCGTTTACAGAGATGTTCTCTCCACTTTTTGAGAGAAGAAGGACCACATAAAAAACACCAAGATTCATGAACAGATAGACAACCATGTAATAGATTGCTGCAGCGTTTCCATCTCTGCTCATGGCCAGGATACCCATGATCAGGTAACCAGCGTGAGCTATACCGGAATATCCCAATAGCCTCTTAATATCTTTCTGGACAAGCCCAACAATGTTACCGAAAGTCATAGAAAGGGCAGCAAGAACAATGAGAATGGTGACAAAGGCAGGGTCAGCCGAGGATGCCATGGTAACGATCCGAATGAGAAGAGCAGCAGCGGCCACCTTGGGAACTGTTGCAATAAATGTTGTGGTTGTATTCGATGCACCCTCATAAATATCAGGCGCCCAGAAGTGGAATGGAAAGAGGGAAAGCTTGAAGAAAAATCCTGCGAGAGTCAGAATTATGGCGAGAATTCCAATAGGCTGATCGAGAAATTTCGGTAAAACAAAAATAATTCTCGAAAGAAAAGTAGATTGCGTCATTCCATACAGGTAGCTCATACCAAAAATCATAATACCGCTGGATATGGCTCCGAAGAAAAGGTATTTCATTGAAGCCTCAAGTTGCACCTTCGATTGACCCTTCCGAAGGGGCACGATAACATAGAGGCTATATGAAGAGATTTCGAGAGATATGGCAATGGAGATGAGCTCAACAGAGCTGACGAGCATCATAAGACCGAGGGTCGAAAATCCGAGAAACATAAAATATTCTGCCAGATATCCTTCCTCAATTTCATTTTTTCTGCCGAGCATGAAGATGACAAAGACAAAACCATATGCAAAAACTGCCTTGAAAATCTGTGAAAAGAGATCAACCCTGTAGGAGCCATAAAACAAGCTGCCTCTTCCATTGATACTAACCAGTGTGATTACAAGGCCAATAAGCGATAGGACCTTGGCCCACGTAAACAGATCTGCCTTGCGCTTTCCAACGGACAGGAAAAGAAAAACAATTGAAAAAAAGAGCATGTAGAGTTCAGGCAGTATGGTCATAATAGATCCTCTCATGGGAAATAGACCTGCAATTGGGCAGTCAGATGGGTGATTGTCTTTTCAATAGTGTGCACGAAAGGAGCAGGAAAAAGTCCCATCCACAGGACAAAAACTGCAAGAGGAATAAGGTATGCAATCTCCCTTACGTTCATGTCTTTAATCGATCTTTTATCTTCTCTTCCCCAGATTATCTGTTTCAAGAGTTTCAGCATATATGCTGCCGCCAGAATTGCGCCTACAACTGCAAAAAATCCGGCTACCTTGTGGTTCGTGAAGGTACCTATAAGAATATAGAGCTCTCCTACAAAATTATTTGTTCCCGGAAATGCAAATGAAGAAATAGCAAAGAGACCAAAAAAGCCAACGTAAATAGGCATGATCTTTCCGAGACCTGCATTGTCATATATCTCTCTGCTGTGGGTCCTTTCATACACAATTCCAACACAGAGAAACAGGGCTCCAGTTGTTACACCGTGATTCAGCATCTGAAGAAGTGCGCCTTGGAAACCGAATAGTGTGAGTGAAAATATTCCCAATGTGGCAAAACCCATGTGCGCAACGCTTGAATAAGCGATCAGTTTCTTCATGTCGGTCTGGCTCAGGCAGACAAAGCCCCCATAGATAATTGCTATCACGGACAAAACCAGCATGTAGGGAGCGAAAAAGACACTTGCCTTTGGAGTTACGGGAAGGCAAAAACGCAAGAACCCGTATGTCCCCATCTTGAGGAGCACACTGGCAAGGAAGACACTTCCTGCAGTGGGCGCTTCAGTGTGAGCTGCAGGCAACCATGTATGGAAGGGAAACATGGGGACCTTAATGGCAAAGGCAATAGCAAAGGCGAGAAAAACCCAGAACTGGAAATTGAAGCTGTAATCCTTATACATTGCGTTGGGTATATTGAAGCTTCCGGTAACCAGGTAGATAGCAATAATAGCAACGAGGAGAAAGACGCTGCCAAAGAGCGTGTATATAAAGAACTTTATTGATGCGTAGTCCTTGTTCGGGCCACCCCACACAGCGATGAGAAGATACATGGGAATGAGCATGGCCTCCCAGAAGATGTAAAAAAGGATGAAGTCAAGAGCACAGAAAACGCCCACCATGGCGCTTTCCATGACAAGAATACAGAACATGAACTCCTTTACCCTGTTCTCGATGGCAGTCCATGAACAAAGAACACACATTGGTGCCAGGATCGTGGTGAGAAGGATGAGAAAAATGGTTATACCGTCTATCCCAAGAATATAATTGATGTTGTATTGGGGTATCCATCGGGCGAATTCGCCAAACTGGAACAGGTGAGTTGAAGGATCGAAATAAGCATAAAGCAAAAGGGAGATAAGGAAGTTAATGATTCCCGTTGTGAAAGCGATGCCCTTTACGGCCTTGTCGTTCCTCATCAAAAGGAGGATAATCGCCCCGGCCAGAGGAATAAAGATGGTCGTGGAAAGGATCGGGAAGTTAAGAGGATTCATTATCAGATAGTCACCCATGTTTATATCCTCACCAAAAGAATCCACACAATCAGGAAAAACATAAAAAGTGCAAGCCCGATATAGGCCTGAACTCTACCGGTCTGAAGCTTACGCACAACAAAACTCACCATCTTGACCGCAGTAGCGGATCCATCAACAACACCATCGATTACCTTTCTATCAAAGCCGTATGAAAGTCTGGCATTTTTAAAAAGGAGTGAAAGACCAACAGCCCTGTAGGCTTCTCCCCAGAGACTATCCAGTGCACTGATGACCTTTTCATCAATCTTCATAAACACCCATGCGCCTGCCCTGTAAAAAATATCCAGGTCGAGGTTTATCTTGTCTTCAGGGGCAAGCTTCTTCACAAGGAGAAAGAATACAAGACCCGTAAAGGAGAGAATCTGCAACATCTCTGAAAGATGATGGAGGTTATATGGGTGGTATTCAACAGGGAATGGAAGAAGTACGTAGAGCGAATTCGGATACACTCCAATGATGAAGCAAAGGGCGGAAGTAAGACCCATGGCCCAGAGCATGTTCTTTGGAGGCTCTTTTGGCCGTACCGTTGATTCCTTTCCAAAAAACGCAAAATAGGTGACCTTCAGACCAACTGACAGGAAGGTACCTATACCGGCCAGGTTCATGAGAAGCATAAGCCAGATTCTTCCCTCGTGGTGCGCAGAGGCAACAATCATGGATTTACTCACAAAGCCACTGAAAAGCGGGAATCCAGAGATTGAAATTGCTCCCACCACATAAAAAATCATGGTAAGAGGCATGTATTTGTAAAGACCTCCAAGTTTTGAAAGCTTTGCTGTTCCCACCATATAGAGAACCGAACCAGCACCCATAAAAAGAAGAGCCTTGTAAAGAATATGAGCAAAAGCATGGGCACACGCACCATTCAACGCCATCTCTGTTCCGATTCCCACTCCGGCAACCATGTAGCCAACCTGACTTACAATGTGATAGGCAAGGACCCGGCGCATGTCGTTCTCTATGACTGCATAAAAAACACCGTACACAGTCATGGCGGTACCCATGATTGCAAGGATTTCAAAACCGGGGAAGCCTCTTGCAAGTACATATACTGCTGTCTTCGTGGTAAAAGCACACATAAAAACTGCGCCAGCCACTGTTGCTTCCGGGTAAGCATCCGGCAGCCATGCATGGAGAGGAATAACGGCTGCATTCAGCGCGAAACCGGCAAGGATAAGGTACTCAGCCACCCCTGCATTGGCCGGGAGAATCTTATCGAAAACCATGTTGCCTGTCTTATAGTAGTAAAGCATCATACCTGTGAAAAAACACAAACCACCAAAGACATGCACGAGAAGGTATCTGTAACCGGCAGCGATAGATTTCGGTTCTTTTCGGTACCAAACAAGGAAGACAGAGGAAAAGGCCATAATCTCCCAGAAAATAAAGAGAGTAAGGTAATCTCCGGCAAAAATTGCCCCAAGGGAAGCCCCTACGTAGAAGTAAGCCGCCATATGATGGCCGTCTTCTTCAATGTGGAGGGCATAGATGGAACCGAGAAAACCCATAATGGTGAAAACCCAGGCAAAGACAAGGCTTAGCTTGTCTACCCTGCCGAAGATGATGTTTGCATTAAGAAAGCTGTAGCTTCCGTATACACCCTCCATCATAAGGGCAACATCGATGATAGAAAGAGCGGGGATTAAAAGAACAACGAATTTCTTCGCCTTTCCCCTGAAGAGGGGGAGGATTAAAGCCCCGATGAAAAAGAAAATTGCCGGGTGAATCCACCTATCCATAGAAATCCTCGTCCTTTCCGAGAAAAAGATGGGCAATGCCCTTCGCTACCTTGATGAGGATAAAGCACCCCACAATGCCAAAAATGGTCCAAAATGCATAAATCTTGTCAATCATGTAATGGGCATCGTGCCTCGACAATGTCACATCAAAAATCACAAGGGCAATGAGGTAAACGATGAGAGCACGCACGAGGCCTTTCATGTTTCTTCTCAGAAAATCAATATAGTTAACAATTTTCATAAACAAACCACCATTCTATAGAACAGCTACCGATGAATGTGCCATCCCTTAACCCGCAACATGCAACTCGAAGCTCAGAACTGTGGTTTACTGTCACGGTATCAGCCTCCCGATAAGCTGCGTAAAAAATTGCGGAAAGATTCCAAGCACTACTGATATCAAGGCTGCAAGAACAATAGGTACAACCATCGTTACAGGAGCTTCCTTGATGTCTGCAGCGCTCCATTTTTCTTTTCTTCCCTGGAAAAAAGCCCTAATGGTTATGGGGGCAAAATATCCAGCGTTCAGGAGCGTACTTAACATAAGGATGATAACAATAGGTAGGTTATGAATTGACATTGCGCCATTCAGGAGATACCATTTCGACACAAAACCAGCCACAGGTGGTACACCTATCATACTCAGCGACGCTATTGCAAAAGCACCCATGGTGAAGGGCATTGCATAGCCGATTCCTGCCATATCACTAATCTTCCTCTTACGGGTGGCCACATATATAGCGCCAGCACAGAAAAAGAGGGTAATCTTGCTGAACCCATGGTTCACGATATGGATGATACCGCCAAGCACACCGGTAGGATCAAGGAGGGCTACGCCAAGGACAATATACGAAAGCTGGCTTACCGTAGAATAAGCAAGCCGTGCCTTAAGGTCGTCTTTTGTGAGGGCAATAATTGAGGCAACAAGAATGGTAAAGGAAACAAGGTATGCCGTGTAGAGGCCAAGATTAAGTGATTGGAGAAGCTCAAGACCGAACACTGAGAGCATTACCCGTGAGATGCAGAAAACACCAGCCTTCACAACTGCCACTGCATGGAGAAGTGCGCTGACAGGCGTAGGTGCAACCATTGCGGATGGCAGCCAGTTATGAAGAGGCATGATTGCCGCCTTGGCAAATCCGAAAATAAAGAGCCCGTATGTTACAGCAACCCAAACTCCATCAGTGCCTTTCGTGAAGATTCCCGATGTGATGTTATCTGCAAAGTCGAGCGTCCCGGTAAAAACGTAGGTGAGAACTGTTGCAGGAAGCAGCAATCCCTTAGACGTCCCCATAAGGTACACAATATACTTTTTGGCCCCTGCGTACCCCTCTTCATCCTGGTGATGAGCGACAAGAGGGTAGGTAAAAATCGTTATGATTTCATAAAACAGATACAAGGAGAAGAGGCTTCCCGAAAAGGAGACGCCCTGGGCGCCAAGAATCGCTATAGCGAAACATGTGTAATATCGCGTCTGGGCATGCTCATCAAGGGAGCGCATGTAGCCGATGTTATAAAAGGTGGCAAAGATCCACAAAAATGATGATACGATTCCAAAGATCAGGGAAAGGGCATCGACCCTAAAATTTAGAGAAATGCCGGGGGCGATGGTGGACAGAGTATAAACAATCCTTTGATTGTTAAAAATTATAGGAACCATAACGGCGACGGAGATAAAGGTAAGGATAGACCCTGCAACGGACCAGAACTCCCTCAGATTTGGTCGCTTACCCGAAAGAGAGATAAGAATAGCGGTTATGATAACAATGCTTATAGGAACAAGAGGAAGTGCACTCTCAATGGTCATCGTCAGTCTTTCATCTCCTCCATCTCTGTGCTTTCGATACTCCTGTATTTTCTGAAAATCAATATGATGATGGCGAGGGCGATGGCCGCCTCTGCAGCCGCAAGTCCCATAATAAAAAGGGTAAATATCATTCCGTCAGGCCCTTCCGGTGAGACAAAGCGGTTGAAGGCAACGAAATTGAGACCCGCTCCATTCATGATGAGTTCTATGGAAATCAACATAGCGATAAGGGTTCTTCGATAAATGACGCCCAGGATCCCGCAACACAGCAAAAAGAGCCCTACGAAAAGATAAACATTCAAGTTGCCAGAAAGGAAGGCCCCGGTCATTTTTCCCCCTTCGAGAAAATTGCCAGCATAATGGCGCCGATAATGCTTACCACAATGACAAAAGAAATCAATTCAAAAGGAAAAGCGTAGCGATCGAAAAGGGCACGTCCAATATCTTTCGTCAGCAAGCTGAATGCCCCTTTTCCCTCATTCCATGACACTTTCATAATAACGCTAGAGAACATGGCAAAGGAGATGGCCGATACAACGAGAGCAGCAACAAATTTACCTATTCCGGTCCATTCCTTTGGTCTTTTGTAAAATGGTCCGGCGAGCATTATGGCAAATGCAATAAGGATTGTGATGGCCCCAACATATATAAGAATTTGCATCATTGCTAAAAATGGAGCATTGAGGTAGACATAGAGACCAGCGATACCAAACATGGTCGCGACCAGACCTATAAGCGCATAAATAATAGAACCCGACAGAACAGTTGTAAGGGCCCCCGCCATGGTTATAATCAACATGAGAATGAATATGGATTCACCAAGGTTCATCACTGCGCTTTCCTCTTCTCAAATTCTTTCACAAGGTCAAAATGACAACCTTCTCTAGTGAATACTGCACGGTTGTATTCTGCGGAGAAGGCAAGGGCATCAACAGGGCAGATCTCTACGCAAATCCCGCATTGGCTGCAGGTGGTAAAATCAAGAATATACGATGTTAATGTTTTCTTCTTTTCTCCTTCTTTCTTTTCACCTTCTACCTTCACGATTGCGCCTGACGGACAATTCTTTTCACACATGCCACAAACAATACACGGTGTTTTGTCAGGGTTCTCCTTGTCAGCGACGAGTTTTGTGTGGCCCCTGAAGCGCGGTGATATTTTAAGCTCTGCTCTCGGGTATTGTGTTGTAACAACAGGGCTAAAAAATGCCTTAATGGTTACGCCGAGCCCTATAACAAGGGATATTGCGCCCTTTACTATCGCCACAGGATTAGTCATCGCCATTGTGCACCGCCGTCCATCATAATTTCAGGATTCCTCCTGTCACGATGAGGTTCAACAGGGAAACTGGGATGAGGAGCTTCCAGGAGAGGTTTAAAAGCTGATCAAACCTAACTCTCGGAAAGGTCCACCGGAACCATAGAATCACGAAAACAAGGAGATAGGTCTTCCCAAAAAACCATACAAATCCAGGCAGGATTGGTCCCTGATAACCGCCAAGGAAGAAGGTGGTTGTAATGGCGCATATAATGAACATATTGGTATATTCTGCCAGGAAGAAGAGGGCGAAACGCATACCTGAGTATTCCGTATGGAATCCGGCAACAAGTTCGCTTTCTGCCTCGGGAAGATCAAAGGGGGTTCTGTTTGTTTCTGCCACTCCTGCGACAAAAAAGACAAGAAAGGCGATTGGCTGCAAGAAAACGTACCAGAGTCCTTTCTGAGACTCTACAATATCCCTGAGGGAGAGAGAATTTGCCATCAGCACTACAGAAAGCAATGAGAGCAAAAGCGGTATCTCATAGGCGATGTTCTGAGCCACGCTCCGTACGGAACCGATAAGTGAATACTTGTTGTTGGAGCCCCAACCCGCAAGAAGAATGGAAAGCACAGATAATGATGAAAAGGCTAGAATAACGAGGATTCCAACATTTATATCCTTCACCTGGAGAAATGAGTCGAAAGGAATTACAACAAAAGATACCATTACAGGGATAAAAATGATGACAGGTGCAAGAAAATAGAGTGGTCTTTCTACGTTCTGTGGCGTGAGGAGTTCTTTCGCTATAAGCTTGAGCGTATCTGCAATAGGCTGAAGCAAACCGTAGGGACCTACCTCTTTGGGCCCTATCCGTCTCTGCATGTGGCCGCTAACCTTTCGTTCGGCCCATGTAAGGATGAGAGCGTTTACCACAACTACGACTAGCACTCCCACAAGGCCGATCAAAAGCTTTATTGCTTCCCAGCCAACCGGCCCCACAGTCTCCACAATTTTGTCAATATATGCAATCATTAATGTCTTAACGCTTCCTTTGTCCCTCTTTCTTTGTCTCTCGCAGCAATCACCTGTCTATCTCCGGCACAACAATGTCATAGCTTCCAAGAGTGGCGATAGCATCAGCAATCAGATTACCTTCCACAAGGGAAGGAAATGTCATAAGGTTTGAAAAGGACGGCACCCTCCATCTCATTCTGTAGGGCTTATCACTCTCGTCGCTTACTATGTATACCCCTGCTTCGCCCCGAGATGACTCGACTGCATAATAAATATCACCTTTCGGCGGTTTCAGTTTTTTCGGCACTTTCTCAGCCTTGAAAGGCCCTGAGGGAAGCTTCGCAAGAGCCTGCTCAATAATCCGAAGACTCATCTCCATTTCAGTTACCCGGACAAGGTATCGATCCATATTGTCCCCGGTGGTACCAATGGGTATATCGAAATCAACCTGACCATACACTGCATAAGGCTCTGCCTTTCGGATATCGTAAGAAATGCCAGTGCTCCTAACAAAAGGGCCTGTGCAACCATATTGTGTTACATCTTCCTGCTGAAAAATACCGGTCCCCTTAGCTCTGTTCACAAAGATCACATTTCCGGTAATCAGCTTTTCATACATAGGAAAGCGCTTGCGCATCCTTTTGATAAAAGCTTTTGTCTTATCAACGAATACGTCGTCAACGTCGTTATACAAACCTCCAAAGCGGAAGTAGCAGTATGTTAGTCGAGAACCGGTTACGTCTTCCAGTATGTCCAGAATCTGCTCCCTGTCATCAAAGGCGTACATGAAAGGGGTCAATGCTCCAAGGTCCGCAGGAAAAGCACCAAGCCAGAGTAAATGGCTTGCAATTCTGTTCAGTTCGCACGTGATAGTTCTTACATATTGCGCTCGCTCAGGCACTTCAATACCGCAGAGCTTTTCAACTGTTGCCACGTGGGCCAGGTTAAGGAGCAGAGCTCCCGGATAATCTATTCTGGCAGGATTGGGAAGAAACTGGAGGTAGCTCCTGTTTTCCGCCATCTTTTCGTGCATCCTGTGAAGATAACCCAGCACCGGCTCTGCGCCGATAATGTACTCACCGTCCATTTTTACAACAACCCTGAGAACGCCGTGAGTACTTGGATGCTGGGGGCCAAGATTCACAAAAAAGCAGTCTTCCTCTTCCTTGAGTACTTGGATGCTGGGGGCCAAGATTCACAAAAAAGCAGTCTTCCTCTTCCTGGGGCTTGAAGGAATTTAGAAGCTTTTTATCTTCATCAGGCACAGGTACTGCTTTCTTTCTGAGAGGATAGTGGTCGATTCCGTCGTGGAGAAAGAGATATGTCAGGCTGGGGTGTCCGTCAAAATAAACGCCGAAAAACTCGTGAATTTCTCGTTCATACCAATGCGCCATTGTGTAAATGTGTGAGATTGTCGGCACCACAGGTTTGGCAACATCAACCTTGACGGTAACCTTGACCCTGCAGAGCTCTTTATATCTATTAAAAAAATAGACTAGTTCAAGGTAATCAATATAGTCAACGCAACATAAGTCCTCAATGTAGAATGCCTTGTCCATGAAAAATTTGGCAATTTCAGGAATGTTCCCACTCTGCACCTCCATAAAAAGGTGGTAGCCATTCTGTTCATAAGACGCTTCGCGGGGGTCTACATTTACAAGTGAGGTCTTAATCTCTTCGAGAATCTTTCCTACCATTTGCTTTCCGGCGTTGGGAAACGACGTGTTCCCGTTATTTTTTCTTCAAGCTTCATAAGTCCTTCAAGGAATGCTTCCGGCCTTGGAGGACAGCCCGGCACATACACATCAACAGGGATCAGCTTATCAACCCCCTCGATAACATTATACTGGCCATCGAATACAAAGGGCCCACCCGATATTGCGCAATTACCAATGGCAATAACCCACTTTGGCGAAGGCATCTGTTCATAAAGAGTAACCACAGAGGGCGCCATCTTCTTCGTTACTGTTCCGGTAACCAACATCAGGTCTGCCTGCCTGGGGCTGGGCCGAAAGACTTCCGCTCCAAACCGTGCGATATCCCAACGGGCCATAGACATGCTCATCATTTCGATGGCACAGCATGCAAGACCGAAGGTTACCGGCCACAAGGAGTTTGCCCGTGCCAGGTCAAGCACCTTATCGAGGGCAGCAAATTTTATTATTGCACCTTGCGTTTCCAGGTAAAGACCCCCTTTCCCCAGGCGTATACGATAGCGAGACCCAGGATAAGCATAAACACCAACAGCGACCAGAATTCATATGATTTTGCACCCCTTGTGTAGCTCAATGCAGCGGGAAAGAGGTACAGAATATCAACATCAAACGCAATAAAAATTAAGGCATAAATATAGTAGTGAGCGCTGTATCGAACCCATGCACTTCCGAAGGGTTCAATACCGCATTCATAGGTAGCAAAAGTCTTGTTGCCTTTTGTTCTCGGAGAAAGAAGATAAGCAATAACAACGGGCATAAGGGTAAAAAGTATGGCAACAACAATAAAGATAAAGACAGGGAAAAACTGGGTTAATGTATCCATGTTGTATTAATTTCCTAAGATTCGGGTCATTTGTCAAGAGAAATATTTCACAATTTCATTAAAAATCTATAAAAAACACATATCGGCTTACGTTTAAAGATTACATTGTGCGCATATAAAATGGCAACTATTGGCCAAAACGAGGGGCAACTATGCGCCAAGTTGCACAAGCTGGTAATATATCTGGTAATATATAAAAGAAGTAATGCAGCAACGGTTGGATCGTAATTGCTAACGAAGCTCCATCATACGTTACGCGTAAAAGGAAAAAAGGAACTTTGCCATCCCTTGATTTTATTCGCCCTGACTAATTATTATGTAGGCAGAATCTTTAACTTTTTTCATAAAGAGATCTCGTTTTTCGTAAGGAAGATTAATGTTGTATATCCCCTTTGGCAAACGGTATTTTCGCAGGTGGAGGTTAAGGTCCCGAAAAGCCTTATATGAAAGGTCTGCGTATTTTGCAATTGCAAGGACCGGCACCTCTCTTACCGCCTCTATCGTTACCTCAGTAAGCGTGATTGGTTTGTAAAGCTCCTTTTCAGTGAGTATAATCCCATATTTCTCGCGATTTGAAACGATCTCTTTAACGGCCATGATTCTGAAAATATAGCGTTCTGTCTCTTCTGGCAGGTAGAGATCAAAGAAGTCACGGGTGCCCTGGTTTTCGATTGCCTCTTTTAGACGATTCGGGCCTGCATTATATGCTGCCATGGCTATAAACCAGTCACCGAACTCTCCATGGAGTCGTTTCAGGTGAGTAAGCGCTGCCCTAGTTGCCCGTTTGATATTGTATCTTTCATCCACGTTATCATTTATGGATAGCCCCTCCTTCTTTCCCGTTTCTTTGATAAATTGCCAGAGGCCAGCTGCCTGTGCTGGCGAAGCAACTCTTGGGTTCAGGTAACTTTCTGTAATTACAAGATAAAAAAGGTCTTGGGGAAGTGCCATTTTTTGTATATCTGCATTAATAAAGTCTGCATACTTAAAATATCTCTTCACCAAAATTGTAATTAAGCCTCTGTTTTCCAGAAATTGGTAGTACTCCCTCTCAAACCGTTCCCGCATTTCATCTTTAGCCAAGGATATTTTCTTGTCGCAAAGCGATAGGTTCTCAGGAACAATGTGTAGATGGTTAAAATCACCCATAGCCTTCAGGGTGGCGACTTCCTGCTCAAGATCTGACAATCTTTTTTCCAGGGATACTGTTTTTTTGCTATTATTAACCTGTGCCCCGACAACTCCGTGGTTGAGAAAAAAGACTACAAAGCAGAGGGCAAAGAGCAGACGGCATAGGATAAAGCGTTGGGCGTTGGGCGTTGGGCGTTGGGCGTTGCCTGATTTTAAATCCTCTGCCTCCAATTCCAGTTTTCGCTGAACGCTGAACGCTGAACGCTGAACGCGAATCATAGCCCCTCCTTAACCATACGAGTCAAAATTGATGCTCTGTTTGCCATGCGTTCCATTAGACTCTTAATGTCAACTTGAAGGGAGCTCAGGTTTTCATAACGTTTCCTGTAAATCACATCAAGCTCTTTTCTCCAGTGGTCTATGATCTCGATCTCTTTCTTGTTCATCTCGAGTTCAAGCTTTTTCTTCATTTCACGCATTAGTTTTTCATTAATTTCCATATGTTTTTTCTCTCTCCTTCACGATATGTCGGTATACAAAGATAAATATTATTACAATAAAAATGACGGATGGTACGATAAGCATCTCATACTGCTTAATATCATGTACGAAAATGTACACAACATTAGCAAAAAGATACCCTATTGACGAAACAACAATACTCCAAAGGGCTGCGCTTGTGGTGCTGTATAGAAAAAAAGTCCTTTTCTTAATATCCGTGCATCCAAGCAACAAAAGGATGATTCCCCGCACACCGACAAAGAACCTGACGAGAAAAATGATAAAATTTCCGTACTTCCTCATAATTCCATTGGCAAGGGGAATTTTACCGCGTAGAAATTCATACCTGTCGATTATGTTTCTTCCAAAAAACTTGCCGAGAAAGAAAAAGGTGCAATCACCTGCGAGGGTTCCCAAAAAGGCCCATGCCATGACATAATCGAGCTTCATATAATGAAATTTTGAGAAAATGCCTCCAAGAAGCACCGTAGTTTCACCTTCTAAAAATGTCCCGATCACAATTGCAATATATCCATATCGTGCAATATATTCTTCCATGTCAGCGAATGCCCTGCCTTCTCTCGTTTATCTTCATGAGAAGTATGCCAATTTCATAGAGGAGATATGTGGGGACGGCAAGTAGGGCCATGTTATAAATATCTGGTGTAGGAGTAATGATTGCTGCACCTATAACTATAAAAAGGGCCGCAAACCTTCTTGTTTTCGTTAGGCTTTTCGATCTGACAAGACCCACCTTTCCGAGCATTAAAAGCACAATGGGAACTTCAAAGGTAAGCCCAAAGGCAAAGATCATGGCTGAGCAAAAAACTACAAATCGTTGCATCGATATCATTGCTGTAATATTGTTTCCCTTTCCATAATCAATGAGAAACTTGATGCCTGACGGTAGTACGATAGAGTAGCAAAAAAGACTGCCTACATAAAAAAGGATAATTGCAGCAACTATGAACATATAGCCCTGCACCGCTTGGATACCGGTTGCGCTATGAAATTCATGCCAAGCCAAATATATGACAACGGGAATTGCAAAAAACAACCCGGCGTATATTGATAGCTCGATTGATGAGAGAAACACTTCTGGAAGGCTTAAGTAGTAAATTTTAATATCAGCTTTTTTAAGGAGCAAGCTTAAAAGACCTTTGGAATAAAAGAAACTTAAAAAACCAGCTGCTGCTATTACGATCAATGCTTTGTAGATAAATTTTTTCGATGCCCTCAGGAGGAGGGCAATTCTTTCTCTTTCCATGTAATCTCGATCCCGGCAGTGCCAAGGGATATGACATATTTCAAAGCGTCATCCACTGGTAACTCTAAAAATATCAATTGTCTTTCGGGAAAAATGATAAGGAATCCTGATGTGGGATTCGGAGTTGTTGGGATAAAGACTGAGCAACATTTCTCCTCAGATTGATTTTTCATTCGATTCGTTACAAAACCAACGGCATACCTTCCTCGTGAAGGGAACTCTGCAAGTACGACCTCCTGAAAAGAACGCTTCTTCTCAGAGGAGAATGAATCAGTCATATCCTTTACTGAGCTGTATATGCCCTTCACAAAAGGAATTTTTCTTAATATCTTTTCGCCATACAATAAAAAACGGTTGCCTATATAGTTCGATGCAAATACGCCAGTTACATATACAAACACAACAAACAAAAAAAGGCCTGCCCCAGGGATGTATATCTCCCTTCCAGCAAGATGAAGGGTAACATTCCGTATTATAGGTTCAATGATTGTATCTACAAAGCTAATAACAAGGTAAATAATATAGATGGTAACAAGGAGGGGGATAAGGACAAAAAGTCCTGTAATGAATTTCTTCTTGAGGTGTTTCGTCACATTCATGTTTGTCTAATAGTATAATCGAACAGGTGCAAAGTCAAACCGGAAAAAAACGGGATTAAAGGATTCGTGGTGTTGGGATTAATAAGCAGGCTCTCGGGCGCACGCTGGCGACAGAATACCAACGCAATGGACGGTGTTTTGCTCACTGAGCAGGCGACACAAGCCCGGGCGAAATAAGAGCTGCAGCAAAATCTCTTGCATTGAAAGGAATGAGGTCATCGATGCCTTCACCAACCCCGATATACCGTATCGGTATCTTAAGCAGATGTGCTATGGGAAGGACAAAACCTCCTTTGGCTGTTCCGTCAAGCTTTGTGATCACAAGGCCGGTTATTTTTAAAGCGTCATTGAAACTCTTTGCCTGGGCAATGGCATTCTGCCCATTTGTCGCGTCAATGGTCAAGAGAACCTCATGGGGAGCACCGTCAAGTTCCTTTCCGACAACCCGTTTAATCTTTTTCATTTCTTCCATAAGATTCGCCTTGGTATGCAATCTCCCTGCAGTATCAAGAATTAAAAGGTCTGCTCCTCGAGCCTTGGCAGCCTTGGTTGCATCATAAGCAACTGCTGCCGGATCAGATCCCTCGGCATGTTTTATAACGTCGATACCCATCCTTTGTGCCCAGACCTCGAGTTGCTCGACGGCAGCAGCCCTAAAAGTATCACAAGCACCAAGAATAACTCCCTTTCCTGAATTTAAGTAAATATTGGCCAATTTCGCAATAGTAGTTGTTTTTCCGACCCCGTTGACGCCAAGGGTTAAAATGACAAAAGGCTTCGTTCTATTCATCGGGATTGAGGCTTCTACGGGTTCGAGGAATGCCTCCACCTCTTCCCTCATTGCCTGTCCAATATCCTCCGATGTCTTGATTTGGCCCCTTTTCCACCTTTCTTTCAAAGCGGCCATAAAAACCTGGGTAGTTTCAAAACCGACATCAGCGAGGATCATGGCTTCCTCAATTTCGTCAAAAGCATCCTCGTCGATGGGTTTACCCTTTACAGCCCACTCGATTCTTGTAAAGAGCTGATCTCTTGTCTTGGCTAATCCATTTCTTATTTTGTCAAAAATTCCCATGTGCTATTTATTAACGAAAAATCACTCCTCCACGAAACCGGGATGGACCTCCAAAAGAGCTTCTACCATCATAGTAGCCTACCCCGGAACTCCAATAGAGCTCAATGTCATTTTCAAACCACGAGATCTGTTCTTCGATGAGTTTTTCAAGAAGCGGCATATCTACATTTCTGTTTCGTACCATTTTCTTGACATCATTAATCGACATGAGGGGATCGCAGAATGCATAAAAAGCCACGTACCGGTCCAGATCCTCCAGCCCCTGTTCGCTATTCTTCTTTAAAAGTATGAGAGCCTTATAACCAAGCACACGAAGATAATGATAATTCGTGCTGTCCATAGTCTCCGCTTCGCGAATTAGCCTTTCTGCGCTATCTAGTTTATCCGTTTTATAATCAACTATCGCAAGATACATGAGCGC